>Ga0105237_10003872_pt1 | contig 17577 bp, 13 predicted proteins | sample KBSC24metaG_FD_81520 | JGI IMG/M metagenome (GOLD analysis project Ga0105237, IMG submission 81520) | Corn rhizosphere microbial communities from Kellogg Biological Station, Michigan, USA - KBS C2-4 metaG | ecosystem: Host-associated > Plants > Roots > Rhizosphere > Soil | place: Michigan, USA... | reverse complement strand
GAGGCGCGGGCGCGGCCGGTGGTGTTTGAGCAAGTCCGGCTGAGGTGAGAACAGAAAAGATCAGAAAGACGCTGAGAGGACGGGTAGCTCCCGGGGATATCATGAAACCGCTTTCTCCGCCGGCGGGAAGTAGGCGAGCATTTGAGTGTAGATGAGCTGCGCAACTCGCCGGGCGTTATTCTCGGCAACGGCAAAACTACCGGGGTTCACCGGCACGATGATCCTTACAAGCGCCATATCTGTTCGATTGTCCACGACAGCGTCCCAAAGGCGGTGTACTCGAAGCTGTTGCTCGAAAGTGTAAACTCCCTTTCGAGTCTGAAACCAGTAGAGTACCAACTGTTCCGTGTCGTCTTTCCTGATTCGATAATAGTTTACCGGAAAGGAATGACCCGAGTCCGGGATCGTAATAACATCCTGCCTGGAATCGATCGGGTTCCAGCCTGAGCCCGGGAGGCACACCTTGGGATCGTGGGCATTCTTGGTGCGCAACTGGGTTTTGTAATAAGCAACGAAGAGATCGGCCCGGTCTTTGGTGGCGGGCTGTTGATAAACACGCGCCAGAAAGTCGTCAGGACCCAGAGCCTCTAAAGCTTCCGGAGCAATCGTTTCCTCTACCACCTGAGTCCACCCGCCAAGTTCGAGCGGCAGGGCGGCGAGCGGCGGAGGGGAAGGCATAAAGGGATCCCGCCTCAGAAAAAAGGAGGCAGATGCCTGTGCCGCGAAGATCGAAGCGGCTGCCACCGTCAAGGCCTCGCGACGCGTCATAGAACCATTCCGGACAAAGCACTCGCTCGTAAGGAAGCCGCCAGCAAAACACGGCGGATCAGCGTATGTGCCAGGAAAACGATCAGGAACCCGAGGCAGACGGCCGCCCAGCCAAGACTTTCGTGGTACGTGCCTACGGTCCAGGCCACGTTGTACTTGCCGAGAACTCCCGTCGCGGTAATCCGCAGCGCATTCACCGCGATCGCAGTAGGTACGGAAAACAAGACGACCACGGCACGAACCCAGTTCCGGGACTCAAAGAACCAGCTGTAAACCAGGCAGAAGAAGATGAGGGTTATCAGAGACCGAAGTCCGCTGCAGGCCTCCACTACCGACAAAGTCATATGGGTCAGCCGGATAATATTTCCCTCGCGGATCACACTGAAACCGAGGAATTCGTAAATATTTTCGGAAAGCTGGGTTGCCAGCAGCAGTAAAGGCTGGGTCAACTGGCCATAGAGAACATCGGGTATTGGGAACGTAAAGATCAGGAGCGACAGGGGGAACAGAAACTGCCGGAAGGTCTGCCATCCGCCGACTAATAAAAGACAGCCGGCAAGCGAGATGAGGAATGCGATTCTCGAGAACGTTGAAGAGGCCGCAAGGGTGGAGAAAACGGCCAGACACGCCGCCAGACTAAGAAATGCCAGACCCCATAAACTGGGCTGTGAGGACGGCTGAAACAGCATCCTTCGCTTGTCCCAAACGATATACAGTGCGACGAGCGGGGCGAAAAAACCGTGCGCCATATCGTCACTCGTGACGATAATTTTGCCCGTCATCCAGAGCATCGGATAGTAACAGGCGAGCAGCAGGAGAGCGAGAAACGACAAGTGCACAGACGAGGGCATGCTGTCGCCTCGCGACCCCGCTGAACGGGCTATTGTCTGTGCCTGAATCGTCACCGCGCTTACTCTATTAAGTGTATTGCATCTCCTAAAATACAATAATGCTTTTGGATGGTATACCATCGTCCACGAATGGAATCAGATGCGATTTTTTCCTGATCGGGCCGCAATTGTCGTCCTGCAGACCCTGCTTCTAGTTGCCGCGCCGGGAGCCGCACAGTCTCCGAAACGCGCTATCACGTTGATTCCGGACTCTAATGCCGATCGCTGTGCCAGAGGCGTGCCCAGCTGCAGGGTGGGCCGTCTGACGCCCGAAGAGATCGCGCAGCTTGCGGCAATCTTCCGCGAAAAGAACTTCGAGGCTTGCCGTTCTGGTACCAGTACCTGCGATCCAACCTTCCTGCAGAAGGAGGAATTGTCTGTCTCGCTGGCTGCAGCCCGCCAGCGCAATCTGGAGAAATGCCTTTCCGGTTCTCAGAATTGCGATTCTGCTCTGCTGAATGAGGAAGAAAATCGCCGAGTCACCGCGGAAAGGCGGAAGCGTAATCTGGACCGATGCCAGCAGGGGGCGGTGCAATGCGATCCCACACTGCTCACCGCGAAAGAAGCGGAGGCGGTCGCCAAGGCGGCTCATCTCAGGAATCTGGATGCCTGTCTGGGCGCCAATTCGAAGTGCGATCCCACGATTCTGACCCCCACCGAGGCAACCGCGGTGGCTGCAGCGGTTCGGCGCCGAAATGTGGAGGCATGCCTCGCGGCCTCTCCGAGTTGTGATCCCACCGGGCTCCAGGCCGGAGAGCAGGCCCGCGTTCATACCGCAAACCACGAGCGGAACTTACAGCGTTGTCTCGATGGCGTCGCCAGTTGCGACCCCTTGTCCCTGACGGCGGGCGAAACCGCTTCGGTGACAGCGGCACGAAAAACGCGGAATGTGGAGCGTTGCCTCAGCGGGCTCTACAGTAAGTGCGACCTTTCCGCTCTTACCGCTCCGGAATTTGCGAGTGTGACGGCCGCAGAACAGGCTCGCAACGCCGGCAAGGCCAGGTAAGATCTCAACCGATGCCGAATTCTGAGAAAGGTCTCGGATCAGCGCTGCAGTGGTATGCCCTGCGCGTTCGCTCGAATTTCGAAAAGAAAGCAGCCGATGCCCTTCGCGCGAGGGGTCTTGAGGAGTTTCTGCCGGCGTACCGTCTGAGAAGTAACTGGTCCGACCGGGTGAAATGGATTGAGAAGCCTCTCTTTCCCGGCTATGTATTCTGCCGTTTCGATTCTCATAACTGGCTGCCTGTGATGCAGGTTCCCGGCATTATCGAAGCGGTGCAGTTCGGCGGCCGGCCGGTGCCGGTCGATGTGGCGGAAATAAACGCTCTGCAGGTTCTGGTTCAGTCAGACCTGCCCCTGTTCCGTCGGGCATTCCTGCATGTTGGGCAGAAAGTGAAGATCCTTCGCGGTCCACTCACCGGGCTGGAAGGAATCCTCGAAAAGTTCGAGAAGGAGTGCCGGATCGTGGTCTCGGTGACTCTGCTGCAACGCTCGGTCTCCGCTGAGATCGACGCCGAGTGGGTGGAAGCGAGCAGCTGAGTCGGTCAAAGCCGCAGCATCAGCGGGATCTCGAGCACGATATCGACATCGATTGACTGACCATTTCGAAGAGCAGGCTTGAATTCCCAGCTCTGAACCTCTTCGAGCGCCCGCGCTGAAAAAGATTCGCCACCGGAACTGCGCATCAGCTTCACGGATACCAGGTGTCCGTTCTGATCGATCACGGCCGCCAGTTGTACGGTGCCGGAGAGCGGGGGCGGTGCCTGGGACGCGCCTGCTTTCTTCATTTCAAATTTGCGGGCGGGAACGGGGGCCGAGATTCGCGCGGACGGCTCCGGGCCTGGCTCTCGCTCCGAAAACCACAACACCCAGTCACCGTTGTATTCCGGAAGAGTCGGCGCGGGAATCACCAGCGTGTATACGTTCCGGTTCGCGAAGCGGGCTTCCACGGTGCGGGGAATCGTTCTCGAAGACGGGCGCAGTGGAGCAGACATGGTGCGGTTCACGCTCGGGATCACGACCTCTCTCGGAGTGCCGCGGTCCACCGGGACGGTAGCTGCGGCGAGGGGCGAAGGCGTTGCCATCTTTCCTGTTCCGCGCGCCATCACGTCGGGGGCAACCAAACCTGATCCTGAAGGCACGCCGCTTGATGCGGGTCCTGCCGTGGGAGCGCGGGAGAACTGACCAGCGCGTGAGCCTGGAGGTGGCAAGCCGGGCAGAGGATCGAGACCGACAATCACTGCCTGCAGTCCGGAGCCGGGTGCCGCAGCCTGACCCGCGGAGTCAGGCGGAGCGGGCAAGGCCTGTTGAGCTTTTGGCGACGCGGAGCCATTGCCGTTCGCCTGAGGCGGCGCAACAAAGGCTTTGGGCGGCAACTTAACTGTTGATACCAGCGCTCCCAAATCCGTCTGGGTTTGCAGGCGAAAGGGCTCCAGGGTAGGCCGCGGCTCAATGTTGACGGGTGCTGGCGGAGCCGCTTTCGGTGCGGGTGGAGGGGGAAGAAAAACCTTGAGCGCCGCGCGGGGCGGAGCAGGTGCGATCAGATTGGGCGCCGGCAAATCCACGGGTATGGGCTTTGGATCGGGCTGCCGGATCAACTGCCGGGCCGAGACCGCCTCAGGTGCTTTGGCGATCAGAATCTGGCCCGACGGATCGACGAGCTTGCCCGCTGGTTTATCGAGTGGCCCAAACGCCTTCTCCGGACGGATTTCCGGTACTTCACTGGCAGGCCTGAACCAGATGACGGGAGACTTTTCTTTCGGGAGAACGACGACGGTGTATTTATGAGGCGCGGGCCGTTCGGAGGGGAAGGTTATATCCAGCCAGGTCAACAGACCGATGGCCAAGACATGAATCAGCAGTGAAAAAGCGAACCCAGACCAGCCGCGCCTGAAAAAAGGCTGCTTCCGGTCTTCGGGAAAAAGAGACTCCACGTCTCAATTGTCCCTCAGGGAAGCAGCCAATATCTTCGATTTGACTAAGAAACGGAAGGATTTTCGGAGACTTTTTTGCGCTTTCTGACTGCTACGAAGAGTCCGCTCAGACCGACAGCCAGAGCGCCGTAGAAGCTAGGTTCCGGAGTCGGCGCAACCTGCACAAGCAGAGTCTGTCGTCCGGGCGAAGCCAAAGCACCGGTGACCGGGTCCGCATCCCAGGAAACAACTGCCCAGGCGCTGGTGTCTACCGTGGAGTAATTCGAGAATTTCGCTGCTTCTGTAATCCAGGCGCCGATAGTGCTGTCAGTGGGATTGTAATAACCGCCGGGCAGCGTTGAGTTATTGGTGATGGTCCAGATTGCCCGCTGAATCGCGTCGTCTACCGGGTTGTTGAAGGAGCTGATAACCGGGCCGCCGACATTGTTGAAACCCTGGTATTGCTGAACAAGCCAGGCCGCCATGGCATAACGGGTCGCCGCGGAGTCGGGAAGAGCCGTGTCCGTCCAGTGATCGCCGGGACCGTTCGTAACACCCGAGAAGCGCACGAGATCGGGATGCGATGAGATGTCTGCAAGGCTGACAAAGTTGGCGTAGCCAGCGTCGCCGAAGCTGACATCTTCCTGCGCATCGACGCACCAGAAATTGCTGAGCTGCGGAGAGAGCCCGTTGTTCGAGTGAGTGACTGTACCGGAGAATTCTCCGCCACAACCGTTCGCATCACACCCGGCACCGGCGTTTTCCCATCCGTTGATCGTAAGATATTGGGTGCCCAGGTAAGCGCCTGGCAGGACTGGGTTGCTGGCCAGCGCCAACGAAACACCAGCAGTTAAGAACGCCCCCAATAATTGCAGCTTCATCATTTTCCTCCGGGTATGTGTCGATTCGACCGACTCTATGTAATCCCAAAGTTAGTATAGGGTCGATAACTGTAGTTAACAACGAGTTTGAGGCTTCAGGAGGGAGGAGCCGTACCAGTACTGCATTTCTAAGGTTGCGTCTGTTTGAGCAGAGAATTTATCGTTTCCGCATCCATCAGCGCAGGATGAGTACGCATAGCGGCTTCCAGTTCCACCCGTGCTTTTGCGGGCTGACCCATATCCAGCAGGCACTTAGCAAGGTGCAGGTGGAAGACAGGATTGGCTGGTTCCCGGTTGACCAGCTGGCGAAATGCCTGCTCGGCGGCTTCGAATTTACGTGAAGTCAGCCAGACCATTCCAAGTGTGTCGGCAAAAGCGCTGTTGCCCGGTTCTCGCTTCAGAGCTTGTCGCGCCAGCCCTTCCGCTTCTTCCGGATTGCGGCCTGCCAGGGCGAGGTGCCATGCAAGAGCATTGGTGAGTGCGATGTCGTTGGGACGAAGCGCAAGTGCCTGCCTGCTGGCCGCGATGGCTTCATCATGCCGACCCGCCTGAGAGAGAGCTTCTGCCTGTTGCGCGGCTATTCCTGGGTTCTTCGGAGAAAGAGTTCGTGCCTTACTAAGTGCGTCGATGGCTGGCTGCAATTTCCCCGCTTTCAGGTATAACTCGCTCTCAAAAACCAGATGATCCGGGTCGGAAGGGAAATCGAGCACGAGCTTCTGCACTGTTGCAAGCGCCAGATTCATATCGCCGCTCTGCGCCGCTGTTGAGGCGAGAAGGACGCGGACTTCAGAATTGCCGGGGGACGCTGCTGCCTCCGCGCGCGCTGCCGCCAAAGCCTTTTGGGGCTGCTGTTGCGCGAGATACACGAGAATGATGCCTCGCAGGGACCGCGCGTCACCATTCCCGGGTTGGTAGTATCGGCGGAAGATCTGCTCCGCTTCCGCATATTTCTTTTCCTGCACATCGAGCGCGGCCATCTGCAGCCAGGCTTCGGTCAGGTCGGGATCTGCCGTGGTGAGACGGCGCAGTTCGGCGCGGACTTCAGGGAAGCGACTGCGAAGCGCCCACGCGGACGTGCGCACCAGTCGCGCACCGGTGTTTGCGGGATCCATTTCGAGCAACCGCTCCGCATATTGAATGGCCTCGTCTGCCTGCCGGTTCCTGATTGCGATATCCGCAACTTCCCTCAGTGCGTCGCGATGGCGCGGGTCCTGGCGAAGCAAGTCGAGGAGTTCGGATTTCGCTTCGTCTTCTCGTCCGATTTGCCGGAGGGCTTTCGCCAGGCGGAACCGCAGATCGGTGTTCCCCGGAGCCCGGGTAACTAATGACCGGAAGTCCTGGACAGCTTGCGCCATCTCTTCGGGTCTTCCGCTGGCCATCCGAAGGCTTGCTTTGGCCGCGAGCGTCTGGAAATCGTCCGGGTAACTTTTAAGCAGAATGTCAACCGCAACTCCGGCCTCCGCGATTCGCCCCTGTGCGAGCCGGGCCGTGACGATGCGCTGCAGATAGTCCTTCTTGTGCGCGGTGTCGGTCTGAGCGCCTTTTTCGTAAAGCCCGATAGCATCGTCCATCCTGCCGATCTGCTCATAAAAGCGCCCGGCTTCGAGCAGCGCTCCGTCAAAGCCTGCCGGATTTGCGGTGAGCTGGTGGATTTGGGCCTCCATAGCCGGTAGATTCCTGTTATCCCGATAATGCTGCGCCAATTCCAGAATGGCGATGGCGCTTCGGGGGCTTGCCGCAATTTTGGCTTTCAGGACCTGCTCGCCCTCATTGGGCTGATTCGTAGTTTTGTAATACCCATACAGAACGTCGTACAGGGGGCTGTAAGAGGTTTTCTGGCTGAGTGCGTTGCGCAAGAGGCGCTCGGCCTCAGACCCCTGCTGATCGAGAATCAGGCTTTGTGCCAGTACCGTGATCACCTCCGGCTGATTCGGATTGGCTTGCAGGGACTCGCGAAACCAACGGATCGCTTCTTTGGGCAGTGCATCCGCGATCGCAAGATAGCCTTTCAGTCGGAATCCTTCGGCGGAGTTGGCGTTAGCCTCCAGCAGCTGATTTGCCATCCTGCAAGCCGTGTCGTAGAAGATTTTCGGACGGCGGGGGTCAGCAAGGAGGGCGGTGATGGACACGCGGCCGAGTTCGGCTTTGGCCTCTGCTGAGGAGGGCATGGACTCAACCGCGGCAGAGAGCGAACTGTATGCCTGCAGGGGCTGATTGAGCCGAAGCAGCAACTGGCCGTAACGAAGATGCGCTTCGCCGAAATGGCTGTCCTTCTGAATCGCCTTCCGGAACTGCAGTGCCGCGTCTTCGTTTTTGCCGGCCGCTGCGAACTCATTACCCCGGCGAAGATACTTTTCTTTGCTGCCGAAGGTATCACCGCAACTGGTCAGAGAAAGGGAAATTGACGTCGCGATCAGGGCCGCGGTCAGGCGGCTTCGCGACGGGACAAACCATCTCGGCTCAGGCGATCTTATTCTCAAGGCTCTCTGATGGAATGGATAAGTTGTTCTGCGGAACCACTGCCGCAGGTTCGGCATTGATACTAGCACCTGTGAAGCGGGTAGCAAGGAAATGTGCAAGCACTTTCGGGAGATAAGCGAGAACAACGGGCTGCACGTCCGATTCCGGCGCGTAATAAAGGTTCAGGAATTGCCCGTCTGTAAGAGGAACACGGACCTGCCAGCATTTATCTCCGTCAAGAGCCGGCACCGAGTCAAAGTCGTGATCGCCAATTCGCAGCCGCACGCCATCGATCCCGAACTTCTCCATGCCCGCACGAATCACGCCCCAGGCTTCCTCCGGAGTCTGCGTTTTGTGCAGCGTGCGTTCGAATTGCTGCATGCTCATCTGCGAGTCCACCATTCTGCGAAATGAGCCGCGCAGGACAAACTTACTCGTAATGCCGAACTCCGCGTATCCGAGATGTTGCACGCCCATCCAGGCGGAAGCCGCAAACAGTATCACGATCAGGCCGCGGTACTGATTGTTCGCCACATCCTGCAGCAGGGACATGACTGCGGCAAGCCCGCAAAACGAGTAAAGGACCAGTGCCGCTTTGCGCGGCGTCAGGCCCTGGTCGAGCAGCCTATGGTGAATATGGCCTCGATCGCCCGCAAAGATCGGCTGGCCTCGCAGCAGGCGGCGTACGATCGCCAGGGTGGTATCGAGCAGGGGCAGTGCGAGCGCGATCAGCGGGGCTGTCATGCCGACGGTGGTGGCGGATTTTTGTCCCCACAAAGTTCCAAAACAACCCAGTAAGAAACCTATGAACAGGCTGCCGGAGTCTCCGAGAAAGATCGATGCGGGGTTGAAGTTATAGCGGAGGAAACCCATCAGTGCGCCGACAAGTGGCGCCGTGACGAAGGCCAGTTCGAGGCTTCCGTGAATCAATGCCGCAACAAAAGAGGTTAGGGTTGCAAATACGCCAACGCCCGCCGCGAGTCCATCCATGCCATCGATCAGGTTGAGCGCATTCGTGCAGCCAATCAGCCACAAAACTGTGATCGGAAGAGATACCCACTCGCCAATTGGGAGCCACAGGACGGAATCGATTCTGAAGCCCGCGGAATACGCCAGAAGGGCGGCGAGGACCTCAGCCGCAAGTTTCTGAAGAGGTTTCAGACCGCGGATGTCGTCAATGAGCCCTGTCAGCAGGATCACGCCAACAGCCGGCGCGAGTGACAGCGCTCCTGAAAGCCCGCGCGGAAGGTCAATTGTGACGTTCCTGTAGGGCGCGAAATACACGAAGATCAGCGAAAGGCCATACGCAAGAGCCACGGCAAGGCCGCCAACCCGCGGAATGGAAATGGGATGTGATTTTCGGTTACCGTCCGGAAGATCGACGAAGCCAAGCCGGTTCGACAGATTTCGAATCAGCGGCGTGAGGATGAGCGACAGCAGGAAAGCAACGCACGTTACGTCGAACAGAATGAACATTTAAACAGCCATCACGTCGCGCGCGGACAGAACTTTTCGCACAGTTTATACAAAGATACCAGAAATGGCGCGATCGTCCAGCGAATGTTAACCGAATGGAGTATCCCTGCCGGCAATCCGCGCAAACCGCTGAATATCCAATACTTACTTCGGGTTACTATCCATCGACAGTCTTGGAATGAGGAGTACTGGTACTCGATAATTCTCACTGTAGGGCGAAAGAACTACAGGGGTAAGAATGTCCAATATAAGAGAACCCAACCGGCATCGCATGGTGGGTCCACACACACCCATTTTTAAGACAGTTTTTATGGCGGGGTTGCTGCTCCTGACACAGCACAATTTCGCAAGTGCGGCCAGAACAGTCACGCCGCCCGTCAGCATCACGATCGCACCGACAACAGTTTCTCTTTACGCATCCCAGACACAGCAGTTCACACCCACAGTAACGGGCGGGACAGGTAACGTGAAACTAATCTGGACGCTGAGCCCTGCCGTTGGCACAGTGAATCCAAATGGTGTCTACACCGCGCCGTCGGTTGTTGCCACAGCTCAATCAATCACCATCACCGCCACGAGTTCTACAGACGCGACGAAGTTTGCCACCGCGACGATCTCTTTGAAACCGCTGACGATGACGATCACTCCGACTGCATCAACTCTGTCACAGTCACAGACGCTTCAGTTCAGCGCTGCCGTCACGGGAAACACGAATACCGGGGTGTCGTGGTCAAGTTCGCCGGTTGGATCCATTTCCAGCACTGGCCTGTATACTGCGCCGGCATCCATCCCCAGCGCCCAGAGCGTCACGGTAACGGCGAAGAGCCTCGCTGATCCGACAAAGTCAGTCAGCGCCGTTGTCTCCTTGGTTCCGTCTGTATCTTTATCGATGACGCCCTCGTCGATTTCGCTCACTAATGCTCAATACCAGCAGTTCGCTGTTGCTGTCACAGGGACGGCAAATACCGGCGTAGTCTGGTCAATCAACCCTCCGGTTGGCACGATCACCAGCACGGGCTTGTACACGGCGCCATCCTCGATCTCCAGCGCTCAGACGATCACCGTAATCGCCACCAGCGTCGCGGATTCAACCAAATCCGCAAGCGCCGCTGTGTCTCTGGTGCCTGTGGTTCAGGTTTCGGTCTCGCCGAGCACCGCATCCCTGCAACCCTCTCAGAGTGTAACGCTCACGGCTGCTGTGACCGGCTCCACAAATACCGGGGTGACATGGACATCTCCTTCACTAAGTGGCGGGCTCGCCACATCCGGAATGACGGCAATTTACACCGCTCCTGCGAAGATTACGACCTCGCAAACTGTTACCATCACGGTGAGTAGTGTGGCCGATCCGACTAAGAGTGTGAGCGCTATTCTCGCTCTCGTGCCTGCTATTGCAGTGTCGCTGAGCCCGGGCGCTGTGACGCTCACTCCCTCGGCTACGCAGCAATTCAGTGCGGCGGTCACCGGGTCTACCAATACCGGTGTGATCTGGTCTCTGAACCCCCTGATGGGCTCGATCGATCAGAACGGTGTGTACACGGCGCCTGCCAGTCTTGGTTCTTCTCAGGCGGTGACAGTCATTGCGCAAAGTGCCGCGGATCCCACAAAAATGGCGAGTGCTTCGCTCACGGTACAGCCCACTGGACAGGTACAGTTCACGCTGGACTCGAATGGTCTGACTGGATTGAGCTACGCAGGACAGACCTATTTCTTCGCCCGGCCTTACTTTGAAGTAGGAAATGTAACATTCCGTTCCCCGGCCGGCAGTGAGAAAGGCGCTGGCTGGATACAGCCGACTTCCAAAACTGTTTCGACCAGCCCTGCCTATTTCGAACACGTTTACAATCAGGGCCAGCCGGACCAGTACACGGTTCGGCAGGTTTTCTCTGTCAGCGACACCCGAACCTTACAGGTAGACACTTACGTAACCAACAACGATCCGACGGACACGCTCGCTCGCATCGATCTTGCCCTCGTCAATTTCCAGATTCCCGGGGCCGCTCTGCAATACAACAACAACGTACCTCTTTCAATCGGTCAGCCCGCGGACTGGCTCCCAGTGGGTTTTCTGAGCAACGGCTGGGGTAGTCTGGCTTTCTGGCTCGGTGACTATTCAAAGAACACAACCATCACCGGCAGCTACGGAAGTACAAGCCAGACGCAATTCAATCTGTGGCTGGACAATTACTCCACGCGGCCTTATAACGGGACAACGAAGTATTTCGAATCGACGATTGCTCCGGGCGCCACTCAGCAGATGACGTACTTCCTGCGGTTCGGAGCTCCGATCGATACGCCCAGCACACTGGCCCCTGACGCGTTTCAGCTGTATCGCACCGCATACCCCAGCATGCTGAACTGGCCGGATCGGCGCCCGATTGGCAACTGGTTCATTTCTGAACTGACCCAATCCAGCGCGAAAAATCCTCGCGGTTATCTGTGGGACTCAACTCTGGACGTCTCGAACACCACCACGTTCCAGACAGCGATTCTGGCAAAAGCGGATGAGGTGATCGCCAGGATGAATAACATTACTCCAAAGCCTCAGGGCATCATGATCTGGGATCTGGAAGGGCAGGAATTTTACCAGTACTTCACCTACGTCGGGCATCCGGATCTGCTGCCTCAGATTTCCCCTGAGATGGATGGCGTGGCCGACAGTTTATTCGCCAAATTCACCAACGCCGGATACTTGGTGGGCGTTACGCTGCGGCCCAACGATTTCGGGGCGGGGAACCAACTGCCGGCAACTTGCCAGAGTGGGAGTCTTGTCGGGCAGCGGGACGTATTCATCAATCTGAGTGCGCCGTTCCCGTTCCGCGGCTATGAATGTTCCGCGACGAACACCTGGTCGCAGGACGGAGCCCACCAGCCTTACTATCAGACCATTTCCGACGACGACGATGCCGTGATCGCGAATCTGGCGAAAAAGGCAGCTTATGCTCACAATCGGTGGGGCACTCGTCTCTTCTACGTGGACAGCAATGTCTGGCTGACGAGCGGAGTAATCACCGACAAGGTGTTCCGCGCGCTGATGCAGCAGTTCCCGGACTGCCTGTTTATGCCGGAGTGGAAGAATCCGGAATACTTCGGATCGACTGCTCCGTACAGCCAGGCCAACATGGGTGTCCCCAATACTCCTGCTGCCTGGAAAGCTGTCTACCCAAATGCGTTCTCGGTAATTAATATCGGGACTGCGGACCTGGTGAATCAGTACAACGATCTGCTGCAAGGAGTGCAGGCCGGAGATATCATGCTGTTCCGCGCCTGGTGGGATTCTCCGGAAATACCTGTCATGCAGACCCTGTACTCGACCGTTCAGTAGCTCTGTACACGCCGCTAAAAAGGAAATGCCGGGTGGCTCGATTCGAGCCACCCGGCATTTCCTTTTTCACCAGAACTTCAAACTTTTACTGGTTGGTTACGAAGTGCCGAAGAAGTCGTGGCTGCCATCACCTTACGCCGAACAACATCTGTCCGGGCCTCGGTCAGCCGGGAAAACAGCAGGCCGGTCAGGAAGACTGCTACTGAAACCAGAGTCCAGATGGCCAGATTCATAGGTGTTGGCTGAAATCTGGTGCCTCCCAGCTCGCAGCGCAATAACATGACGATCGGCAGATGCACCGCATAGACGCTGTATGAGCAGCCTGAAATCGTTTTAGCCAGCCACTGGTAGCCTGACGGAATGTCCTTGCGCGGGCCCCCGACTTTGAGCAGGCAATAGAGCCAGGCAGCGAAGGCCAGCCCAACCAGTTCATCGTTTCGGACTGCATCGCTGGTATGTGAGCGGCTCCAGATAAGCGCAGCGGCGAGCAAAGCGGACGCAAACACCCGCAGAAGAAGCCGAACCGGCTTTGGAGCGTTGCGTTCGGGTGCGAGAAACACGCCCACGCCGAGCATCCATACTGTGAATCCCCAGAGCATTCCTGCAGGCAGAAAAACAATAAGGGCCGCCCCCCCCAGTCCGGCAGTCAGTCGCTTCGCGAACGTAAACTGCGCCGCCGCCGCAATCGCAAAGCAGGGAAACAGAAGGTAATACCAAAATTCGTTCGCCAGGCTCCAGAGAGGCATGTTGGAACCGAAAACAGGGACGGCAATCGTCTGCAGAAACAGACTGTTGCCAAGCCAGACGAGAACGCCGTGATTTGCCGCGAGCGGTACCGGAGCAAAGTTTGGGATCGGGCGATCGAAATAGATGGCACCGGATGCCCCACGATGCGCAAAGTAGTCGAGAACAGCGGTCAGCGCCAGCGCAGGCAGCAGCACGAGATAAAGTCTGGTCATTCGATTGACCAGGTACTTCTTCCATGTCCATCTGGAGAGCGCGGAGACGACCGTTCCTCCAATAAAGAAGCCACTGAGCACGAAGAAGATCATGACCGACTGGTGGCCAAGCCCCGTCAGTGCGTACACAGCGCTGGTGAAGGAGTTCTTCGTCACTACAGCCGGGTAGTCCACGAAGAACAAGCCCCTGATGTGACCGGTCAGTACCGCGGCGGCAGCAATGCCCCGGATCATGTCGAGGTGTGCCGAGTGCCGTTGACCTAAAGTAAATGCTGCCAAAGGTGTTTGTCCAGGGAACGTTCAAATGGAAATTGACTGCCTGTATTCGACCGCCAATACAACCCCTCCATCTATTGGAGTATTCTCGCCCTGCGCCACAGATACAGTGAAACGGACATCAGGATAATGAAACGGAAAATTACGGCTTCCATGGTCTGTGTGATGAAGAATATGGAAAGCATAACTACAATGACGTAGTTGGAAATCCACCGTCCGCCCCACATGGTTGCTCTTTTCCATGCGATTCCGTAATACCAGCCGATCAGACCCATGATGGGAATGGAAAGCCAGCCCCACTCTGCCCAGAGGTCCGCAACAATAGCGGGTGCCGCTCCAGGGTTTTCGGCCCAGCCCATGATATCGAGAACGGTGCCTCCCGCAATTCCCACATAGCTGTCCGGAACTCCCATCGCGGCCCATTTATTCGGCCAGATCTGCCGGGGTACGGGCCTCACTAAAACTTCGGCCGCCCACCTGCGTCCCCAGAAATACTCCCCAATCTGATGAGATGCCGTGATAGTGCCGGCGCTGAAGATGTACTCGTTGTAAGCCGCCGCGTTCAGAATCTGGTCCTTCGGATTCGCCTTCAGGTCGAAGTCGCTGCCCACGTGAATCTCGTTGCGATTCGAGACCAGAAACAGTAGAAGCATTCCCAGCAGCGCACCTCCCACAACGGTGCCGAGCACGGGCGGTCGCTTGCCGCGGGCCATGAACCACGAAACGACCACTGCAATCGTGACCATGAAGGTCGGGCCGCGCCGCGCACCGAGCAGTCCCTGAATGACCCACGGGGCCGAAAACACCACAATCGCGAGTCTCCAGATGAAGCCTTTGGCCTGTAGACCCTGAGGTGAGAGCAGAATCAGAAGTGCGATCAAAAGCAAATAGGCAGAATCGCGTACGTAGCCGTAGTCGCTCCATCCTCCGCCATATCCGGTGGAATACGCGTTAGCGAGTCCACCGACATTGAGGATTGTCAGTGCCCAGGCAACAAGGCCCACCGCACCAGCGACATAGGCGCCTGCTCGAAGCCGGCTCGAGTCGACCGGAATGTAGAAGTCTGCGGGCGGTGTCGTCGCTGGCGAATTACTGCCCTTCAGGCACCCGGTAATCAGAGCGACGAGAGATGCCATAACAATCAAATGCGAGAATACCGCCTGCTCTTCCGAAACAAAGGTAAATAGCTCGCCGGACTTCAGCAGCAGGGCAGGCATGTAGACGTAAATGAACGAAAACATGCCCGTCAGGTAAATCAGCGGATGGAATGGGTCGCGATAAACGTTGTAAACGTAAACGGCTGCGCCCAGGCAGATCAGACCAGTCAAACCGACTAATACTTCCAGCATCTTATTTCATCGCCGCCTTGGCCTGATGCGATGTTCCATCGGGCGAACCCGCTGGTTGGTCCATCGGCCTGAGATTTCTTGGCTTGACAGGGTGCAAAGGATTGCCGGCGTAGATCATTCCTGCGGCGAGACGACCCGAAACAATGCTGCCTGCCGCCGCTACTGCGCTGTCTTCCATGACCACGCCTGGTCCGACAAAGCATTTGGCGCCCACCCAGGCGCTGTCGCCAATCGTAATCGGCCCGACCCGGAGGCCGAATCGCGGGTCAGTCCAATCGTGGTTCCCGGTGCACAGGTACGCTCCCTGAGAAAGACACGCACTGCGTCCGATCCTGACAGGACCCAAATTGTCGATCCACACATCTTCTCCGATCCACGCGTCGTCATCTATTTCGAGGAACCAGGGATATTTCACCCGAACGCCGGGTTTCAGGACCACAGCTTTGCCGATCTTCGATCCAAAAGCCCGAAGCAGCGCGCGCCGGACAGATGAAAGAGGAAGCAGTTGACAGCGGAGCAGCGGCAGCCCGGCAAAAAACCAAAGCGCCTGGATCCAGAAAGGCCGGCCAGGCGAATACGTGGTGCCGTCGTAACGAGATAGATCCACAGGCATATTCAGTGTCTACAGGTTGATCAGGGGCAGGTCAGGATGGGGAACGAAGCCGGCCTGGGGCCGTCGAGAAGCCAGTCGTATAGATCGGAGAATTTCGAAGCCACACCTGACCACGAATATCGGCGTGCAACCAGATCCGCGCCGGTTTCGCCCATGACGGTCAAAACTTTCGGTGGAACGTTCAGCGCCTCAATCAGAGACGCAGCGATGGCGGCATCGTCCGTTTTTGTCAGCCATCCGGCTTTCGCGCTGATGACCTCGGGGAAGTAGCAGGCTTCGGTAATGATGACGGGCGTCCGGGTGCCCAGCGCCTCGAGGACCGCCACGCTGAAGCCCTCGGAAAAGGATGGCAGAATGAACAGATCGGCCGCCGCGTAGGCACTCCATTTCAAATCTCCTGTCAGGGAACCAGTAAAAGTAACGGAGCTTTGGGCCCCCTGTCCGGCAATGATGCCCTTCAATTCCACTAGTGCGCCTTCGGAATCCGGCCCCGCGATCACGAGATGAGCATCCGGGAACCGCTGCGATACGGAGTTCCATGCGCGGCAGAGCGGGAACAGGCCCTTCTTACTGTGAATGCAGCCCATGAACAGCACGACTCGTTTGTTCCTGAGTTCCGGATGAGCGTTCAGCAGCAGTTCCGGACTTACGTCCGCGGAGATATCGACTCCGTTTGGAATCACTGCTACAGGGTTTGTCAGACCGAAGGCGCGGTACTGTTCGGCTTCATTGCTCGTCAGTGCGCGTAGGCAGGCAGCGCCAGAGAGATTCCGGAATTCCACAAGCCGGCTGTAAACTGCTTTCTTCAGCCGTTTCTGCTCGAGCGCCCAGGGATCCAGCATCCCGTGCGCGGAAATGACGTAAGGGCGTTTCAGGCGCCGGGCGGTCCCGCACGCGGTTGCGCAATGGGATTCCCAGATTCCATGAATGTGGCAAACACTCGACGCGGAAATCAGGGATGACAGGCGCTGGCGAAGACTGGAATCGCTGAACCAGGCTTTCCACCCGTAATCGAATCGGTGCCATTCGGAGCGAGCCGTTCCGGGCGGCGCAAGTTCATCAGGAAGGCAGAACGCGGCGGTCTGTGACCGGTAACGGGCAGCCTGATTCATTGCCTCACAGAAAGGGGGAAGGGAACTGACAATCCCGCCGAACCGTGCTTCGACGTGCGACGAGACATTCAGGCTGATACCGGACGGCATACTCCTGCTTACCGGACCTGTTCCGTTTCGGAGAGAAGTGCCTCTCGCAACCCTTTTACCGGATCGGAACTACGGTGCCATGCGGAAAAGGCATCAGCGGTTGCGGTAGTCATGGATTCGAGTTTAGCCGGATCGGTCACATCGAGCAGGGACTCGGTCAGAGAGTTTAGGCTCCCGGCCCGAAATATTCTGCCGTTTCGGCCGTCTGTGATCAGGTCGGCGGCCGCTCCGACAACGGAACTAGCCACCACCGGCATTCTCGTAGCCGCTTCCGAAACGACGACACCCCAAGGCTCATAATCACTCGGCAGTACCAGCACATGCGCGGCTGCGTAAAGAGATCGCATGCGCGAAGGATCATTGATAAAGCCCGTCCAGACGACCCGTGTCTCCAAACTACTGGCCATGCTCAACAACTGAGATTTCAGTTCTCCGTCTCCCGCGATAATCAGATCCCAGTCGGGTC
>Ga0105237_10003869_pt1 | contig 17595 bp, 20 predicted proteins | sample KBSC24metaG_FD_81520 | JGI IMG/M metagenome (GOLD analysis project Ga0105237, IMG submission 81520) | Corn rhizosphere microbial communities from Kellogg Biological Station, Michigan, USA - KBS C2-4 metaG | ecosystem: Host-associated > Plants > Roots > Rhizosphere > Soil | place: Michigan, USA... | reverse complement strand
ACTCGGACGTGAAGAGATAGTTGGAACGCATGTAAATTCCTCAGGTTGGGAAGGATCGCCGGGCCGTTGCCATGCCCATATAAAGCTTTCCTTATATGTCCCCCTAGCGGGCGAAGCGGCGATTGGCAATCGCGAACAACCCCGTAAGCGCCGCGACGAGCAGCACCATCCAGTTGCCGAGCTGCGAGAACAGCGTCGGCGGCAGCGGGCGGGGCAGCGGCAGGCGGATCGCGCCGGCCTCGCCGGGCGGGATCGTGCCGAGCAGGCGGCCATGGCCGTCGATCAGCGCGGAGATGCCGGTGGGCGTGGATCGGAGGATCGGCAGCCCCTCCTCGATCGCGCGCAGCCGCGCCTGGGCCAGGTGCTGCGGCGGGCCCCAGCGGCCGAACCAGGCGTCGTTGGAGGGGTTGAACAGGAAGTCGGGGCGGTGGGCGCCGTCGACCACTTGCCCCGAGAAGATGATCTCGTAGCAGATCTGGATGCCGGCATTGCCGAAGCCGGGCACGGGAAGCGCGCGCGGGCCGGGGCCGGGCAGGAAGTCGACATCGCCCATCACCAGCCGGGCGAGGCCGAGCGGGGCGAGCAGCGGGCGCATCGGCAGATATTCGCCGTACGGCACCAGATGGGCCTTGTCATAGCGGCCGCCGAGCATGCCGTCGGGCCCCAGCGCCCACACCGAATTGCCCGCGCCCTGCAGCTGGTTGTCGCGCCCGAATTCGAGCGCGTTGCCGCCGATCAGCGCCTGGTCCCACGGCCCCAGCACCGCACCGATGCGGGCGCGGACCAGGCGCGGATCCTGCCGGTACCATTGCACCGGATAGCCGTCCTCGACGAAGTAATCGACCATGCCCTCGGGCCAGACGACGAGGCGCGGCAGCGCGCCGGGCTTGCCGCTGAGCGCGATCATCCGGTTGAGGAGGAACTCGGCATAATCGGGGCGGCTGACCGCGTCCTGGCCGATATTGGGCTGGACGATCACCACTTCCTTGCCGCTCGCGGTGCTGATGCAGCGGATGCGGTCGCAGCGATCCGACCAGGCGAGATTGAGCGCGAGCAGCGCCGCGGCGGCGACGAGCAGCGGGCGATACTGGCGCTGGAAGGCGAGATAGAGGCTGCCGGCGACCGCGATCGTCACGCCCGACAGCGCATAGGTGCCGATCAGCGTCGCGAGGTTGCGCACCCCCGGCACCGGCACCCAGACCACGCCCAGCGGGTTCCACGGATAGCCGGTGAACGCCACGCCGCGCAGCCATTCGGTGACGATCCACGCGGCCGCCCCGGCGAGGACATAGCCGAGGTCCGGCTCGATCCAGCCCGAGCGGGGCTTCACCTTGCGCGCGAAGGCCCAGGCCGCGCCCATCGCCAGCGCCGGATAGACGGCGAGGTACAATGCCAGCAGCACGACCGCGGCATAGCCGAGCGCGGGCGGCATCTTGTCCTGGAAGTCGAAGGCGTGCTGGATCCAGTTGTCGCCCAGCGTGAAATGGCCGAGCCCGAACAGCCAGCCACGGAGCAGCGCGCCGCGCAGCGTCGGCGCAGCATGGACCAGCGCGAACAGCCCGGCGAAGCAGAGCAGCGCGAGCGGCCACCACTCCAGCGGCGCGAAGCCGGTGGCGGAGGCGATGCCGAGAAGGAGCGAAGCGAGCAGCGGACGACGAAACATCGCCGGCGGGCCTACACGATGCGCGCGCCGAGGGGGAGAGGCGTTGCGCGGTGGGGGCAGCTGCCGTGGTGCCCTGCGGGGCGACTTGCCGGACTTCAAGGGTGCAAAGTTCCGTGGACAATAGGCAAGAATCGCCGCTAAGTCTTGTGGCGATTAGACAATGGGGCACCGGTAATGAAGCTGAAGTTCATCGTGGCAGCGTCGGTTTCGTTTCTGGCTGGCGCTTCGGCCCAGGGCCAAGTCGCACCCGCCGGCGTGTCCGATCGGTATCGGGCCTGCCAGTCGCGCGCGGGGAGCAACACCGTGCAGCAGGGCATTTGCGCGCAGTCCGAAATGGGGGCGCAGGATGCGCGCCTGAACAAGGCCTATCAGGAAGTCATGCGCCAGCTGGCCAAGACGCCCGACAAGCGCCTCGCCCTCCGCGCCGAGCAACGCTCCTGGCTGAAGGCCCGCGACTATGAGTGCAAGGTCGACCAGGAGACGATCAACAGCACCTGCCTCGTCACCAAGACGGCAACCCGCGCGAACGAACTGGAGCGGATGATCCGCTTCTAGGCGCGCCTTCGGTCGTCGTCGGGGTGGGAGACGGTGCGCTTGAAGTATGGGACATCGGCAGAAGCCGTCGTTCCTAGTTGGAGACGGGCAGCTGGCGCATAAGATCCTTTGGGGCGCCGTTGGCGGGATCCTGCTGTTTTACATCGCAGGCCTGACGTGGCTGTACGTCAACCAGCGATCCTACATATATCCCGGCGCAACTCGCGGCGGCGCAAACGCGCTTGCCGGTCCGGAAACGGTCCGCTTCAGGACGTCCGATGGGCTGGTGCTGCGTGCCGAGTATCGGCCAGCGAGAGACGGGCGGCCGACGATCGTCTTTTTCCACGGAAATGGCGACACCACCGCGGGCAGTAAAGTAGCGACCCAAGCCTTCGCCCGGCCCGGATACGGCCTGCTTCTGCCCGAATATCGCGGCTATGACGGTAACCCCGGCTCGCCCAGCGAGGACGGACTGTACAAGGACGGCAGGGCGGCGCTTCAATGGCTCATGGGGCAGGGCGTTCCGGGACCGAACATCATCATCATGGGCAACTCGCTGGGATCCGGGGTCGCCACCGAGATGGCGATGGAACACAGGGTCGCCGCCCTCGTCCTGGTTTCCGGGTTCACCAGCATGGTCGATGTGGTCCAAACGCATCTGCCGTTCGTGCCGGCCGGCCTGCTGGTGCGCGACCGTTTCGAGAATGCGCGGAAGCTGGCCAGGATCGGCTGCCCCACGCTGATCCTGCACGGTGCCGCGGACACGCTGATCCCCGCTACCCAAGGCGCCGCGCTGGCCGCGGCAAGCGGGCACGCCCAGCTCGACATCCTCCCCGGCAAAGGACATGAACTGGCCTATACCGCCATCGCGCAGGACCGAACGCTGGCGTGGCTGGCCAGCATCGCCAGGGAAAGACCCGGCTTCAGGAGCATAGCTTCGCCCGATAGCAGGTAGGCTGCGCGGGATGGCAGCTCTCCGGCGAATCGCGGCGCCGAGCGGTATCGCGGAGCATCGCCGGTTCGCCGTCGAGGTTAGAGCGGCATCGATGTCTCCCTCTCCCGCCTGCGGGAGAGGGCTGGGGTGAGGGTGAGTCGGGCGGAGGAGAGGGCCGCGTTCGCCCCACACACCCTCACCCTTCCGCCGCCTGGCGGCGGCTCCCTCCCTCTCCCGCAGGCGGGAGAGGGAAAGTCCGCACGGTTCGCGATGAAGCGCTCTGGCACTTCCACCGACACACGGAAAGTGGACGAAGAGGGTAGCATCCGCCATGGGGCGGGAGCCGCCATGGCGGAAATGCCGGCGAGCCATCCTAGGCGATCAGCGGCTGCGCTTGCCGTGACCGGCCCCTGCTCGCTGTGGCACGAGCAGGATCAACAGAAGGATTGCGATTGAGAGCGTGGCAGTCGCAAGCGGACGGCTGAAATCCAGTCCGCCCTTCGCCACGGGCTTGTCGAGGAAGTCTCCGACGACAGCGCCCAGCGGGCGCGTGAGGATGAACGCTGCCCAGAACAAAAGCACTCGGGAAACGGTGCTGCTAAAATAGAGCAATGCCAACACGCACAGCGCAGCCCCGAACAGGATCGCTGCCCCGGAATAGCCAAGCGAACCATCAGCTACCCAATCCCCCAATGCCGTGCCGAGCGTTTGGGAAAAGGTGATCGTCACCCAGTAAAAGGTCTCCGCCCGAGCGTTATCGATGGCGTTGACGTCCACTGTGCCGAGAGCCCGATACCAGCCGAACAGCGACGCGAGCACCAGTCCGGCCAGGAGGATCGAGCCACCGGCATATCCCAAACCCACGGAACGGGTCGCGAAGTCCGCGAGCGTGGTGCCGGCGGTGGTGGATGCGATTATGGTCGCCCAGTAGAGCCAAGGGCTAAATCGCCGCGTCCTGACCTGCAAAAAGGCCAACGCGGCCAGCAGTACCCCAAATATCGCGGTTCCGACGAGATATCCGTTGATGCCATTGCTGCTGGCGTCGGCTGTCGTCTCGCCCAACCAGCTCATGCTCACCGCATCCCCGCCCGTCTCGCCGAGCGTCGTGGCGAGTATCTTGATGATCCAGAAGGTGAGCGTCACCGCGGGAACTTTGCTGCTCGTCGGCTTCGTTTCCGCCACGTCTGCGACCTCCAAAGTCCCCAGCCCCACGTGGTTATAAGCGGATGCAGCACGTCTGCAATTGGGGCGGGAGGTGCCGATCAGCTCTCGTCCGCTGCGCACCGTGCGCTCGTGCGACCCTCGCCCCCGCGCAATCCCCAACCCCGGGAGTTGCGGGCCTGCCGGGGCTCAACACCCGACAGACCCGTCCCCCGCGCTTGCGCGCTGCGGGTAGCGCGAGAGGGGGTTAACCCGCGCCGCCCGTTTCAAACCGCTCCCTTCGCCGCCGGGCCAAGATCGCTGACCGGTCGTTCGACCGGCCGCGTCGGCCGGTGGCAGTGATGGCAGAAGGCGAAATCGAACAGATGGCTGAGCACCCATGCCTGCTCGTCCACGCTCCATTCCGCCCACGCCTCGCGCGTTACCCCCAGGCGGCCGCAATGTTCACAGGCGACTTCCAGCGGCGTATCGACGGGGGTGATCCGCGCGTTCATCACGCGGCCCCTTGTATCGCAACGAGCCGGGATTGCGGCGGAGACCTGCTCCGAAGCGGATCAACCCGCGGGCGCGGTGGCGGAAACGGCGGGGGCGGCAGCCTCGGCGGCGGTGCGGGCCTGCACCGCCATGGCGCGGCACATGCGGTGGAGCGCCTCGCTCATCTGGCGGGCGGTTTCGGGTTCTATGCCCGGATCGGCGGCGATCGCGCGGTCCATCGCGTGCGCCCATTGCGCCGCGGTCTGCGCGGTGACGGCAAGCTGGCGGTGGAAGCCCATGATGCACATGCCGGGCCGAGCCTCGAACCAGTCGCGCGGGCCGCCGAGCCAGGCGACGAGGAAGCGGGTCAGCGAATGGCGGAGCGCCGTCAGGTCCGGCTGGTGCATCGCGTGGAGCGCCGCATAGGCGGGGTCCTGCTCGACCAGATCGTAGAAGCGGTCGACGATGGCGCGGACGGACTCTTCGCCGCCGACGCGGTCGAAGGGCAGGGACGATTCGGACATGGCAACGCGTCCTAGCCGAAAATGGCGGGCGCGGCTTGACGGGAATCAAGGGGATGCCGCCCTCCCCGCGAAGGGAGGGCGGCGGACCCGATCAGAAGTGCGCGATCACACCCGCCATCGGGCGGAAGCTCTTCGCATTGCTGAACGTGTTCATCTCGAGACGCAGGCGCAGGCCGCTGCGGCCGGTGATGCCGCCCAGGCCGATGTCCTTCGGGCCGACTTCGACGCCGACGCCATAGGTCATCGCGTGATAGTCACGGCGGGTGTCAGCGTTCTTGTCGAAATTGACCCACTGGTAGCCGACCTTGCCGTAGATCAGGCCGCTGTCGCCAGCGCGCAGACCGAAGCGGCCGGCGGCGCCATATTCCCAGTCGATGTCGCCGCTCACGCCCTTGGCGACGTTACCTTCGGCGCCGACGAAGACCGGGCCGAGCGGCACGTTCACGCCGGCGACGCCCTGCACCATCGCGCCGTCGAGGCGGTAGCGGTTCGGCGGAATCGGGATGCCGGCGTTCGGCTGGCGGTCGAACTGTTCCCAGCCGCCGAGCACGCCGACATAGGGTTCGATGCCGAAGGCCTTGGAGCCGTCCGGCGAGGTAGGAGTGCCGCTGTCCTGCGCCGCGGTGGTCTCCATCGTGCCGGAACCGGTGGTGGTGTCCTGGGCGAAGGCGGGGACGGCGAAGGGGAGCGCGGCAGCTGCTGCCGCGACGGCGATGATCTTACGCATGGGGGGGAATACCTCTACGCTGGTGAAACACACATCTTCCGGCCCGGGCCCGCTACAACAGGCGGGACGGCCGGAGATGGGCGCACAATGCCCGGGCTACGGGCATGGTTGCATCGCCGCGAAGCATTTGACGTGGGGGTGTTGCACTGCGGCAACGGTTCCTGTCGCCCCGATGAACAAACGTTTGGATATTTGCCGGTCGAAATCAGCCCTTGGGCTGGACGTCCGCCGGCACCGGGGTCAGCTCGTAGACGTCGACACTCCCGGGCAGCGCGCCGGGCACCGCCAGCCGCCAGCGGAAGGTGCCGAAGCGCTCGACCATGCCCACCACGTCGCGCGCGCCGGGATTGCCATAGCCGATGTCGTTCGCGCCCGGCTTGGCCTGGCGCGCGCCGAGGAACACGTAGCGCTTGCCGTCCGGGAACACATAGCCGGCGACGATGTCGGTCCCCGTCTGCTTGGCGAGGCCCAGGGGGGCGTCGTCCTTCGGCTCGTTCGACGCGGAGATGTAGCAGAAGCCGGCGGGGCTCGGCTGCACCAGCGCGCGGCCGGCGGGCCCGGGCTTCAGGTGCAGCGTGCGGCAGCGATAGGAGCCGGGGGGCAGTGCCGGGTGCGGCTGGCCGGCATCGGGATCGAGCACCGCTCCCTGCAGCTTGCGCACCGGCGCGCGGACATTCTCGTAGAGCTGGCGCCAGCTGGCCGGCAGGTTCTCCAGCCGCGGCATGTCCGCCTGGGCGATGCGGGTGCGCCACAGCGGCGGGGGGGGCGGCATCTCAACCACCGCTATCGGGCGAAGATCGGGCTTGGTCGCGGCCGCCTGGCAGCCGGCGAGCATGGGCAGAGCGAGCATCGCAAAGGCGAGCCGGTGCATGATACTTCCCCTGTGAATCTTTTTTGGCCCTGTGAACCAATGGGAGGCGCTTTGCCGCGACGCTCCCACGAAGCAAAGTCGTAAACGAAGGTTAACGAAAAGTAAAAGCTGCGATGGGTGCGCGGTCTGGTGCGGTGAACCGAAGCAATTGGCCGTATCCTACCGACGGATGGCCCGAACTGGCGACCACGGCTCTTGGAACCGCGGGCAAGAAGGGCCATTAGCTATGCCAAGGACATGGCCGGGAGATTGAAGATGAAGGCTTGGGGAATCGGCGCGGCAGCGGTCGCGGTGCTGCTGGGCGGCTGCGCGACGACGCAGCAGAACGAACGCTATATGGCGGGCCATTTCCGCGCCCAGGCGGAACTGCACGATGCCGGCGGCAAGGTGGTCGGCACCGCGGTGGCCGAGCAGGTCGAGGGATCGATTCGCGTGCTGGTCGACGTCAACGGAATCTCGCCCGGGCCGCACGGCGTGCATGTCCACACCACCGGCGTCTGCACGCCGCCCGACTTCGCCAGCGCGGGGGGACACTGGAACCCGGGTGCCACCAAGCACGGCAAGGAAAACCCGATGGGTCCGCATGCCGGCGACCTGCCCAACATGAAGGTCGACGAGAAGGGCCATGGCCATCTGAGCTTCACGCTGGCCGGCGGCAGCTTCGACCAGCTGATGGACCAGGATGGCGCGGCGCTGGTCGTCCATGCCGGCGAGGACGATTACAAGAGCGATCCGGCCGGCAACAGCGGCGGCCGCATCGCCTGCGGCGTGTTCCAGACGGTCTGAGCCGCTAGACTGCTTCGCCGGCGGCGCGGGCGCGTGCAAGCTTGCTCGCCTCCGCCGCCGGCAGCAGCCGATAGGCGCCCCAGATCGCCGCGAGTGCGAGGGGCACGCTGGCGAGCAGCGCCAGCACGCCCGTCGCCAGATCGCCGGTGAGCGTCGCGATCCGCCCGGCGCAATAGGGCCCGAGCGCGAGGCCGATCAGCGTCGTGCCGATGAAGAAGGCCGCGGTCGCGGTGCCGCGCATCCGCGGCAGCACCAGATCCTGCGTGGTCGCGGCGGCCGCGCCCAGGCCGCCGCAGATCAGGAACTGCGCGAGCGGCAGCATCACATAGGCGGTGGTCAGGTCTCGCGCGGTGAACAGCAGCACGATCGGCGCGATCGGCGCGACGCAGGCGAAGAGCAGCACATGAAGGCGCCCGACCGGGCCGCGCGCGCGCAGGGCATCGGCGACGCGCCCGGCGATCGTCACGCCCAGGAAGCCGGCGAGCGCGACCGGCGCGCCGATCCAGAAGCCGAGCGACCCCAACTGATCGGGCGGAATGTCGAAGGCGCGGCGGATGAAGCTCGGCGCGAACCCCGCCATCGCATAGGCGAGGAAGGTGTTGAGGCCATAGGCCAGCACCACGCACAGAAAGGCGGGGGTGCCGACGATCAGCGCGTGGGTCGGCGGGTCGCGCCGCTTGAGCGCGGTCGCCCAGCTGAACACCGCATAGGCGCCGATCCCCACCGCGATCCATTGCGCGGGCGGCTCGCCCAGATGGACGAGCAGCGCGACCAGCCCGGCGACCAGCGCCAGCACCGCGAGGTTTCGCGCCAGTGCCGCCGGCCCCAGCCGCGCTGCGCCGATCAGCGTGAAGGGCGGGATGATCGTCAGCAGCTCCTCGGAAAAGGCGCGGAATGGGGCGGGGTGGGGCGGGGTCACCATGCCTTCGGAAAGTCCGCGCGGCGGCTCGCGCAGGGTCACGATCCACACGGCCACCAGCAGCCCGGGCACGCCGACCGCGAGGAACGCCGCCTGCCAGCCGACCAGTCCCAGCGGTCCGCCGCCCGGATAGGCCTGGTTCCAGCGCTGGACGATCAGCGCACCGAGGAACAGCGACAGGCCGCCGCCCAGATAGACGCCCGAAGAATAGAGCGCGAGCGCGGTGGCGCGGAGGCGCTTGGGGAACCAGTCGGAGATCAGCGAATAGGCGGCGGGCCCGGCGGTCGCCTCGCCGATGCCCACGCCCATCCGCGCCAGCCCCAGTACCAGCCCGGTGCGGGCGAAGCCGGAAAGTGCGGTCATGCTGGACCATAGCGCCAGCCCGAGGGTCATCAGCCGCACCCGGTGCCAATTGTCCGCCAGTCGGCCCAGCGGGATGCCGAACAGCGCGTAGAACACGCCGAAGGCCGTGCCGTAGAGAAAGCCGATATCCTGGTCGCGCAGGCTTAGGTCGCGCTTGATGTCGTCGGCGAGGATGGCGACGATCTGGCGATCGACGAAGTTGAGGATATAGACGAGCAGCAGCAGCGACAGCACATACCACGCATAGGGGGTCGCCTTCGCCCCATCGGGCGTTGGGGGCATGCTGGCCATATCCTCTCCTTCGGCGTTGTGCGTGCCGTTGCCAGCTAGGCTAGCAGAGCGTACCCATTTTACGAAAGGATGATTTCGACGATGGCCGAACCGGCATTCCTGTTCGTCTGCTTGGGCAATATCTGCCGCTCGCCGCTGGCCGAGGCGGCGTTCCGCGCGGCGGCGGCGGATGCGGGCGTGGCGGTGGTCGCCGACTCGGCGGGGACCGGTGGCTGGCATGCCGGCGAGCAGCCCGATCGCCGCTCGATCGCGGTCGCGGCGAAGCATGGCATCGACATCACCGGCCAGCGCGCCCGCCAGGTGACGCGGGAGGATTTCGACCGGTTCGACCATATCCTCGCGCTCGACCCGCAGAACCTCGCCGACCTGCGCCGGATCGCGCCGAAGGATGCGCGCGCCCGGCTGCGGCTGCTGCTCGACGCGGTGCCCGGCTGGGAAGGCCGCGCGGTCGACGATCCCTATTATGGCGGGCCGGAAGGCTTCGACCGCACCTGGGACGAGGTGCGCGCGGCGGCCGACCGGCTGGTAGAAGACCTCGTACAAACGCGTTGAACGAACCGAAGGAGAAGGAATCCATGGCATTCACCGGACGCGAACTGCGCTCGACGCTGAGCGAGGACGGCACGCTGCGCCTGTCGCTGGAGCAGGTGACCTATGACGAACCCGCCGCGGACGAAGTGATCGTCCGCATCGAGGCGGCACCGATCAACCCCAGCGATCTCGGGCTGCTGCTCGGCCCGGCACAGGTCGATACGCTGCGCCAGGATGGCGATGCGCTGGTGTTCGAGGTGCAGAAGGGCCGGCTGGGCAGCATGAAGGCGCGGCTCGGCCAGTCGATGCCGGTGGGCAATGAGGGCGCCGGCACGGTGGTCGCCGCGGGAGCCGATGCTGCCGCGCTGATGGGCAAGCGCGTTTCGGCGGTGGGCGGCGCGATGTTCGCCGATTACCGGGTGCTCAAGGCGCGCGACGTCGTCGAACTGCCCGAGGGCACGGCAGCGGCGGACGGCGCGGCGATCTTCGTCAATCCGCTGACTGCGCTGGGCTTTGTCGAGACGATGCGGCGCGACGGGCACAGCGGAATCGTCCACACCGCCGCCGCCTCCAATCTGGGGCAGATGCTGCAGAAGATCTGCCTCGCCGACGGGGTACCGCTGGTCAACATCGTCCGTTCCGAGGAACAGGCGGCGATCCTGCGCGATATCGGCGCCACCCATGTGGTGAACAGCCGCGACGAGGATTTCCGCGCCCGGCTGACCGACGCGGTGGCCGAGACCGGCGCGACCGTGGCGTTCGATGCGATCGGCGGCGGCACGCTCGGCAGCGACATCCTCCAGGCGATGGAGGCCGCGGCGGTGCGCAAGATGACCGAATATAGCCGCTATGGATCCGAACAGTTCAAGCAGCTCTATATCTATGGCGCGCTCGACATGGCGCCGACCACGCTCAACCGGCTGGCCTTCGGCTTCCAATGGAGCGTCTCGGGCTGGCTGCTGACGCCGTTCCTGCGCCGCGCCGGCATGGAGACGCTGGGGGCGATGCGCCAGCGCATCCTCAGCGAGCTCACCACCACCTTCGCCAGCCGCTACACCCGCACCATCGGCCTGGCCGAGGCGCTGCAGCCGGACGTGCTGCGCGCCTATGAGCGCAAGGCGACCGGCGAGAAGTTCCTCATCGATCCCGGGCGGGGGTGACCCGGGCAACTCTCTCATTTCGGGTTGAGGATTTCAGACAAATTGTTTCCGACGCATGTCAGAATCAACTTTCTCAACCTCTTGTCCTCTACAATGCAGCTGGGTGGGCTCAACGCGGGACTGGCGGAGGAAGGCCGGCATCCGACGGGTTAGGGACGAACATGCTGCACTGGTTGGAAGTAAAGGCTCCCATTCGGGAGAAGCTGAAGGTCGCCTTTGGCGCGATGATCGGGATCATGGTGGTCCTTGCGGTGCTCAACCTTGTGCTGCCGCACTGGGTGGTGCTGGGGCTCAATGTGGTGGTGATCGCCACCGCCTTCGTGCTGACCCGCATGTTCGCGCGCGTGATCGCCGATCCCTATGTCGCGACCGTCGTGCGGATGGAGGGACTCGCCGCCGGCGACCTCGCCGCGCCGATCGCGCATACCGACTATGAGGATTGCGTCGGCCGCATCTCGCGCGGGATGCTCATCTTCCGCGACGCCGCCGTCGCGCAGCGCGAGGCTGCCGCGCAGCAGGCCGAAGTGGTGCGGGTGCTGGGCCAGTCGCTCGAGCGGCTCGCCAAGGGCGACCTGACCGCCGACGTGACCGCCGATTTCCCCGGCGCCAATGCGGTGCTCAAGACCAATTTCAACGAAGCGCTGGCTTCGCTGCGCGAGCTGGTACGCTCGGTCGCGACCTCGGCGGAGACCATCAGCACCGGCTCTGCCCAGATCGCCGTCGCGTCCGAGGACCTGTCGCGCCGCACCGAAAGCGCGGCGTCGAGCCTGCAGGAGACCGTCCAGTCGATCAGCGAGATGGACAAGCGCCTGCGCAGCACCGCCGGCAGCGCTAGCCAGACCGTGGCGCGCGCGGACGGGGCGATCGCCTCGGTCCAGGCCGGTCGCGACGTCGCCGACGAGGCGGTGGCGGCGATGAGCCGGGTGTCGGAAAGCGCCAAGGGCATCGACGACGTGATCGAGGGCCTCGACAAGATCGCGTTCCAGACGCGCGTCCTCGCGATGAACGCCGCGGTCGAAGCGGGTCGTGCCGGTGAGGCGGGACGTGGCTTCGCGGTGGTCGCGGATCTCGTCTCCGCCCTCGCCATGCGCGCCGAGGAGGAAGCCGGCCGCGCCCGCGACCAGCTGACCACCACCCAGGCCGACGTCACCGCCGCGGTGGGCATGGTCCAGCGCGTCGATGGCGCCTTCGCCGCGATCGATACCGATGTCCGCGAGGTCCATGACCTGCTCGGCAGCATGGCGACAGCGAACCAGGCCCAGGCCTCGTCGATCGGCGAGATCAGCACTGCGGTCACGGTGATGGATCAGGCGACCCAGCAGAATGCGGCGATGGTCGAGGAAACCTCCGCCGCCGCGCGCAGCCTGAGCCGCGAGGTCGAGGCGCTCAAGCGTTCGGCCCAGACCTTCAACGTCGGCGAGGCGCACAACCCGCGGATGAGCCTGCCGCTGCAGCGCCCGAACCTTTCGAAGCGCAGCGGCGCTGGCGGCCGCGCCGCACCGGCGCCCGCCCCCGCGATGGCGGACGGCGACTGGGCGTCGTTCTGACGACGCCCGCCCGGCTCAGCCCTCCATGCCCGCATGGGCGTGGAGGCGCTGCCGGGTCGACATCAGCGTGCCCACCGGCTTGGCGACCGGCGCGAACATGCCGAGCCCGAGCCGCTGGCCGGGCAGGTTGACGTACACCGCCTCGATGCCGCGGGCGCTATAGGCCTCGTGCCAGAAGCCCGCCCCCTGCGGGTCCTTCAGGAAATCGCGCCACCAGACGCTGTGCGGCGCACTGCGGGTGAAGGCCTCCAGGCTCGGCAGGTCGCGCCAATATTGGCGGAAGCCGACATGGTTCCAGCCGAACAGCATCCCGTCCTCGGCAAGCAGTCCGTCGGGCGGGTTCTTCTTGATTTCGGCGAGCCCGCGGCCGATCCGCATCATCGCGGGGAGCGCGCGCCAGCGGCGCAGCTTGAACCCCAGGATCACCACGATCAGTTCGGGATAAGCAGCGATATCGACGGTTTCGCGGAGCGTGTTGGCTTGCATGGCGAGTCTCCTTGTTTACACTGTACACGATACGGTTGGTTTACGGTGTAAACAAGATGGAAATTACAGATGGATTGCGCGCGCGGCTGATCGATGCCGCCACGGTGCTGCTGGACGCGCAAGGCGAGGCCGGGGTGACCCTGCGCGCGCTCGCCAAGGCGACCGGCGTGTCCGCGATGGCGCCCTATCGGCACTTTGCCGACAAGGCGGCGCTGCTCGGCGCGGTGGCGGAGGCCGGGTTCGCCGAACTCGCGGCGGTGCTGGCGGATGCCGATCGGGCGGAGCCGGCCAAGGCGGCATTGGTGGCGCAGGGGATTGCCTATTTCCGGTTCGCGCAAGCCCATCCGGCGATGTTCCGGCTGATGTTCGGCGGCAATCCGGGCTGCACCGTTGCGCCAAAGGACTATGGCGAGGCGTTCGCGATCCTGTCGCGGCGGGTCGCGAGCCTGGCGGGCGGCGACCCGGGGCCGGCGACGCTCGCCGCCTGGGGCGTTGTACATGGCCTGTCGACGCTCGCGCTCGACGGCAAGGTGCCTGCCGAGGACGGCGTGGTCGGCGCCGCGGTGGCGCTGGTGGCGGACGGCGTTGCGGGCGCTCAGCCCCGCAGCTTGTAGCGCTCGATCGCTTCGTAGCTCGCGCCCTCGCGGCCGAGATGGCTTTCGTAGAGCAGGAAGCTGTCGACGGTGAAGGCTGCGCTGGCGAGCCCGGCATGCGCCTCGAGGAAGCGCTCGTTGGCGCCTGCCTGCGCGTTCATCCGGGCCAACGTGATGTGCGGCAGATAGGCGCGGCGCTCGGGCGCCAGGCCCGCGCGGACCAATGCCTGATCGATCTTGTGGTGAAGCTGGGTCACCCTCTCGTGCGGCCGCAGCCCTGCCCAGAGCGCATTGGGCCGCCCGCGCGAGTCGAACTCGCCGACGCCGGCCACCGCGATCTCGAACGGGGCGAAGCGGACGCTGCCGAGCGCGAGTGCTACGTCCTCCGCCACCGGCCGCTCGACCTCGCCGATATAGCGCAGCGTGCAGTGGAGCTGTTCGTCGCTCTGCCAGCGCGCGCCCGGCACGCCGCCGGCAAGCGCCAGCAATTGCGCGCGAATCGCGGACGGGGGGCGGAAGCCGACGAACAGACGATGCATCACCCACGTTCTAGCCGACGGGCTAGCTTGTTCAAAGCGAACGAGAAGTCATCGCCGCCTCTGTATCGAAACGTTGCTGGGCTCGGTTTTGCTTGAAAACCCCTGTGGCGAGGCCGATATTCCAGCCATCCGGCATTGCGCCGGTCAAAGGAGTTTTTCGAATGGCTAACTGGTCCGATCCCCGCACGAGCGAGTCGCCCTTCGCGACCGCGAGTGCACGCGCCGCGGCGCATGACGCGGGGCTCCGGTCGTACATGCTGTCGGTCTACAACTACATGCTGTCCGGCGTGCTGCTGACCGGCATCGTCGCGCTGGCGTTCGGCAAGGTTCCCGAGCTGCAGCGCGTGCTGTTCCAGGCGGTGGAAACCGCCCGCGGCCCGTCGGTGCAGCCGACCCTGCTTGGCTGGGTGGTGATGATCTCGCCGCTGGCGATCGTGTTCGCGATGAGCTTCGGCCAGAACCGCATGTCCGAAGGCACGCTCAAGGCGCTGTTCTTCGCCTATGCCGGTCTGCTGGGCGCGTCGATCTCGACGATCTTCGTCAGCTACACCGACATGTCGATCGCCCAGGTGTTCTTCGGCACCGCCGCGGGCTTCGGCGCGCTGAGCCTCTATGGCTACACCACCAAGAAGGATCTGTCGGGCTTCGGCACGTTCCTGATCATCGGCCTGGTGGGTTTGATCGTCGCGTCGATCGTCAACATCTTCCTGCAGTCGGGCACGATGAGCCTGGTGATCAGCGCCGTCGGCGTGCTGATCTTCGCCGGCCTCACCGCCTATGACACGCAGAAGATCAAGAGCATCTACGCCTATGTCGCCGGCACGCCGGAGCAGGGCAAGGTCGCGATCATGGGGGCGCTGAACCTCTATCTCGACTTCATCAACATGTTCCTGTTCCTGCTGCGCTTGTTCGGCAGCTCGCGCGACTGATCCCCGCGCGGAACGGAAGGCATATGGGCCCGGCGGAGCGATCCGCCGGGCCTTTTGTTTTGCGCGGGTGTCAGGCGACGGAACGTGAGTCCCGACATGTCCGTTTAATCGGGGTAACGCTCAGGAGAGTGCAGCATGACCAACAATCCCCTCGACCCCGCGATGGACCGGATGTCGGTCGCTCCCGACCCCCGCGCCGATGACGAAGCCAAGGGCGCGGTCCATTCCGCCGACGCAGGCACCGATTCCTCGATCGAGGAGCGGCTCGCCCGCGATCCGGCAAGCAAGGACGCCCGCCTCGACCGCGCGCTCGACGAGTCGATGGACGCCTCGGACCCGCCCGCCTCGACCCAGCCGGTGCACAACAACGAGATTCCGGAAAGCTCCGGCTATGACGCGAAGGCGGAAGCCGCGCGTACCGAGGGCAAGGAAGATCGGGGCCTCATCGACAAGGCGCTGCACAAGCTCGGCCTCGACTAAGGCACTCCGGATGGCTGCGTCTCCCGCGTCGGGCTGGCGCGCCAATCTGGTTCTCTATGCGGCGCTCGGCGCCAATATCGGGATTGCCGTCGCGAAGTTCGTCGCGGCGGCGATCACCGCCTCGTCCTCGATGCTCACCGAGGGCGTCCACAGCCTGGTCGACAGCCTCAACCAGATCCTGCTGCTCTACGGGCAGCGCCGCGCCAAGCGACCCCCCGATGCCGAACACCCCTTCGGCTATGGCCGCGAGTTGTACTTCTGGGCCTTCGTTGTCGCGATCCTGATCTTCGGGCTGGGCGCGGGCGTGTCGGTCTATGAAGGCTATCTCCACATCCTCGATCCCGAGCCGCTGCGCGATCCGCTGGTCAACTATATCGTGCTCGGCATCGCCACCGCGATGGAGGGCACCAGCTGGGTGATCGCGATCCGCGAGTTCCGCGCAAGCAAGGGCGATTGCGGCTGGTGGAAGGCGATCCGGGAATCGAAGGATCCGGCCGGCTTCATCGTGCTGTTCGAGGATTCGGCGGCGCTCGCCGGCCTGATCGTCGCCGCGATCGGGGTGTGGGCGAGCCATGCCTGGGGCGACCCGCGGATCGACGGGGCCGCATCGATCGCGATCGGGCTGATCCTCGCGGCGGTCGCGACGCTGCTGGCCCGCGAGGCCAAGGGCCTGCTGATCGGCGAGCGTGCCAACCCGGATCTGATCGCCCAGGTGCGCGCGATGCTCGAGGCCGAGCCGCGCATCACCGGCGTCAACCATGTCCGCACCATCCACACCGCGCCCGACCGGGTGTTCGTGGCGATCAGCGCCGATTTCGACGACAGCCTGGCGATGGGCGAGGCCGAGACGCTGATTGAGCGGATCGAGGCCAAGCTCAAGGCCGCGCTGCCCCAGCTCAGTTCGATCTATATCCGGCCCGAAAAGCGCGAGGACGCCGAGGTGGTTGCCTAGCGCTTCCTTCGCCGCGTCGCGCACTTGTGGCGATGACGGAAAGAAGACATGCTCGGCATCTTCTTGGATTGGGGGATGCGCGCATGCGGACGATGCTGGGTGCTCTTGCGGCGCTGACCGCTGTCGCATGGCCCGTCACGGCCTCCGCCCAGGCGACGGCGCGGCCCTGTGAGGCGACCGAGCGTGCCGGGCCGGCGTGCCTTCTCGCGCGGAAGCAACTCCCGATATTGCCGGCGGGGAAGGTCTATTGGCACCTCGATCGCTTCGCCTCGAAGGATGCCGCGGAAAAGGCTGCCGCCGCGACCAGCATCGTCTCGGAAGCCTTCGGATCGGTGTGGCTCTTCACGATCGCCGATGCCGGGTGGCGCCCGCACGGCGGCAAGCATGTGTCGACCGTGGGGCCCCTTCCGATCGCACCTGCTGCGAGCTACGCGGCGGAGTATATCCGGTCCGTCTTCGATCCCGGGACGACGGCCCCCCTGCATGTGCATTCGGGGCCCGAGGCATTCTTCGCCGTGGAGGGCGATACCTGCCTCGAAACGCCCGACGGCGTGCGGATCGGGCGGGGTGCCGGCAACCAGCTGATGATCGAGGCCGGGCCGCCGATGCTGCTGATGGCGATCGGGAAGGTGCCGCGCAAAGGGTTCGCGCTGATCCTGCATGACGCCGACCAGCCGCCCACGACCCTGACGCATGCATGGCACCCCGCGGGGCTTTGCGCGCAGCAGCTTTCGGCCGATCGCGCGCGGTAGCCTGCCGTCCGGGCTAGTCGGCGAGCGCGCCGAGCAGTTCGTGCGTGCGCAGCGGCTTTTCGAGCAGCGCGGCATAGCCGGTCGCCGCAGCCTCGGCGGCCAGCGCGGGGCTGGGATAGCCGGTCATCAGCACCGCCCGGCCGGTCCAGCCGCGCGCATGCAGCGCCCGCAGCAGCGCGATGCCGTCGCTATCGGGCAGGCAATAGTCTGCGACCAGATAGTCGGCCGTCATCGCCGCGGGGTCCGCGAGCGAGGCGCCGGCTACGCTGTGCGCGCGTACCTGATAGCCCTGGCCGTGCAGCAGCAACTGGGTCGAGCGACGCACGCCGTCATCGTCTTCGACGAGCAATACGCTGGGGCGTTCGGCGGGGGAGGGGGT
>Ga0105237_10003868_pt1 | contig 17598 bp, 13 predicted proteins | sample KBSC24metaG_FD_81520 | JGI IMG/M metagenome (GOLD analysis project Ga0105237, IMG submission 81520) | Corn rhizosphere microbial communities from Kellogg Biological Station, Michigan, USA - KBS C2-4 metaG | ecosystem: Host-associated > Plants > Roots > Rhizosphere > Soil | place: Michigan, USA... | reverse complement strand
CGCTATTTTTCTTCCGCAACCAACGAGCAAGATGGGCAGGGCGATCCAACGCCCGACACGGCTGCTGATCGTCATGAGTCCTCCGAAAACGATGGAGAGTTGATCTGCTCTCGCATCGTCACGCTATCCGCACCGACTCGCTGCCGGCAAGCCGCATGTCCGGCGGTTGCGTGCAACGCAACTGCAGCATGAAAAGTGCATTTACCTCACCTGCGGTGATGATAGGTTTCGTCCCAATCAAAAACACCTTGGGGAGGATATCTCATGAAGCGCATCTTGACACTTGCCGCCGGATTGCTGGTTGGCGCGACCGTCCTTCAATATGCCAGCATCGCATCGGGACAGGGCGACGGCTGGGTGACGCTGCTCGACGCCAACACCAAGGGCGACTGGATCGAGGTCGGCAAGGCCAACTGGGCGATGCAGGACGGTGCGCTGGTGGCCGACAAGCTCGACGGCAAGGACCTCGCCTACCTCGTGACCAAGACCTCATACAAGGACTTCCAGATCAGGGCCGAGTTCTGGGTCGACGAGGAAGCCAATAGCGGGATCCACATCCGCTGCGACCAGTCGGACAAGATCGACGCCAAGATCTGCTATGAGGTCAACATCTATGACAAGCGGCCCGATCCGACCTACGGAACCGGCGCGATCGTCGATGTCGCCAAGGTCGACCCGATGCCGAAGGCCGCCGGCAAATGGAACACCTATGAGATCACGGCGCAGGGCCCTCATCTGACCGTCGTGCTCAACGGCCAGAAGACCGCCGATGTCCAGGATTCCAAACACCTGAGCGGACCGTTCGCGCTCCAATACGGCTCGGGCGTGGTCAAATTCCGCAAAGTGCAGATCAAGCCGCTTTAGACCAACGCGACGATGACGGGATTGGTGTCCGTGGTGATACCCCCCACCCCGGCTCGCTCCGCTTTCTCCATCTCCCTCCTCCCGCGAGCGCAGCGAATGGTGGGGTCGAGGCGAGCGAAGCTCGCTCTGGGGTGGCTCCTCGCGCGCGCAGCGAACGAGGAGTCGGGTGGCGGGCGTTTCCAGAGCGAGGTCAACTGATCTGGCGTTGAGTCTGCCGACCCCAGCGCCCTTTTCGCGCGCGCCGTGGCAGAGCGCCCCGATGCCGGATCGACCGGTAACCCGCTGCAGCGACCTTTCAACCCGGCGGCTCCCGTTCCGCCGCATGGCGGGATGATCGTCTTGAACTTTCGGATGAGGACCTCGCCCGGCCGCCGCGGTCGGCCGTGGCGGTGTCCGGCCCGGGATACGGGAACTCGAATCGTGCCAGCCAGTTGCTCTTGGGAGTCGATGCCTCGATCGACTCTCAAGAGAGAACGATGATGTACAGCACTCCTGATCAGCGCGCGCGTGGACATGCCATCCGAGCCGAATGTCCGTCCTCGTGATGTGGACGATCCTGAAGACCGCGGCTGAGAACTGGTCGGCGCACAAGGACTCGCGTCTCGGTGCGGCCCTTGCCTATTACTCGGTATTTTCGCTCGGGCCGGTCATCGTCATCGCCATCGCCGTAGCGGGATTTTTCTATGGCAGGGACGCCGTCAGCGGAGAAGTCGCAAACTCGATCAAGGGCATGCTGGGCGACACCGGCGCCTCGGCGGTCCAGGCGATGCTGGCCGACGCGGGCCGGCCTCGACAGGGGTTGATCGCAACGGCCACGGGAGTGGGGCTCGTATTGTTCGCCGCGCTCGGCGTCGTGGTCCAGCTCAAGGACGCCTTGAATACGGTCTGGGAGGTGAAGCCGGCTGCCACCGACGGGGTCTGGCAATTCATTCGCAGCTACATCGTGTCGCTCGCGGGCATCCTGTCGCTGGGCTTCCTGCTGCTGGTCTCCCTGGTCATCTCGGCGCTGCTCGCCGCAGTGGGGGGGTATGCGAACATGATCGCGCCGGCATGGGCGCTGCACGCGATCAGCATCGGAGTGTCGTTTGCGGTCATTTCCCTGTTGTTCGCGATGATGTTCAAGTGGCTGCCGGATATTGATCTCGACTGGTACGATGTCTGGCTGGGAGCAATTCTCACTGCAGCATTGTTCGAACTCGGCAAGTTCGGCATCGCCTACTACATCGGCAAGCAAGGCCTCGAATCCACCTATGGCGCGGCCGCCTCGATCATCGTAGTCCTGGTTTGGGTATATTATTCCTCGCAGATCATCTTGATCGGCGCCGAGATTACCCATGCCTTCGCGAAAACGCAGGGCTCCAAGAAGGTGTCCCCAGTACCGGCCGAAAGCGGTCCGCTGAACGGCACCAAGCGGGACATGAGTCCCGAAAGGGGGGCGCATGGCGGATAAGCCCGACATCATTCACATCTCACCTCGCGTGCCCGCGCAGGCGTTGCTCACCTGCGCCTTTGCAGCGTTGATCATCGCAGGCCTCTATGTCGGCCGCGAAGTTCTCGTGCCCGTCGCGCTGGCGATCCTGTTGAGCTTCGTATTGTCGCCATTCGTCACGCGGCTGCAGAGTTGGCGCGTGCCACGCGTCGTGTCCGTGCTGCTGGTTGTTGTCGTCGGCTTTTCCATCATCTTCGCGCTGGGAGGATTGATGGTCACGCAGGCCTCGCACCTTGCGGGCGATCTGCCGTCTTATCAGGAAACACTTAGTACCAAGATCCAAAATCTCCGGGGCGTGACCGCGGGCTCCGGAACGCTGGAGCGCGCATCGAAAGTCCTCAAGGACCTCGACAAGCAGCTGCAAAGCCCCTCCATTAGTGGTCAGCCGGTTCCCCGATCACTCGAGCCGTCGACCGATCATCCGATACCGGTCGAGGTGAAGCAGCCGGACCCCGGCGCGCTCACGACGCTCGCGGCGATCATCGAGCCCTTGATCCAGCCGACGACGACGACGGCGATCGTGATCATCTTCGTCATATTCATTCTGCTTCAGCGGCAGGATTTGAGAAATCGCTTCATCCGGCTGGTGGGGGCGCATGATCTCCAACGCACCACGGCCGCGCTCGACGATGCGGGACAGCGATTGAGCAGCCTGTTCCTGACCCAGATCATTTTCAACGCGCTGTTCGGATTGGTCATCGGCATCGGCCTCCAGCTGATCGGTGTCCCCAGCGCCCCGCTCTGGGGGCTGATCGCAATGATCCTGCGATTCGTGCCTTATGTCGGCGCGCTGCTGTCTGCCGTGTTCCCGATCGTTCTCGCCGCTGCCGTCGGGCCGGGATGGGCGATGGTGGTCTGGACGGTTGCCCTGTATGCCGTCCTTGAACTCCTGGCCGGGCAGGTGCTCGAACCTCTCGTCTATGGACATTCGTCGGGACTTTCTCCGGTCGCCATCGTGCTGTCGGCGTCATTCTGGACATGGCTCTGGGGACCGGTCGGGCTCGTGGTGGCGACGCCGCTGACGATCTGCCTGGTTGTCCTCGGACGGCATGTTGATCGGCTGCAGTTTCTCGACATCATGCTGGGGGACCAGCCGGCGCTGACGCCAGACCAAATGATCTATCAGCGCATGCTTGCCGCGGACCCGATCGAGGCTTCCGACCAGGCGAGGGACTTTCTCAAGGACGGAAAGCTGGTCGACTATTATGACACCATCTTGTTGGAGGGGTTGCGGCTGGCGGCGTCCGACTCGCAAAAGGGGCGGCTCGACGCGGAAGGCATGGACCGCGTTCTCGCGACGGTGACCGAACTGGTCGATGACCTCGAAGCGCACGAGGACGCCGCCGATGTCGAGCCGGAGTCGGATCGGACGGGCCCGGGAGATGCAGCCCCGAAACCTGTCGCCCAGGCGGTGGTTCCGGATCGCTTTCACGCACCAAGATCGGTGCTTTGTATTCCAGGGTCCGACAAGCTTGACGAAGCCATCGCGATCGTCCTGGCTCAGGTCCTGAGGCGCCGTGGCGTCGGCGCCGCGGCTGAAACGGCCGACGCGCTATCCATATCCAGGGTCTTTGGGTTGGACCTCGACGCTGTGGGATTGATCGCGCTCTGCTATATGAACCCGACGTCCAATGCCAGGATGCAATACGCGTTGCGCAGGCTGCAGAGGAAGAACCGCAATATTCCAGTGGTGGCACTGTCGTTTCAGCCGGAGAACGGCAAGGACAGTGAATCAACAAATGCGAGCTCGAGGACCGTGCACGGGAATCTGAGTGTGGCGGCGTCGACCGTGCTGTCGATGCTCGACGAGGTGCCGAGTGAATATTGCCGAGAGGCCGGCTAGGCGCGTGAAAGGCGTCGGTGATCGTGCGATGTCGGAAGAGTGGGGTTCTTGAAGCCCTGGAGCACGACAAGGTCGGCATTCGATCACTGTGTCGTGGAGCGCGCGGAGCATAAGCGGCGCGACACCGACATTCGTAGCAAGCAAAGAGGCTATTGCATTTTTCGCTCCTCTGAATTATGACGTGCTCAGGGGAAATACGGTCTCCCCTTGAGGCTTCGGTCCAACGACTGTGCAACACTCGACTTGTCGAGGTCATGCGCACATGGACGAACACAAGCCTCCAATTCCCCCACGCGAACGCGATCCACAGCCTGCCTCGGACGGGACGCCGATCGTCGTCGATTCGCATTTCGCCCATTTGGCAGCGTTAGCCGGCCTCGTCGCGCCAGAGCGGGCACGTCATCACACCCAATCCGGTCCTTGCCAAGGTGATCTGCCCGATGAGCCTTCAGTTGTCGTCTTTTGCGGCAACGAGGAGGAGGTCAGCCGGGGATTTCTCATGGCCCTACGCGCGATGGGCGTCGCGGTGGATTGATTTGCGGCGCCGCGCGGCCCGCAACGAACCGAACGATCTCACACATCCTCAATATTCACTTGGAGAATTCAAAATGCGCTATCCCCTGGCTCCCCTCTACTGCCGTCCCTGGACGTTGAATGGAATCTCGCCGCGCCTGATCGAGAGCCACTATGAGAATAACTATGGCGCGGCGCTCAACCGGCTGAACGCCATTTCCGAGGAAATCGAACAGCTTGATCTTGGCAAGACCTCAGACCATTCGCTCGTCCGCCTGAAGCGCGACGAGGCCGCGGCGCTCAATTCGACCCTCTTGCACGAACTGTATTTTGCCAGCCTGGGCGGCGACGGGCGCGTGCTGCCGGACGCGGTTGCGAACGCCATTGTGAAGGACTTCGGCTCCGTCGATCGCTGGCGTCGGGAATTTGTCGGGATTGCCAATGGCCTGGCCGGCGGTTCTGGCTGGGTGCTGCTTACTTATGTTCCGCGTGACGGGCGCCTCATCAACCAGATCGCCTCGGAGCATGACCAGAGCATCGCCGGCGGCGTTCCCATCCTCGCCCTCGACATGTATGAGCACGCCTATCACCTGGAATTCGGCGCCAACTCCAGCGCCTACGTGGCCGCATTCATGCGCAACATTGATTGGTCCGCCGTCAAGCTGCGATACGAAGACGCCATCAAGGTCGCGCCGCCCCGTGCTCTCGAACAGCCGGAATTTGCGGACGTACCTTCGATGTCCCCCGAAGACGTTCGGGAGCTGTTGAACTCGGGAACGCCGGTTCAGGTCATCGATACCCGACCAAAGCATTACACGAGCAAGGCGCAGGACATCATGCAGGGTGCTGTCTGGCGCGATCCCGAACGTCTGGACGAATGGATAGGGACCCTTTCAAAGACCGAACCGGTGGTCACATTCTGCGTCTATGGCTTTCACATCGGATGTGGGACGGCTTCAACGCTGCGGAAAGCAGGGTTCGATGCCCGCTATATGGCGGGCGGGCATTTCGCCTGGAAAGCCCTCAAGGGGCCGGTGAGGCTCTTTGAATGAAGCAGCGCCGATCAATTCGCGTTTCATCGTGACGTTCGCGCGCCGGAATTCCCGATCTCACCGGAGCCTTGTCAAATGGCCCGCTCGCAACACCGCAGCGCCATCATTGCAGCTACGTTCTTCCTCGTCGGAGTGAATGACATGTCAAATCACGCGATCAGTTTCGAGAGCACCAGGATCGGTGTCGTGCCTGAAGGCTGGACGGCCACCCGTACAGGATCGGGCGATCCAAAATGGACAGTTGAAAGCGATGAGACGGCGCCCTCGAAATCGAAGGTGCTGAAGCAATCCGGCCGAGCGACCTATCCGTTGCTCCTGAAGGACGACACCAGCATCAAGGACGGCTTTGTCGAGATCAAGTTCAAGGCCATCGCGGGATCCCAGGACCGCGCCGCCGGCATGGTCTGGCGCGCGAAGGACGCCAACAATTACTACGTGACCCGGGCCAATGCGCTCGAGGACAATGTCGTCCTCTACAAGACCGTCAACGGTGTCCGAAGCCCGCTCGAGATCGTGGGCCGGAAGGGGGGCTACGGAGTCGACGTTGCGGTCCCCGCCAACGCCTGGCACAGCCTCCGCGTCGACTTCAAGGCCACGCGCTTCCGCGTATCCTTCAACGGCAAACCATTGTTTGAGGTCGAAGACTCCACCTTCGCCGATGCCGGCAAGGTTGGGCTGTGGACCAAGGCCGACAGTGTGACGCTGTTTGATCAAATCACCTACGGCGAAACGAAATAGGTGATGAAGAGCCGGGACGAATTTGATCAAGCGGCTGAATCGGGGACATGCAGACTCCCCATGAGACTATGGTCGTCCAAGCTCTGCAACACTCGATAGTCGAGGAGATGACGCATGGATGAAGCCAGCGCCGGTCGTCTTGCCTTTCATTCTCCGATTATTTTCGACGCACCAGTGAGCGCGCGAGGCGCCGTGAGGCCGTCATGTCGCTGAAAGCCATCGGATCGATCGCCATACCACACGGCGCGGGCAGCGACTTTGATCACGCCGCCTTCGATGCCAGCAGCAGGCGTGTGTTCATTGCGCACACCGCGCGCGATTGCGTCGAGGTGATCGACCACGACGCCGGGAGGCACCTTGCGACGCTGCCGGGATTTCCGGGCGTGGCCGGTGCCGTCGCCGACGACGGGCAGATCCTGGTCACCAACCGTGGCAGTGCCAGCATCGCGCTTCTTGATGCCGGCAGCCTGGAAACCCGGGCCGTGTTCAAGACCGGTGCACGGCCGAACGGCGCCGTGATCGTCGCGCGATCCGGCCTCGCGATCGCAGCCTGTATCGGCGACGACCAAGAAGCCCCGACGCTGCAGCTGTTCGGATTGGCCGATCACAGGCATGTGTCGATCGACCTGCCGGGACGGCCGCGCTGGTGCGTCACCGATGCAGCCGCCGAGCGGGTCTTTCTTTGCATCCGCGAGCCCTCGATGGTGCTGGTCGCGCATCTGCCCGACCTCGGTGCGGTAGCGCATTGGAAAATTCCGTCATCGGGCGCTCACGGTCTCGACATTGATCACTCCAGGGGCCGGCTTTACGTCGCCTGCGATGACCGGACCTTGGTCGAGATGAGCAGCGCCACCGGCGAAGTCACCAACGTCTGGCCGATCGCCGGCCCGCCCGATGTGACCTTCTTCAACCCGGCGACCGGTCTCGTTCATGTCGCCATCGGGGAGCCCGGGCTTGTCGAAACCATTGATCCCCGGACCGGTCATGGCACGCGAATCATGACCGGCGCGGGTGCTCACACCACGGCGCTGGTGGCGCCGGACCAGCTCTACGTGATTTCACCCGCGCATGGCGGCGTTCTCGTGCTCTCGGACACCTGATGAACCGCAGAAGAGGCGCGGCATGACATCGATCACCCCTGAAAAAGGTGAATCGGTCGGATTGTCAATCCCGCGACGGCGCGGTGCCGGAGGCTCCGTCCCTGTTGAGCAGCAGATAGAGCGCGCGTGGATTTGTGGTGAGATAGCGCCAGAACAGCCGCCGCGGCTCGAGCCAGATCCGCCAGGCCCATTCCAGCCCCGCCCGCTGCATCCATCGCGGCGCGCGCGCGCGGCTCCCCGACAGGAAGTTGAACAGGCCGCCCGAGGTCTTGATGATTCCGACATTGGTGAGCCGCGGCATGAACTCCCGAACGAACACCTGTTCGGCGGGAACGCCGAGCGCCAACCAGAGATAGTCCGGCGCCAGCCGGTTGATCTCGTCAACCTTGGCCCGGAGCTCCTCGCCGCTGAGATAGCCGTGGCAACGGCCGAGGATCCTCAGGTTCGGATATGTCTGCCGGATGCTGGCGACGGCCGCGGCGTTTTCCGCCTCCTCCGCCCCGAGCAGGTAGAAGGACAGGCCCGCCGCCTGCGCCTTGCGGGCCACCGCGTGGAATAGGTCGGTCGTGGCGACGCGTTCGGGCAACGGCGTCCTCGACTTCAACCGCGAGATCGTGACCAGCGGCTGGCCGTCGGCGTTGATTAGGTCGGCGGCGCGAAACAGTCGTTCCGTTTGCGGCTCCGTCGAACAGCGCGCCAGCACCTCGCCATTGGCGGAGGTCAGAAACAGCGGCCGATCGTTGCGTCGCTGCGGAAACACGGCATTGATCATGAAGTTCGCGGTCTGCTCCATGTCGAGCACCGCGACACGCAACCCGCCAAGCGAGATCCTCGGGATGCCAGCGGTGGCCGCGCGTCCGACCTGGTTGTAGCGGCGCTCAGGCATATTGCTTGCCTCGCTGCCGAGCCGCCGCCGGAGCGCTGAGCTCATTGAGGATGACGCCGACGAGCTTGGCCTGTGAGTCGCCGAGGGCCTCGATGATCTCTTCCATGGCCTCGTTGATGTCGATGCTGACCGGGAGCACCGCGATCAGCGCATCCGCGCCGTCGAGCAGCTCGCGGTCGGGCTCGCTCCAGGGCATCGCTGGACCGTCCAGGATCGCAAGCGCATAGCTGCCACCGGCGCGCGCCCGTGCGATCGCTTTCTGGGTCGATGATGTTCCCTTGTCTCCCTTGATCGCAGGCAGAATCGAAATCCCGTTGGCGGTCGGCACCTCGCGCGTCGTCTCGCTGCCGATGGCAAGCCAGCCGCGGCGACCAGGAGGGCTTTTGCCGAACCGGTTCAGGCGTCTCGACAGCGTGCCGGCCTCGCGGTCGGCATCGATCAACAAGACCTTGGCGTCGTCATCTGCGATGGCGAGGGCGAAATTCAATGCGACGATGCTGCGGTCGTTGCCATCACCTGCGCCGATCATCGCCACGACCGGCATGGCGACGGCCGGCGTTTTTCGCGCCGCGGCGGCGCGGATCTCGCGCAACGCCCGGACCAGCGCCGTCGACGGCTGGCCGGTGCGCAGCGTCGGCCAGCCCAGCTTGGTAACGTCGGTGACATCGCCGCTGGTGAGGATCCCGCCCAGCGTGCGGATGACGTCGGAGTTCTGCAGGCGGGCGATCAGCGGTTTTTCGACCGCCGCGATCGCGACCGGCTCTGGCGCGGTCGCCTCGGACGGCTGGGGCGGCGCAGGCTGGCGCGGGCCCTCCTTGCCGTCTGCCGGTGCGGGCTTCGATGCTTGCGGCCGCAGACGGTCGATCAGGATGATCCAGCCTGCCGCGGCGAGGCCGCCGAACAGCAGGCCGATCATCGCAATCAGACTCATCGCCGGCGGGAAGGAACGCCGCTGTGGCACCGTCGCTTCGCCGATGATGCGCGCGGCCGACGTATTGAGGCTCTCCTGCTCCTGGGTCTCGCGCGAGCGCTTGAGGAAGGATTGATAGACGTCGCGGCTCGCCTCGACCTCGCGCTCGAGTTCGCGCAAGCGGACCGAGGCCTGGCTGAGCTCGACGCTCTGCCGCTTCTGGGTGTCGAGCGCCTTGTTCAGCGATGCCTCGTAGTCGCGCGCCCGCGTCAGGTCGTTCCGCGCGGCCTGCGCAAACCGCTCGACTTCCTCACTGATGATGCGGCGCAGGTCATCGACCTGCTTCTCGTTCTGGCGCAGAGCGGGATGCCGCGGACCGAGTTCGGCGGTCAGTTCCGCATAGCGCTTGCGCGCTTCGGCATATTGCGCGCGGAGATTGGCAATGGTCGGCGACTGCAGCGCCTCAGGGATAGCGCCGGGATCGGTCGAGGCGCGCCGGCTCGCCTCGATCTGATCGAGTCGTGCCTGCGCATCCAGCGCCTGCGCGCGCGCTGTGGCGAGCCGCTGGTTGGATGCGGACAGCTGCTGGTCGCTGATCAGCGTATCCTGGGTGCCGACGAAATTGTTCTGCGCCTTGTAGGTCGCGAGCGCATTTTCGGCGTTGCGCAGCCGCTCCTGCAGCTCCTTCAGCCGGCCGGAGAGGTCGCTGGTGGCCCGTCGCGCCGCGGTTGCCTGCGACGAGCGGGATTCTGCGAGATAGGCGCCGGCGAGGGCGTTGGCGAGCGCCGCCGCCTTGGCCGGCTCACTCGACCAGACCTCGATGTCGACGACGAAGCTGCGATCGGTCTTGCGGATGGTGATGTGACGGTTCAGGGCCTCCAGCGCGCCGGTCTGCGCGAGCCTGGCCTCGCTGCCGGCGCGTTCCTCGATCCCGAACAGGCCTGATAATGCCGACATCAGGCCATTGGAGGCGCCGCCGAACTCCGGATCCCTGTCGAGATGGGTGCTCTCGATCACCTGCAGCAGCACGCTGTTCGAGGTGATCAGGCGGGCCTGGCTTTCCACGACCATGGCGAGGCCCGAGACGTCCTGCGCGCGGGGCGTGAGCTCGCGGTCGACGAGCTGCAATTCGCGGGGATCGACATAGAGCTGGGCGGTCGCCGTGTATTTCGGCGACAGGCTCTTGCCGATGGTGACGCCGACGCAGGCGCAGATCAGCGCGGCCGACGTGATCATGAGCCGTCGCCGCCACAACAGGCGGGTCAGGTCGAAAACGTCGAAGCTCCCTGCCGACCGGGCCGTCGCTCTGTCGCTTGCGCTGGCCTGCTCTAGGGGCTGATCATAGGCGAGCATGATCCCCAGCTCCCATTCGAACCATACGTCCCGGCTGAGGGTCTGCTCGTCGCGCCACGCCGTGCGCCGACGCGTTCGGCGCGGAAAAAACGCAACAAGAAAAATTAACCATACTCATTGAGGGACTATTCATCGAAATCGCAAAGAAAGCGTTTATACCTCTGCAGATTGTATCCGTTCTAAGCGCACCGCAATCCGCGAAGGCGTCAATATTCAATACGTGGTTACCAGCGGGGCCGCGCTGGCGCGTTACAGCGCGCGAGATGCCCCGCGGTGTCGCGCGAGTGTCCGCCATGTCGTGGGCGTACGTCGTATCCATCGGTCATGCCCTCCGCAGGATCATGTGGTAATCGCCGTGACGTACGTCGGTCTTGCCGCCGACGAGGCGATTGAGGACGGCGGCTGCGGCATCGAGCAGCGCGCCGAGCCATGGCCTCTTGATGCGGATTTCGGGATAGCGCGGGCTTTCATAGTCGCGGCGGTAGATGACATCGAGCCCATAGGCGTCTGCGAAATCCTCCAGCCGCGATGGCGTCACCAGCGGATGGAACAGCGTCGGAAACGGCGCATGGCCGGGTCGGCCGGCATTGCGGTCGCCGCGCACATGGCGATAGAACCAGACATGAAACCAGTGCGGCGAATATTTCGTGACCACGCCTGACAGCGACCGCGGGTTCGGCGCGCCGATCACGATCAGGCCACCGCGTTTCAGGGACATGCAGAAGCCTTCCAGCGCGGCCTCGACATCGGCGAGATGCTCGATGACGTTGTAGCAGATCACGAGGTCGAAGCTGTCGGGGGCGAAGCGATGGGTCTGGATGTCGCCAAGGATCGCGGTTTGCGCATAATCGTTGTTGCGAAGCTGCTCCGGGTCGATATCGACCACCGTGACGTCGGCGCGGCGCAGCACGTCGAGCGGCAGGAAGCTCGTGGAGCCGCCGCCGGCCTCGTAGACCGCGAGCGGCGTGGACGGCAGTCCGTGAACGAGAACGCTGTGAACCGCGAGCAGGCTGTCGCGCGCCTCGCCTTGCGGCAGGTCGAGCAGCGAGGCGGGATGTTCAGGCGATCGCGGCGCGGTCATCTCCGCGATGCGTGGCAGCGCGGGAGCCGCCGCATCCGCCGAACGAACAAAATCGAGCGCATCTGTCTGGGGCACGGGTCAGGATCCGATGTTGTTGTTGGCGAATGTGGTTCGGAACAGCGCGAGTGCATGGATCAGCCGGTCACGAAGCCGGGCGATGTCGAGCAGCCAGTACATCGCAGCGCAACTGACGATGCCGGCACCGACCAGCGTGACGCATGCCGCGAGGTCGCCCATCGGCAGAGTACGGTCGATCGCGCCGACGATCAGGGCCATGGCGAGCGCCGCCACGATCACCCGCGACAAACGGCCGAACGGCAGCGGAATCGGGAAGGCGAGGCGGCTCAGGAGCAGCGCGCAGAAAAAGCCGATCATGTCGGCGCCAAGTCGTGCCCAGGCGGCACCGACCGTGCCGTATTGGCCGACCAGACCAGAGGACAGCGCCACGTTGGCCGCGATGATGACGGCGGTGTTGATCAGATAGAATGAGTTGCGGCCCGAGAGCAGAAAGCTGGCGTGCAGATATTGCTGGGTCATGATCTGGAAGACCACCGCGATCGCGATGACCGGCATGGTCTGCGCCGCGAGGTCGCGGAAGTCGGCGCCGAGAATGACGTTCGCGACATGGGGGGCAATGACCGCGAGACCGAGCGAGGCGGGCAGGATCACGCCGAGCAGTAGTTCGCTGCAGTCGGCGAGGTGGGCGCGTACGGCGGCACGGCCTTTGTTTGCATGTAGCTGCACGGCGATCGGGAAGAAGGCGGCCGCGGCACTGATCGCCGGCATCATCAGGGTTTGCCGCACGAGGTCGAGGGCCGCGACATATCTGCCCGCGTCCGCCGTTCCGACCAGGTTTGCGATCACGAAGCGGTCGGTGACGCCGGAGATCGCCAGCAGAGTCAGGGACAGGGTCAAAGGCAGCCCCTGCCGTGCGACAGCCGCAAGTCTGGCGCGGTCGAAGGTGATCGTCGTACCGCTCCAGGCCCGGCGCACCTGGATCAGCATCGCGACCAGAGCGGCCAGCGCTGCCGCCAGCAGCAGGCCGAGCCCGGTCGGATGCAGCAGCGCAACCGCCACGCCGAAGCCCAGCACCGCGACGGCGCGGACCAGCGTCGCCTTCATCACCACGACCGCTTCGAGCCGTGCCCGCAGCAGATCCTGGGTCAGTTCGAACAGGCCGACGGCAATCGCAAGCGCGATTGCGGCGAGCGCGGCGACGCTGTCCAATCCAATCGACAGTCCCGCGCCATAGGCGAGGGGCGCGGTCAGGCAGCTCAGCAGATATCCCACCAGCACCAGGCCGCGAACGTCGGTGCCGTCGTTGCGGGCGTGCCCGCTCAGCACCAGGTTACGGAACCAGCCGACCAGGAAAACGCTGACGACCGCGGCGAAACCCGCGCCGAGCAGATAGGTGCCATAATCATGCGGCGAGAACAGCCGGGTGAAGATCGACACGCTGGCGAGGCCGAGCAGCGCCGACATGACGTTGGCAGCCAGATTGATCCCGGCTTGGCGGATCAGCATAGCGCCACGAGCTCCTTGAGCACATTCGTGGTCCTCGCGCGCCAATACGTTCTCTCGTGCTCCTTCAGCGCGGCGCGGATCGCCGCCACCGGGGTGCCGGAAAAAGAAGCGATCGAGAATGCGACATCGTCCTGACCGGCGCCGCTCAACAGCTCCCGCAGCTCGCGCTCGCCGAGCGTGGGCTCGTCCCAATAGCTGACACAGGGCGTGTCGGAGACGGCGACATGCGCGGCGGAGAAACCTGGCTCATGCCGGACGAACGCGCCGTACAGCATGTACTCGGAAAATTCGCGAACCCGGCACAGCGCCTGGACCCAGGATACGCCGGCGGTGGCTTCAATGCGCGCAGCCATCGCACGCACCGTCTCCTGGTCCCAGAATACGATGTGGCCGATGAAGTCATCGGCGGGAAGAGCGGGGATCGGCAAGCCGAGCAGTCGATGACTGGTCTCGACCCAGCGCGCGTGCCGAGGCTGGTCCTCGGTGATCTCGTTGCTGCGGGTCAGCAGCGGAACCGGGTTCGGACCATCGAAGCGCGACAGGTCGATATCCCTGAAAAACACGACATCGGAATCGAGGATGCAGTAGCGCTCGCTCGGCAGTTCGATGCTGGCGGAGATCTTGAGAATCTGCTGGATGTGCCAGCCGCTCACCGGCCATGCCCGCAGCGACCACCAGAACTGGCGCCGCTTGCGCCGCACCAGCCGCGGCAAAGGCCGCAGCCAGGTCGGGAGAAACCAGGAGGCGGGCAGCACGACACGGTGAGCGTTTGAAAGCGGGGCGAACAGGTCGACGTCGGCATCGGGCACCAGGAGATAGTGCGTCGAGAAGGACGTCACGTGGCGATCGACGCTCTCGCAAAGCAGCCGGCACAGCTCGAGATCGTGCCTGTAGGTTGGGGTCAACAACGCGACAGGGTTCATCGTAACAGGCCCTTCCAGCCATCACAGGTTTCGTCCCTCGGGATCCGCGGGGCGCGAGAGAGGTCCGATCTCAATTCAGCAAGATCGGTGCCGGGCCTACAGCGGCTGGTTGTATCGTTTCGAGATCGGGTTAACGCGCGGCACGAGCGCCGTTTGCGGCGCCTGGATCGGCGTTCACGGCGGAATCGCGCGGAGCATCCGCCAATGTCACGGCCGTTTGCGATACAGCGGGGATGTCCAAGGTGTCCGTATTTGCGACAGCTCCTGGACCGATCCGGCGCACGTATTGACCGAAGCGGATCAACTGGCCCCGCGCATAGAGAGAAACGCACAACGGCGTGCGCCGTTCGATGCGGATCGGGCGCGGTAACCATGACGACGCATCGTTTCCGCGCGCCGTCGGAATGGACCGCGACTTGCAGACCGGCGGCTGATGCCCGGCCCATGACTTTCCGACGGTCGCGAAAGGGAGGGGCGCGGGCACGGATCACGAGCTTCGAACAGCGGGGTCAAGACGATGACGTACCGTCCCGACATCGATGGCCTGCGCGCGGTCGCCGTGCTCCCGGTGCTGTTCTATCATGCCGGAATTCCCGCCTTTCCCGGCGGCTTCGTCGGCGTCGATATCTTCTTCGTGATTTCAGGCTATCTGATCTGCGGCATGATCGACGCGGATATTCGCCAAGGTGCGTTCTCGCTGGCCAATTTCTACAAGCGCCGGGCCTTGCGGATTCTGCCCGCCCTGTTCGCGATGGTCCTCGCCACCAGTGTGCTGGCCTACGTGTATTGCCTGCCGGTGGAATTCGAGGACTACGCGAAGAGCCTCGCCAGCGCGATCGGGTCGATTTCGAACATCTATTTCGCTGGCACCGCCGGCTATTTCGATGCGCCCGCCGAAACCAAGCCATTGCTGCATACATGGTCGCTCGGCGTCGAGGAGCAGTTCTATCTGGTCGCGCCGCTGTTGATGCTGGTGGGCTGGCGTGTCGCGCGGGAACGCGCCAGGTGGCTGTTCGCGGCCGCCACCGTGCTGTCCTTCGCCGCTGCCATTGTCGTCAGCTATCGCAATACGACGTTCGTGTTCTATCTGACGCCGTTCCGTGCCTGGGAACTCGGGCTCGGCGCGCTGCTGGCCCTCGGATTCATCCCTGCGCCGGCGAGCGCGGTCGCGAGAAACATCTGCGGAAGCGCGGGACTTCTGCTCCTGCTCGGTACCATCCTGTTCGGATCGCCGGATCTGCCGCTCCTGATGATGACCTCGCTTGCCGGTATCGGCGCAGCGCTGGTGATCGCATCGAGCGAACGGGAAGCCTCAGTGGCCGGACGACTGCTGTCGCTGCGGCCGTTCGTCTTCGTCGGCCTGATCTCCTATTCGCTATATCTCTGGCACTGGCCGCTGATCGTGTTCCAGCGCACGGACGGTGTCCTTCTCGACCGCGCCGCCGGCCTGGCGAGCAAACTGGCCCTGATCGTCATTGCGATCTACGTGGCCTGGTTGTCCTGGAAGTTCATCGAACGACCGTTCCGGTCGAGGGCGCGGGACTGGTCGCGGGTCGCGGTGTTCGGCACGGCCGCGGCCGCGATGATGGCCTCTGTTGCGCTGTGCGCGCTGGTGCTGCTCGAAGGTGGTGCGCCGTTCCGTTTTCCGGAGCGCGTGGTCTCGATCGCCGCCTATCTCGGCTATGATCCCTCGGACGCCTTCCGCTCGGGGCGTTGTTATCTCGCGACCAATCGGCAGCGGCTCGACCGCGATACCTGCCTGACGCTGAATCCGAAGCGTCCCAATCATCTCCTGGTCGGCGATAGCCATGCCGCCCATCTCTGGCTTGGGCTGGCATCGGCCATGCCGGAGATCAACCTGATGCAGGCCACCGCAAGTGCCTGCCGCCCCGCCGTCGAGCCGACCGCATTGCTCGACATGCGTGCCTGTCCGCGGCTGATGCAGTTCGTCTTCAATGATTTTCTCGTCAACAACAGGGTCGACGAGGTGCTGCTCGCCGCGGCGTGGAGGGACGAGGATCTGCCGGCGCTGTCGATCACGCTCGACGCCTTGAAACAGCGCGGAATCGACACCACGGTGCTCGGGCCGATCGTCGAATACGATACGGCCCTGCCGCGGCTGCTGGTCGACGGGATCATGCGGGACGATCCGGCGATCGCCAGCGCCATGCGCACGCCCGGCATCCGGGAGCGTGACCGGGCGATGGCCAGACTGGTGGCGGCCAAGGGTGCGAGCTACGTCTCGGTCTATGACGCGGTTTGCGGGGGTGGCGGCTGCGACGAGTTCGTCGACGGCGACGTGCCGATGCAGTTCGATGCGGGGCATCTCACCGCGCAGGGATCGATCGAGGTCGGCCGGCGGCTCAAGGCCTCCTTCGTCAAGATGCTGGCGAGGGCGGACCATGCGCCGAACTGATCGCGTGGGCGGTTTGATGTCCTGGCTATCGGCGATGATGCTGGGGATCGTCGCATTGGCTACCGCCACGAGTCCCGAAGCGTCACGGGCTGAATCCCGCCTCGCACCGACCCCGCCGAAACTGGCCGGCGCGTTCGTGAATTGGGGCAAGGTCGGGCGCGAGACAACGCTGCAGCGATGGGAGACGTGGCTTGGGCAACCACGCTCGTCGGTTCTCGGGGTCGACTTCTACGCTCAATCGACATGGGACGACTACGCCGGACTGAGCTGGGTGCCGGGCGTCTGGAGCGAGCTCAATCCCGCGCGCAACGTGGTCTGGTCGATGCCGCTGACCGTAAAGGGAACAGCGCTCGCCGATGTTGCCGACGGCTTGCACGACGATGCTTTCGAAGCGGCGGCCCGGGCGATCGCGCAGGCCCAGCCGCAAGCGATCATCCGCCTGGGGTGGGAAATGAATCTTGCGACGATGGCCTGGTTCGCTGGAGGCCACGAGGCAGATTACGTCAGGGCGTTCCGCCGGGTGGTCGATATCTTCCGGCGACATTCGGCGGGATTCAAGTTCGACTGGTGCCCGGGATGGGGCCCGCAGGACAGCGCCGCCGATCTCGCTTATCCCGGCGACGACGTGGTCGATATCATCGGCCTCGATGTCTACGATTTCAAATATGAAGGAAGCCCCGAGGAGCGCTGGGACAGGTTCTACCTGAAAGCGCGGTTTGGCCTCGAATGGCATCGCGATTTTGCCGCCCGGCACAGAAAGACGATGAGCTATCCGGAATGGGGTGTCGGTCAATTCGGCGACAACCCGCTCTTCATTGAAAAGATGCGCGGCTGGTTCGCGGACCATCAGGACAGTATCGCCTATGCGGCCTATTTCGATGTCGACGGCTTGTGGCCGACGCAGAT
>Ga0105237_10003867_pt1 | contig 17600 bp, 12 predicted proteins | sample KBSC24metaG_FD_81520 | JGI IMG/M metagenome (GOLD analysis project Ga0105237, IMG submission 81520) | Corn rhizosphere microbial communities from Kellogg Biological Station, Michigan, USA - KBS C2-4 metaG | ecosystem: Host-associated > Plants > Roots > Rhizosphere > Soil | place: Michigan, USA... | reverse complement strand
GAATGATTGGAGTGTGGAAGTCTCAAAGAAATGAGCGGACCGTGGAAGTATCGGCCCTTAGAGGTACAGCTGCACCATGTGCCGCCAATAGCGCGCCTTATGGGATTCACCATCCCATAGATGAAGTGCATTCCAGATGCCTTTGCTCCAGAGCGCATTGCTGATGGCCTGGTTATTCTCCAGAAAAACGTCCTTTTCTCCCACGACAAAGATGATCTCCAGCCCCTTGATAAGACGTATCAGCTGTTCGTCATACAGATTGGGTATGAACTGACCCGGCATATTGTAATAGATATTCTCGTCCCTGTAGCCGTCGAAAAGGTCCTCGAAATGCGGCATGGTGATGGTGAGATCATAGCGCCCGCTGAGCCCTACCATTTTGTGAAAGATGGTGGGATATTTAAAAGCCACGTTGGCTGCATGATAGGCGCCCAGGCTGCAGCCTGCCGCCACCAGGGTCGGGGAGGAATTCTTTTGATGCACCAGCGGGATCACTTCCCTTAGGATATATTGTTCATACTGGAGATGCCGGAGTATCCGGTGTGAGGGAGGAATGTCCCGGGCATAAAAGCTCTCCTTGTCGATGCTGTCCAGGCAAAATACCTGTATCTGTCGCGTTTCTATTTTCTTACGCATGGCATCGATGACCAGCCAGTCCTCGTAGTCGTAAAAATGGGCTGTCCGGGTGGGAAAGAAAAGGACTGGGTCTCCGGCCTCACCAAAGACCAGCAGTTCCATATCCCGTTGAAGGGAAGGACTAAACCATTTATGATATTCTCGGTTCATCGGACGATGGTAGGCAGTTGTTGCCGTATAATATCCTTCCATAAAGCATAGCCTTTCGTACTGATATGTAATCCATCCGGGTCCAGGAATTCTCTTTTAGGGTACCCTGCATTATCCGTCATTTTATGATAGACATCTATGTAATGCAAATGGTTGCCTTGCTGCTGTATCTCTTTTTCGATAAGCGTATTGGTATATCGAATGCTGTCTACGATGTTCCAGCGGGTGATGCTGGGCTTGACAGATATAAATGCCAGGGGGATGTCGCCAAAATGCCGGCGGGTGTGCGCTACCAGCTGTTGAAAGAAGATGAGCACTTCTTCCGGATGTCTGCCGTCTCCCAGATCGTTGTCGCCGGCATAGACGATGATCGAATTGGGACGATAGGGTGAAAGCAGCCTGTCGAAGAACCATACGCAGGCTGCCAGTGTCGAGCCGCCGAAACCCAGGTTGGCTGGCTGGTAGTCTTTAAAGTCTTCGTGCAAGGTTTCCCACAGCCGGATGGAACTGCTGCCGTAGAATATCATTTTCGGTTCGTAATCCAGACCGGCCCTTTCCTGTTCCAGGCGTTGCACTTCATGTTCGTACCAGATCATGCGGGGGTTTTGTTATTCAAATTTAACGACAGGCAGGCGAAGTACGACAGGGAGAATAATTGATAAAATTAAAATAACCTGCGAAATGCGGCTGATCAATGGTTGGGATGCTTCCGGGAGGAGGCCGCTTTGATGGGTCCGAATGGCCCGTATTTATGCTGCACCTCGGGGAAGCTGTCGGCATAAGGCCCAAAGGGATGGTCAAAGGGTTTGCGGGAAATATCCGGCCAGTCCGTGGGAAATGTCTTTTGCGGGCGGGGACGGGAATTCACATAGGCGGCTACATCCCAGGCTTCTGCATCCGTCAGCTGAGGTGTATCATGATCTGAGCCAAATGGCATATTATCTTTTACGTACCCTGCCAGACGGCTCAGACGGAAGAGGCCGGCGCCTGTATTATAGCTGTGTGCGCCCCACAGGGGTGGATAGATATAGTGACAACTGTCCGGATAGAGCATGCCGGCGCCCTGCGGACCGTGGCAGCGGGCGCATTTTGCCATATATACCTGTGCTCCTTTTAGCGTATCTGCTGCCCTGTCAGAGCAGGGTAGTTCGGAAATGCCCACTCCCGGCGGGCGGGTGCCTTTGGGTATGTCCCCGCCCAGCCATTTTATATACGCATAGATGGCTTGCATCTCCCGGCTGGCGGTGTCCAACGGCTGTCCGTCGAGGCTTCGCTGGATACAGTCATTGATCCTTTTGTAGATGCTCTCGATGCTGCCGCTGCGATCCCGGAATTTCGGATAGGTAGAAAATACGGCGCTGTAATTATTGCCCCAGGGCCGGGTACCCGCATCCAGATGGCAATTCTGACAATTCATGCCATTGCTGATGGAGACGATCTTCCCTTTGGGACCCAGGTAAAGAGACGTATTGGCTATGAGCTCGCGGCCATATCGGATCAGCGCACCTTCGGAGGAGCGCGGTATAGCACTCGTATCAGGAGAATGCCAAAGGTTGTTCTTCCCCGATGGGGAAGAACAACCAAAAAATAAGATTATAACCAGGTACCGCATCACCCCACGAAACAATAGTGGCAGCCATGTTCCTGTGCACGTCCTACGGCCCAGACGCCGGAAGGGACAGCTTGTACGCCGGGCAGCAGTCCCGAGAGCCAGTCCTTTTTCACGTCGGCTGGGTCCTGGTTCATGCCTTGTGCCATAACGGTGCTGTACACGGTCATAGCCGCATCGCAAACACAGAACATGACACCGCTGTCCTGCAGCTGATCGATGCCGATGTCGACATTGCCAAAGCCCGGAATTTTGTAATCACCCTGTTTGGGTTTCCAGAATGGATTTCGAACGGCAGGCGCCTTGGTAGCGGGATCGTCGACTTTGAACATCTCCCCGAATTTGTATTTAGCCCAGAGCCTGTCTTCGAAGGCATAGGGTATGGCTTCATGGCGTAGGATCACCACGACGCTGTTCTCTTTTTCGGGAGTACCCGTGGCGGCATTGGTAAGGAGGAAGACCTTTGGCCAGGCGAATGGAAATATTTGATGCGGAGCCGTCACGTCGAAGACTATGCGGTGTTTGCCTTTGATCTGGTTAAACCAGGCATCGGCGTCGCCGGCGCCGGTGGCGGGCGTTCCGTCCGGATGGACGATGGGAGTTGCACCCAGCTGAAAAGGCTTAACAATGGACGCAACGCCGAGTGCGGCGGCGCCGGCAGCGATCTTTGAAAGAAAGCCGCGGCGTGTGGGGGGTGTGTTTATCATAACTTGCTTTCCGCAAATATATCCGGATAGAATAGAAATGTCAATGACATGATGATGCTAATTTCCCATCGGCGGGATTGGATGGACCAACCGCATTTTTTAAACGATACGATCCCGCAAGGCTTTGGCTACCGCCTCGCGACCGCAATTGACATGGAGCTTGGAGTAGATGTTGCGGATATGACCTCTCACGGTGTCGACGCTGATATGACAATTTCCCGCGATCATCTTATAGCTAAATCCTTTTATCAATTGCTTGAGCACTTCTTTTTCTCTTTCTGTAAGGTGATATTCCAGCCGGCCCTGACCTGTCTGCTGAAAAGACTGCAATACTTTTTTGGCGATGGAGGGAGACAGGGGAGCCCCGCCGTGAAGAACATTGTCGATGGCTTCCAGGAGGTGGACAAAGGAAGTGTTCTTGAGTATATAGCCATTGGCGCCGCCGCAGAGACATTCGAATAGTTTGTCCTCGTCCTCCAGCACCGTATGCATGATGATACATGTCTCCGGGTATTTTTCTTTTATGATCCGCAGCCCTTCGATGCCGTCCACTTCGGGCATGCCGATGTCCATGATCACGATGTCGGGCCTGTGCTGATCGATGACTGCAGCTGCCTGGACGCAGTTGTCATAACCCCCCGCCACTGAATAGCCTTCTACACCGTCGAGCAGTATGGTAAGCGACTCGCGCAGCCGGGCATTGTCTTCAAAAATTACGATCGATACAGCCATACTTAAAATTAGTGCGGGTAATGTTATATCTCTATAGCACATTTATGCTATACCTGCGCGCAGCGTGATAGTCGTCCCCGCCTTTGGGCCGGACTCGATATCCAGCAGCCATCCATGGTCCCGGGCCCTTTCCCGCATGTTCCGGAGACCATTGCTCGTGCGGATGGTTCCCGCGTCAAATCCGGAACCATTGTCGGCGATGACCATGATCAGGGTATTGGGCGCCGACGAGAAATGGACAAAAGCCTGTGTGGCATTGGAATGTTTGGCCATATTGTTGACGCTCTCTTTAAAGATAAGATAAACATCCCGGCGTTGCTTCATGGACAGCTTGATATCCTCCACGGCGGCCGGTATCTCCGCATGCAGCTCGATCTTATCGGCTTCCAGCAGCCGGGTGGCATAATGCAGCATGCGTGGCAGCGCGTCACCCAGCGTGTCGATGGCCGGATCGATGCTCCATATAATGTCCCGCATGGCTTCGGATACTGTCTGGCTGTCCTCGTAAATGCTTTCCAGCAGCTGGCTGACGGCCTTTTTATTGTGGAGCTGTTGTTTGGCCCGCAGACTGCTGAGGCTGATATTGGTGAGATTGGCGCCCACCTCGTCATGGAGGTTCCTGGATATCTCGCTGCGTATCTGCCGGGTACGGTTCAGCTGATTTTGGCGGTAGATGTAGAAGGCATAGACGAACCCTCCCAGGGCAAGGATCATCAACACAAAGAAGACAGGGGTACGTGAGAAGGGTGTCGGTATCCGAAAGCTCACGCTGGCTGTCTTCCCGAAGAGTTCGCCACCGGCCCCCGCGGCATGTACCACAAACGTATACGACCCCGGACCCAGATGACCAAAGCTGATCTGGCGTTGATGACCCGCCATGATCCAGCCCGTATCCAGCCCCTGCAGCTGGTAGGCATAGCGGATACCCGCGCCATCCGTAAGGTCTACGGCAGTATACTGGACCATGACATGGTTGCCATCGACCGTTAGATCTGTGATCAACGTTTTGGGCGGCAAAGGGGACGCGCATATCAGGTTGGGAGAAAAGTAGAAGAAGCTGCCATGTCCGCCGGAGTACAAACGCCTTTCGAGGATGTCGAAATAAAAGTCGGCCGTTGGGTACGTTACGGGCAATCCATCTTTGGCGGAATAGTTGACAAAGCTCTCCGTCGACAGATAAAAGCAGGTGAGCCCTCCTTCTGTCGCCAGCCAAAGCTTGCCGTGGCGGTCGTTGTAGATGCTGATGATATGGCTGTTAGCCAGCCCCTTTTCATGTCCATAGAGAATGGCCGAGCCGTTGTAATGATTGTATCGTATCAGTCCGCTGGCAATAGAGCCAAGCCATAGAATGGAATCGTTGTCGCGATAGATACAGCTCAGATCGCCCAGCTGTTCCTGAAGAGCAGTGGGCAGGCTCACGACCTGGAAGCTGTCTGTCGTTCGGCTCCAATGCACCAGTTTTGCACTGGCATCGCTGACAAACCAAAGACCTTCCTGTCCATCATCGGATATATGTATGGGATAGCGCAGCGGGTAGGCCCGGGGATCATTACCGGGATAATAGCGGAAACGCTTTTGTTCAAGGTCCCAGCGGCAAAGCCCCTTTCCTTTACCCATCCCCATCCAGATGGACCCATGGCCGTCATGGAATTGCGTAGTGATGGCCACGGAATCCAGTGCCGGAGGTTTGTCCGGTGTCATGGGCAGCCGCCCGCATGTTTTGGTGGGCAGGCAATACCAGAACAGTCCTGTCTGTGTTCCCACCCAGAGCGTGTCTTCACTGATCTGGCGGATATTCCAGACGAAGTTGGCCCAGATATCGTCTCCTGTATGGGTTAGGAGATACTGATATATGCTGTCATACCGCAGATCTTTTTCAAAAAAGCCATTGCCATAAGTACCTATCCACAGATGTCTGCCCGAATGGCTGATGGTAGTGGCCTCATAACGGGCCGGCTGGCCCGATGTCCTGTCCATCAATGTCTCTCCATGGAAGTGCTGACGGGACGGGGATATTTTCTGCAGCCCCTCCCGCGTTGTAGCCAGCCACCAGTTGCCCTGCACATCGCGCAAGGCGGTATTGTATTCACTGGCTGAAAACATAAGAGGGGTCATTGAGTAGAAATAGGGCATTCCTTTACGCCAGTCGATGTCGATGATGACCAATCCATAATTGTGCAGCAGCAGCAACATGCGGGAAGAGTCCAGCATCGTCACCGTTTGTGACCACGAAATATACGGGTATTTATTATAGGGGAAGGGCCGGCTGTCAAGACGGCGTCCCTGTTCGTCCAGGAGCTGCAGACTGTCGGTATGCGGGCAGATATAGAAGAGATATTTTTCGCAGACCTTAAAGAGACGCGCCTCGGGGAAGGCGGCGTCGTCCTTTAAAAGGAACGGAGCCCCTGACAGCGTGTCCTTTTTATGATCATACATACGCCAGCCATCGTACAGATGCAGCCATACATCGCCATTGGACAGGGGAAGGATCTTATCGGCATAGCGTATACGCTGCCGGCTGGCATCTGCTCCTGTAAAAGGCGAATAAAAGACCTTCTTCAGCCGGTGGCCCGGATCGAAAAGATAAACACAATTCTCTGAAGCCGCCCAGCAATTGCCAAAGACATCTGTCTCCAGCCGGAGGAAGATATTGTTGTATTCATCCATCGGTGTATTCAGCCGGTGGTAGAACTGTTGGAAAAGGCCGGTATTGCCATCATAAAAAGCCAGACCGGATGCGGTGCCGATGGCCAGGCTGCCTCCTGGTAGTTTTTTCAGACAGTACACATAGTTGTGCGGTATGGAATTCGGCTGTGTGTGATGAAAGTATTGTGTGACTTCCGTGCCGTCGTATCTGTTGAGCCCATCGGGAGTGGCGATCCAGAGGAATCCGTTGTCATCCTGTGCCAGGTCGTTGACGCTATTGCTGCTAAGCCCTTCGGTCATGGTCAGCTTTTCTATAAAATGAGGGATCTCCTGCGCGTTGACGGAAGTGGGGTTGGCTAGGGGAACCAGACAATAAAGCAGTATTAAATACCTATCTACCATTGGCTTATATAATAAATACGTGGCAGAGGTGGTGCAGGAGAGGGTCTGGTGGCTGGTCGCTTATGCAAATTAGAAAATTGCCATAGATTTACAAAATGAAGCATATCTGTCTTGTCCTTGCCTGTCTGGCCTCTTTTATGCTGGTACAGGCTCAATCCTCCTTCTTCGACCGGGATTCCATCATTAACCCGGGTGATACTCTCCGGCTGATCTCCAGCCAGTTCAGCTTTACGGAAGGGGCTGCCGTAGACGGTAAGGGGAATGTCTTCTTTACGGACCAGCCGAATAACAGGATATGGGAGTATGATCTTCATGGCCGTCTCTCGATGTTCCTCGACAGCGCCGGCAGGAGCAACGGCATGTATTTCGACAAAAAAGGCAACCTGGTGACCTGTGCTGATGAACAGGATCAGCTCTGGTCCATCACCCCCCGCAAGAAGGTCACCATTCTTCTAAAAGACATTGGAGGACTCCGGCTCAACGGTCCCAACGACCTTTGGATCGATGACAGGGGCGGTATCTATTTTACAGACCCGTATTATCAACGACCTTATTGGACCCGGACGAAGTCAGACCTGGACGGGATGAAAGTATATTATCTGCCAAAGGGAAAAGAGCAGCCCGTGGTTGTGGCCGCCGATCTGGTCAAGCCGAATGGAATCGTTGGCACACCTGACGGCAAATTCCTTTATGTGGCGGACATCCAGGGCGGGCGGACGTATAAATACCGCATCGACAAGGATGGATCACTGACAGACAGGCAATTGTTCGTCGGTATGGGATCCGATGGCATTACCCTGGACCAGCGCGGCAACCTCTATCTGACGGGAGATGGCGTAACGGTATTCAATCCTGCCGGAGAGAAGATAGCCCACATCCCCGTGCCTGCCAAATGGACGGCCAACCTATGTTTTGGCGGGAAAGATAAAAAAGACCTCTTTATCACAGCCTCGGAATCCATTTTTATAATGCCGATGAGGGTGAAGGGGGTGGAGTAGCAGCTGCTTCTATTGCGATGAACCTCCCGATCATATCCCTGTAGGTTTGCATAGTGTCCGGCTTGGACACCACATCCAGCGCACCCAGTTCCCTGCAGGAAAGAAAGAAGTCTTTCACCTGATAGGTGGAATAGATGATCACCGGTATGTCTTTATAACGGGGGTTGGCTTTTAGAAAGATCAGGCTTTCCTTGCCCGTCATTTTGGGCATATTCTGGTCCAGGATGATAAGATCAGGCAGCTCGCTGTCCTCGCACTGGTCCAGCAATGTCATCATTTCCAGCCCATTCTCGACCTCCTGCATACGCATTTGAGGTTCCATCTCGCGCAGGGTCTGCTCGAAGAGCATCCTGTCGTCCAGATCGTCATCTACCAGAAGGATGTTTTTATATTTCATGAGTTCGGTGGTAAATTAAAATTATAAATGATAGACGGGTATCAACATGTCGAATCTCGTGCCCTTTCCTTCCTTGCTATGCACCTTTATGATGCCGTCGTGGCGCTCGATAACTTTTTTGGTGATGGCGAGTCCGATGCCTGTGCCTTCAAACTTGTCTTTCGAGTGGAGTCGTTGGAATAATTTGAATATGGTGCCGGCAAATTGTTCCTCAAAGCCTATGCCATTATCTTCGATGGACAACATACAATATGGCCCCTCTGCGGCAATCTGGCTTTCGAATGACCTTTCCATGAGACGTACAACGTCAAATCTTATCACGGGCGATACTCCCGATCGGGTAAACTTCAGCGCATTGCTCAGCACGTTGTGCAGCGCCTGTCGGAACTGGCCCGGCATGATATCCAGTTCGGGCATGTCGGGGACGACGATCTCCGCCTCTTTTTCCTTGATGGTGATCTCGAAGTCTTCCAGGATGTCGTTCATGAACTTATTCATATCCGTACGACGGAAATAGAATTTTTCGGCCGACAGACGGGAAAAGTTCAGGATGTCGATGACCAGGAAGCGCATCCTTTCTGTAGACCGTACGATCTTGTGGAAATAACCTCTTACCTCCTCGTGCAGACTCTCTTCATGACTGTCCATGATCATCCTGGTAAACATATGGATCTTGCGAAGAGGCTCCTGCAGATCGTGCGACGCGATGGAGGCGAATTGCTGAAGATCATGATTGCTGGTCTCCAGGGCTTCATTCAACTGCTGAAGCTGGAGCGTGCGTTCGGCCACTTTTACTTCCAGCAGCTGTTTGGCCCGGGCAATTTCCTGCTCCACCAGCTTCCTATCCGTGATATCCAGCATGGAACCCAGCATGCGATAGGGAGTTCCATATTCATTATGAAGGATATAGCCCCTATCCAGCACATAGGCGTAGTCCCCATTCTTTTTGAGGAACCTGTATTCCCTGCTCCATTGGGTATGATGCCCATTGATGGCTGCATAGATGCTGTCCTCCACGGCGTCCCTGTCCCCGGGATGTATCTTTTCCGCCCAGAAACCCCTGTCAGGCAAATGGTCCGATCTGTCATAGCCAAACTGCGCATAAAAGGACTCTCCCCACCAGACGATGTTGTTGACAAAATCCCAGTCCCAGAGGGCATCGTTAGTGGCGCGTGACACCAGACGGAACCGCTCTTCGCTCTGTGAGAGGGCCCTTGTCCTTTCCAGCACCTTGCCTTCCAGCTCAGCATTGAGCCGTTTGAGCGTTTCACGGGTATTGATCAGCTCCATATAGTTGTTGCGGAGCTTTTCTTCCGCCTGCTTGCGCTCGGAGATATCCGTAAAGGTGGCTACAAAGCCATCCTCCATACGTACGATGGTGACCTCGTACCATTTTTTCCCTTCCTGTATGAATACCGCCTGGTGATAATTTCTTTTACCAGCCGCCACTTCCATATATTTTTCCAGCAGCCCGTTGGAGATCAGGGGGGCAAGATCTTTTAGCAGGGAGGCGCCTTTCAGCTCTTCCCCGGGTCTGTCCGCCAGCGTAGCAGCCGCATGATTGGAAGATATGACGGTGAAATCTGTGACCTGCAAATGTATATCCCTGACCGCCCGGAAGGCGAAGATGGCGCTGGGGCTGGAATTATACACTGCCCGGATGATATTGTTGAGATCTGTGATGGCCGTGATGTCGACAAAGGAAATAATGGCGCCATCTTTTTTGCCTTCATGGGTAAGATAGGGCATGATACGCATGAGGAGGTTCTTCCTGTTGTGGAGATGCACCTCTTTCTCCATGGGATTCCCATGCCGGATGACCGCGTTGACATCGTCCAGCAGGGTTTCGGATCGCATGTTGTTGGAAATATGCGTGATGGGCCGGCCAATGTCCGTCTCTATGAAATTGATCATCCGCACCGATGCCGGGTTGAATTTGCGGATGTGCAGCTCGTTGTCCAAAAAGACCTGGGCTATGTCCGTACTGCGGAAATAGTTGTTCAGGTCGTCATTGAGCTCCAGCAGCTCTTTTATCTTGAGCTGGTGTTCTGTGTTGAGGGTGATCAGCTCTTCGTTGACGGACTGCAGTTCCTCATTGCTGCTCTGTAACTCCTCATTGGCGGAGAGCATCTCTTCATTGGTGGATTGCAATTCTTCGTTTGCGGATTCCAGGTCTTCGATAGCCAGCTGCAGGTGGTTCTTTGTCTCGCTGAGTTCGGCTTCCAAAGCATGCAGGTATTCGTCGGAATGTCCGTTGCGGTCCTGGGTGGCGTTGGCGGTGCGTTCAGGCCGGCCGGCCTCCCGGAGAACGATCATCGTATGCGGATCGCCCGGATGGTTGCCTCCGGGCCGGATAAATATTTCCAGGGTGATGATCTCCTTACCTTTCTCATACTGTACGCTGCGCAGATGGCCTTTCTTCCCTGTCCGGGTGGCCTTGCGTATCTCCGCGCTCAGCAGGAGGGATACATTCGAAGGCAGCATCTGCAGGAGATTGAGGCGAAGCACTTTGCGGGGCAGGGTAAGGAAGCGTATGTAGTTGCCGACGGTCTCCCGTATCTCGAAGTTGGCATCGATATACAGGACCACATAATGCAGATCTTCCGTGAGCACCTCTTTGAAATCGTCCCAGAGAAGGTTCTGCGATCGGGTGTCCCTTAGCTTGCTCCCTGACCTGCCCGCTGTAGGGTCGCCGCCATTGCCATTGCCCGGCTGATGATAATAACCCGGTTTGGTCTCACCCGTCTTTTGATAGATCTTCCAGCGTGCATGGAGCTCCTTTACGTCTTTCTTCATGAACGAGGAGTTTTCACTGGGCCCTAAGAACAAATACCCTTCCTTACCCGCCGAGAACAGCAGGAGAGAGTAGATACGCTGCTGTAATGCCGGGCTGATATAGATGAGCATGTTGCGGCAGCTGACCAGATCGTTCTTGATAAAAGGCGGATCTTTAATGATATTGTGACGGGCAAAAACTATCTGCTTGCGGATGCTCGGAATGATCGTATAGCTTTTGGACCGGCTGATAAAATATTTTTTAAGCAGCGGCTCATCGATGTCCTTTTCGATGGACAAAGGGTATTGTCCTGTGGAGGCAAACTGAATGGCCTCCTCATCGACATCCGTAGCAAAAATCTTTACCGTGAGACGTTTAGGATTGTCGCCGAGTACTTCGTTGATCAATATGGCAATGCTATAGGCCTCTTCTCCCGTGCTGCAGGCCGTCACCCATACCTTGATGACCTCATCGTCTGCCTTGTCTTTGATGATGGGGCGGATGACCTTGTCCCTGAGCACCATAAATGCTTCGGCATCCCGGAAGAAACGCGTCACGCCTATGAGGAAGTCCTGGCCTAACCGATGTGTCTCATCCTTATGATCTTTCAGGTAGTCGACGTATTTGTCAGGGGTGGCAAAACTCCCCTGCATCATCCGGCGGGTGATCCTTCGCAGGATAGTAGGGGTCTTGTAATAATGGAACTCCATACCGGACTCCTGCCGGACCAGGTCGAATACCGTCTTCAGGAACTGGTCGTCTTTTTTATCGCTGCCATAGAGAAGGGTAGTGGGTGGAGAAATATGATTGAGTATCTCTTCGCACATGGCTGAAGGGGGAAGAATGAAATCTGCATTGCCGGCGGCGATGGCGCTGTTGGGCATTCCATTGAACTTTGCCGTGGCAGGTTCCTGGACGATGACCATGCCTCCTTCTTTTTTGATGGCCCCCGTGCCCTTTGTGCCGTCCGTACCCGTCCCGGACAAAATGACGGCGATGGCTTTTCCCTTTCTCTCCCTGGCCAGGGAAAGCAGGAATACATCCACCGCATTGTTGGGCGTCTTGCCATTTTGTTTATCCGACAGCTTCAGCTGGTTTTTTTGAATGGTGATGAGCTTGGTATTGGGGATGACATAGATACATTTCCGCTGGATGTCCTGGTTGTCCTCCGCCTCGTAGACCTGCATATGCGTATGCCGGGACACAAGCTCTACCAGCAGGCTTTTGTAGTCGGGAGAAAGATGCTGGATAAGGATAAATGACAGATTGGGCGTATCGGGCATGCTGTCGAAGAATTCATGGATGGCTTCCAATCCTCCGGCCGAGGCCCCGATGGCCACGATATAATGATCATATTTACCTGTTCGTAAACTCATATAGAAAACTTCTGAGGGTGGTACCCGCCATCAGCTCTTCTTCCTTCCAGGGCAGAGCGGCTCCATTGACTATCTGACGCCATTGTTTGAAAGAGTGCCGCGGGTGATAATTTTTTTCATCTTCGTAGACGATCCTTCCACTGGGATCACCGCCCCAATCGATGACCTTTTTTACTTCGGCGCGGAATATGAGCACGAATTCATCCCTGGCCGGATTGATGGGTATGGCGAGCAGTCCGCTGGCAATTCCAATATGGTCGGAGGCCTTGTCGAAGTCGGCGGACAACTGTTCCGTGTGCAGTATCCTGTCGTGCCGGCGGGTCTGCAGCCAGAAGATCAGCTCCCGGATGGCCTCGTTATCCGGCACTGCCCCCACTGTAAAGATCTTATCGTCCCGTATCATCGCCGCGCCCTGCGCACTAAAGAGGTGGAGCAGGGAGGTATTGCCATCCAGCAATCCCTTATTGATGTCATTCCTATCGTACACCTGTTCCACCAGCCGGGTATATGTCTCCTGTACATGGGTGGCGAATTCGTGCTTTTCTTTATTCTGAAGGGAATGGATGCGGGCCGAGATCACCTGTGACAGGAGCTCGAATATAGAGCAAAGCTCAAAAGGAAGCTGTCTGGCCTTACGGTGATGACAGGCGATAAGCCCCCACAGCCTGTCATTGTGCAATAGGCGGGTGGACATGGAAGCCGTGACGCCCATATTAGCCAGGTATTCGAGATGGACAGCTGCTACACCCCGTACATTACAGTCGGACATATCGATAAATGATCGGGTCAGCGGATTCATCACGGGGTACAGCCGCACAGGCTGATAGTTACTGTCGGGTATGAAGCGATAAGGGTTTTTCAGATAAAGCTCCCTGGCCTGGCGGGGGATGTCAGAGGCAGGGAAAGTGAACCCTAAATAAGATTCCATCTCAACACCTCTCCGTATAGTTTCGGCTATCACCGTCCCGTTCCATTCTTCGTCAAATCTGTAGATCATCACCTTGTCGAAACCAGAGAGCCTTTGCAGCTCGCGGGCGGCTATCTTACAAACATCTACCGTCGAGGCAGCCGACTGGATGAGGGACATGGAATATTTTACTTCCTGGAAAATGCTGACAAAGCTCCGCTGCTGCTCCTCATTATGAATGGTCAATTCCACTTCAACAAGAATATAATTATCCTTTACATGCACCAGAGAAAGATGTCGCTGACCTCCAATGGTCCATATCTGAGGGATCTTGTCCGTGGTCGCTACCTGGTGCAGGAATGTAAAGGCCTTGTCATCCACATAGTCGCCAATAGACGTATTGATCAGGGCCGTTACGGGCTGATGAAAAAGCTGCTCCACATTTTCGCTGACCTGTATTATCCGCAGGTTCTCTCTTTCCAGTACCAAAAGAGCTCCATACGATTGGACAGTGTTGATCAGATGAATGGGTAGTTTACCACAGAACTCAGAATCGTAATTCGGGTTGGAGCTCATGCTTTTCAATCCAGGTTTTAAAAGTTAAGAATGTCGACCCGGCTGAACAGAGGATATCCTCTTTAAAGGCGAGCGTAGCAGGGGTGTCGAGCAGGTCCTTGAAGGACTGCCACATGCCGGCGGTCTCATTCCCGTAGGAATTGAAATAGGAAAGACACTTTTCCGAGCCTAGCTGCCCGGCCAGTATCTCCGCAATGATCCTGCCACCCAGTGTACTTCCTTCCAGTACATAGAGGGCGCCCAGGGCCGTGCCATAGCTGTCGATCAATGGAAGATCCCTGCATATTTCGGGAGCCGGCAGCGGGATGCCTGCCGCATCCATATCCAGAAGAAGGGTGTCGGCTCTGGACCTTCTTTCAATATCCGGGAAATTATCAGAGGTGAGCTGTGTTTTTATCCTGTCTTCCAGGGGCCCATAATAAGCATACAGCCAATTGAGGAAGTCTACATGATCTTCCAGCGACCGGATCCGTTTTAGCCAGCTGACCATTACTTTCTCAGCCTGTCTGTGGATATTTTCCGTATTTTTTTTAAGTTCGGATGATAGCATTGTCAAAATTTTACCCTCCCCGTTGCATAAGTGGGGGGAAATATTTCCCCAAAAATGCATTCAGAATAATCATTGTTTTCTTTTTCTTAATACCTTAAGCCCTCATGTAAGGGGGAATGAAGGTATTTTACATAGTTTTATCCCTTATTACCCATCACACAACCTCTACCAGACCATGGATAGTCGCAGAGAATTCATCAAAAAAGCGGCCATGATTGCGGGTGCCACCGGATTGGCAGGTGTCCTTCCCGCCAGCATACAAAAAGCGCTTGCCATCGACCCACCCGCCGGCTCCACCTGGCTGGATGCGGAGCATGTGGTAATACTCATGCAGGAGAACAGGAGTTTCGACCATTGTTATGGTATGTTACGGGGGGTGCGGGGCTATCGTGATCCCAGGGCCATCCAGCTGCCGGATGGGAATCCTGTATGGCGGCAGACCAATGCCGCAGGGGAGACTTATACGCCCTTCCGCCTGGATATAAAAGATACCAAGGCCACCTGGATGGGCTCCCTGCCTCACTCCTGGTCCAACCAGATCGATGCCCGCAATGAGGGTAAACATGACAAATGGCTGGACGCCAAATCGTCCGGCAATGCAGAGTATGCCCATATGCCTTTGACCATGGGGTATTACGATCGGAGGGATATCCCTTTCTATTATGCCCTGGCCGACGCCTTTACCGTATGTGATCAGAATTTTTGCTCCTCCCTTACAGGGACTACTCCCAACAGATTGTATCTGTGGACAGGCACCATCCGGGATGAGCAAAATGCCCGGTCGCGGGCCCGTGTCCGCAACGAGGATATTGATTATGGGGTAGAGGCATCCTGGGCCACTTTCCCTGAAAGACTGGAAGACCATGGCATCGATTGGAGAATATACCAGAATGAACTCAGCATACATCCCGAATTCAAAGGCGAGGAAGACGATTGGCTGTCGAACTTTACGGACAACCCCTTAGAATGGTTTACCCAATACAATGTTCGCTTCTCCCGCGCCTATATGCCCTTCATCCCCGTATTGAGACAAAAGGTGACCAAAGAGATAGCAGAGCTGCAGCAGAAAGCAGATGCATCTCCTTCGGACGCGGCCCTGAGGAAACAATTGGAAGAAAAGAAGACGGCACTGAAGAGATTGGAAGACGAGTATAAGAACATCCGACCCGATGTTTTCGAGAAGCTGCCGCCCAGACAGCAGTCCCTGCACAACAGGGCATTCACCCGTAACAGTGAGGACCCGTATTTTCATAACCTGACTACCCTGCATTACGACGACGGCGAGATGCAGGTACCCAAGGGCGATATATTGCATCAGTTCAGACAGGATGTGCGGGATAGCAAGCTCCCTACCGTGTCATGGCTGGTAGCCCCTTCCAATTTCTCCGATCATCCAAGCAGCCCCTGGTATGGGGCCTGGTATGTCTCGGAAGTGCTGGATATCCTCACGCACAATCCCGATGTCTGGAAGAAGACCATCTTTATACTTTGTTATGACGAGAATGACGGATACTTCGACCATGTACCGCCTTTTACGGCGCCTGACCCTGCCCGTCCGGAAACGGGCCTGGTATCGAAGAACATCGATGCGGGAGTGGAATGGGTGACGAAGGAGCAGGACCAGCAACGGGCTCCGGAAAATGAGGTCCGGAGCGGCCCCATCGGACTGGGGTACAGGGTCCCGCTTGTGATAGCCAGCCCCTGGAGCAGGGGAGGATATGTCAACTCACAGATCAGCGATCATACCTCCATCATACAGTTGGTGGAAAGACTCCTCAGCCATCGGACGGGGAGGAAAATAGTGGAATCGAACATCTCAGCATGGAGAAGGACCATATGCGGCGACCTCAGCACTGCCTTCCGTCCTTATAATGGAGAAAGAATACCGGCACCCAGGCCGGTGGTAAAGAATCAGCAGCTGGAAAGCATACACAGGGCAAAAAACCGGGATCTGCCGGGAGGATACAAAGAGTCCCACCCCCTGCCGGATCAGGAAAAAGGTACTCGTCCTTCCTGCGCGCTGCCTTATGAACTGTATGCCGAGCTGGATCCAAACGAGCAGGGCAATGGACTGGGGCTTAGCCTGCGTGTGGACCGGCTGGTGTTCGGAGATGCCTCTGCGGGCAGTCCCTTTTTCGTCTGTGTACATGGGAAGGAATATACCGTACGTAACTATGCCGTCGCCGCCGGTGACCAGCTGAATGACCTCTTTCCCCAGACGCTCTTCGAGGACGGGAAATATGATATAAGGGTGCATGGGCCCAATGGATTCTACAGGTCATTTGCCGCCAATAGGGTCCCACCCATCGTCTTTAATATGGATTATGAATTCGGACCGGATGAGAAACCCACCGGGCGGCTACTCTTGCGGGTAATAAACACGGACGGCGCCACGGGTTATAAGATCCAGGTACGGGATAACTCTTATGGCGCCAAGACGCTGATACGTCCAATAGGGGCGGGCGGTTCGGAAGACGGGAGCCCCTCCATACTATTAGGTACAAAGACCCAGTCCGGGTGGTACGACTATAGCATACTGATAGAGGGAGTAGATGGTTTTGAGAAACGATATGCAGGCCGGGTGGAGACTGGCAAGGATTCTATCAGCGATCCGGCGATGGGTTAATATCCGGGGACACCGGGTTAATTATTGCATAGCCCAGCGGTTGTTTTTGACTATACCTTATATTCGCACCAATCAAACAGTTATATGAGAAAACACTTTTCACTGCTTTTTTTGATCACCATCGTACTGGGTAACACCTACGGACAAAGGGGCAATCGCAATGCAACGCCTGCGCCTCCCACTCCACCCATGGAGAAGCTGCCCCAGGGCAGCAGGACCCTGAACATCGACTCGGCCGTCACTACACATTGGGAAGTTACTATCAAGGGGCAGCGTGTCCCTTACGACGCCACTGCGGGCGCCATGCCCGTGTGGGATGAAGAAGGTAAACCCGTCGCCGGCGTATTCTATACGTACTACGAGCGGACGGATATCAAGGACAAGACCACCCGCCCGCTGGTGATCTCCTTCAACGGAGGTCCCGGCACCCCTTCCGTCTGGATGGAGATAGGCTATACCGGTCCGCGCCGGCTGAATATCGATGACGAAGGATTCCCCATACAGCCCTATGG
>Ga0105237_10003865_pt1 | contig 17600 bp, 13 predicted proteins | sample KBSC24metaG_FD_81520 | JGI IMG/M metagenome (GOLD analysis project Ga0105237, IMG submission 81520) | Corn rhizosphere microbial communities from Kellogg Biological Station, Michigan, USA - KBS C2-4 metaG | ecosystem: Host-associated > Plants > Roots > Rhizosphere > Soil | place: Michigan, USA... | reverse complement strand
TAAATAATAAGGTGGAGCATTGCCACATCGTCGGACTCAACTCCCTAAATTTCTTCGTCAACAGGTAGCATCCTGATCAACATTGTGTGCCGAATGTGGGCAACCAAAATTCCAATATCACTAGGCGTTTCACGTTCAAGAAATGGCTATGACCAAGGCAGGCTGTATTCTTCCGAAAAGGCCGCTTCCACCACCCCAATAGAGGGACAGCCACATCATATAACAGGGGTAAGCTGCGAGAATGAAAAGGTGCATGTGGAAGGATTGAATTCGTTCCAAGTATCGCTATTAAAACTGAATATGGGTATCCGATTACAGAGCAAAAGTCAGTTCAAGCTACTATCTCTCATCGTGATGGAGTTGGCAAAGTGTGATTCCATTGTCGAACCGCTTAACGATAGCTCAAGCCCAAGAAGAAAAGCCACTTGGTACTTCACAGGAAATCTCTCAACGCATCATCGAGCGTCCTAGCCTCCCTCAGCGGAACAGCGTCTCCCTTCTTCGCCAGTCCGACTCTATTATGCCAAACGACCTTCATGCCGGCATTCGTCGCACCCTCGACGTCTCCGGCACTGCCAGCCACGAACAGCACATCACGGGCATCCAGCTCCAAAGCCGTCAAAATAGCATGATACGCCTGTTTGACAGGCTTGTAAAACCCGCTCTCCTCGGCCGTGACTACCACATCGAAGATCTCGCTACTGGCCTTGCGCGCCGCGGCGTTGCCCAATTGCGTTGAGCAATTCGTCACAACGCCGAGTCGATATCCGCTCTGTTTCAATCGCTGCAAGACATCTGCCGTTTCGGGCCAGGCCGCCATGTTCTCCCAATCACGCACCAGCGTTGTCGCGGCGGCCTCGGGCAAGCCAACGTCACGAGCAGCATTGCTCACGAGCCCTTCGTAAGGGACATAGGCCCCCGCTCCGAAGGTGAGTTCTAGATAGCGCAAACGCCAGAGTCGCCCTTCTGTGGCGCTGCCTGATGGAGTGGAGGCATCCCATAGAGTCCAGGAGTCGAGCAGGGCTGTAAGGAGATCGAAGACAATGGCTTTTGGTCGCCAGCCAGGGGTGGCGGAAGTCATAGGAGTGTCCATCGTCGGTGATGGGCGTTGCGGGATATAACGTCAGAGATCTGTTGAGTATATGTCCGAAATGAGAGTGCAAAATCAATCTGCTGTTGATGGGCGGCAATGATGCTCCAAATATTGAATGGACACTGTTCCGCGAAGCTTCCTGCCCAGGAAACTATCAGGATAGCAGGTGAGCAATGAGAAGAGAGTAGAGGAGAGGAGAGGAGAGAAGAGGAGAGAGGTCGCAGTACTATTATAATGGTTAATGGTAAAGTTTTGGATACCAACGAGCCGGCGTTGAATCTTTTCTCCATATATATATAGATATACCTACTTCATGTGGAGAGTATATACTATCGCCATCGCGATGCATGCGAACGTTCGATAGGGAGACTTCACGGATGTAACATGCCGTGAAAAGGCCGATTCCAATTCCACATCAAAGCGAGATCGACCGCCCCCATGGGCATGGGTGAACTCCAAATACTGGACATCAGGTCTCCCACAGTGAGGGGGAATCAAGTCTTTGTGACAAGGCGGCCACCACCCTCTATCGACCGTTCGATTGCAGGCACGAAGAACTTCCGGAGCAGGCCAGGCCAGGCCACGTGAGGTGCTCAGCGCTCAGCGCTCAGCGTCAAGGATTCCTCCTACATGCGGCTGATCTTTTGTTCTTGCTTTTGTGAGACGGTTTGTCATTCGGGCCTTACCATTGCAAACTGTCGTACCTGGTATGGTTTACCTAATAGGTCACAGTCAATTCTAGGCTTTACTCGCACGCGAAAGTCAATTGCTGACGCAGCGCTCGGATAAAAAATATCCCGTGCTCCTCGCCGACAATCCCGTATCTGCCCCGCGTATTGTAGGTATCTCAATGCCAGCTGGTTCTGCTGAAGGTGTTGTTGGGAAAGCCATGCAGGCCACTTCCAGCAGTACAACTGCATCCTGGACGATCCTTCCTTTGCACATCTGTAAACCTCATGAGGCGACAAGAGTAGTAACGAGAATTAGAATCAATGATGATTGATTTGGTCAAGAACTATGTCTAGGATTACGTTGTGTGTTTATGAGTAGTTCAAGGCTTCGAAGCCTGTTGCCCTTGCCCTCCATTGCCCGAGATTTCAAAACACCGAAAAAGAAACGCGGAGGACTTTGCCCTCCGCTATTTAATGGTACAGCGAGAGTGCTCAATACAGAACTTGGCTCCCAAGAGGAGCCCTCTTCGAGTTGGTAGCACTGTGGGTGTGAGGGCTCATACTCCGTACTCCGTACTTCGTATACGGAACCAGAGCAAATCAGATGGCTGGAAGAACTGCCAAGATAAAAATCAGAGCCCAGTGCAATTCAGGTTAGTCCTTGGATCAAACGGGAAGGACCCTGAGAACAAGTCACATGATCATGCGATCACATGCTTTTTCGCCTTCAACCTTGGCGTCCTCCGTTCTCGTACGGAGCACTCGTGACGAAGTCTCAAACGACCACACCTGGCTGACTCTGACACTCTGCCTGCCCAGAGCGAACTGTTTCCGAATCAACCGGGAGTGTCCGGAAAAGATGGTTGTTCTTGCAGCAGCTCCCAATGTTTTGCCATCTCAGGCTCGAAATTCCAGAACATTTCAAGCTCAGGTTGCCAAATTTTTGACATGCTTGTGCTAGGGTGCTGTGACTCAGGTGGTGTAGTCTTCTTGTTTACACCAGCCGACTTCTTGCACAAAGAAACAAGGTGCGTCCAATTAATCCAGATCCATGCCGCCACTGGCAGTGATGCCAACTGGTTGAGGATTATGCAGAGAGTTATGATCGGCCCAGCTCCCCATAAGATCACGCTGAGGCAGCATGGACTCCGGTCCTGGAGTTCTTTCGGCTTTCAAAACCTCCTCTCCTTCAAAAGCCATTGGTTGAGATTTCAAATTCTGTAGACAGGTCTCCCATGTGCGACCAACCAGCTTTCCTTCTAAAAGATCCTCGCTGAACAAGAAATAGCCCTCTTGGCTTCCAACTAGGTAAGCATTGAGTCCGGAGCTTTTGAGCAGGATTTGGGCGCCGTGAATGTTCCTCGCATAATGATTATCCAAGTACCGGGCCCAACCCCTTGCGGCGGCTTGGATAGCATCGTCTTCAGATGCGATCTTTGTCCAGCCAATGCCCAGGGCCAGTGTGGCCTCGTCAAATTCGGGGCGTTCTACCGCGGTTTTTGGAGGACTGGCGGGCGCGGCACCGGAAAGCGTGTCGATTGGAATGCGGATTGAATTCTGAGAAAGACGAACTGATTTCCGACTTGTAGGCAGCCTGGGTCTGAAGTTGGCGGCCGCCACTTCTTCTAATAGTGCAGTTTTCTCTACCTTTTCCTCATACCAAGTCCCAGTCTGACTCTCTGCCGAAACGGAAAGACCAGTCTTTGGATTCAGCAAAACCATGCCCTCGCCGTAGATTGGCTCTTCTTCGGGGATTGGGGCTGGGGCATCAGCCGAGGTGAAGTAGGAACCATCGGTCTCAAAATCGAATGCGGTCTCGTCCCGCGACCGTTTCCTGGATGGATTTGTAGAGACTGGGGTCATGGTATCCACTGGAGTCCATGTACTTGAGTTATGAGCATATGAGGTGGGTGAGGGCTCGTCTTGCTCCATCGCCCTAGGTGTATCGGTTGGAGTGGGAAGTTGGTTTTGCTCAAAGGACATGATGTCGAATGTGGTAGTGCTCACACAGCCTGATTCTCAAATGCGCGACCTGAGTGGAGGCAGTTACAGAGGCAGCAGATACGCTGGAGGGAATATATAGCAAGCCAGGTCAATAGATAGCGTGGTGACAAGGACAATTAAATGGGAGTGGGCATGCGCCCTGTCAAGGGAAGAGGGTGAAGGGGATAGTGGGACGTAGGTCGAGTTGAAGTATAGAGACAGGGTGAGACGTGCTGGGGATGGGAAACGATAGATGAAGAGAGATTGGAACGAGAGAGGACGAGAAGGCAGGGTCACATTATTGAGAAGCCGAAGTCTGGGGATTTTGCGGTCTGAGATGTGCAGAGGGCAAAGAAGTGAGGACGTGAGTGACCGAGTGAGGTCCCTGGTCTGGTATGGTCAGGTCTGGGTGTGAGTGAGCCTGTGAGGGTCTGAGCAGGACGGCTGGCTGGCTTGTCTGGCTCGACTCGCTCGATCGCTGAGTCGCTGGACGGATCACGGCAAAGTCCAGAATTCGGGGTTGCCTTTTTGGCTTCCCATCAGCTCTGGCCCTCTTGCCCTGGCCCTGCTTTTGTCGCACAAGGGTAGTCCAGGTACAAGGGAGCGATCGGGGCGCGGTTATTGGGCATTGAGCCCTGGAGCACTGATGCATGGCATGCAGAAGCAGAGACGGGGGGCATGCGAGGAGCGGATCTCGTTATCAGCCACGGGCATTGGTCCCTCTGTGGTGAGAGGCCCACAGCCCTTCAGCCGACAGCCCATGGGCCGCCGCGGGTGTCAGGTTGTGGGCACGGCAACCATGGGGAACCACTGGCACCCCCTCGTCGTAGCCGGTGCGCCTTCCAGCAATGAGGCAATCGGAGGCTGTTAGTCTGTTCGGGTGTCCACTAAGATCGGCTCACCACTCGACGAGTTACCAGGCATTTCAGGCAGACCATCCAGTAGCTGGCTTGTTCCCTTTTTCTTCAACTCGAGGGTGGCTGGGCGCTAGGCCCTGCCAGGTGGAAAATCACTCCTCTAAGGGCAGGCGAAGGCTTGGAGCTGCCGAAAAGGCAAAAATGCTTGGGTGTGGGGGAGAAGCAATGCACCAGCTGGGGCTGGTCGCCCGTTGTGGCCACTCTTTTGCTCTGCTTGGGGACGCCACCCGCTCGCCAGCAAGTCTTACAGCTGGAGCCAGCAATCACGTGCTTTGTGTAGCTCCTAACCAGAAGGGCACTAGGCGCAAACAATATTGGCAGAGCACAGAGCACATGTTTCCCTTTGGGCGTTGCAGGTCAGGTGTGGCAGGACAAAAGAGTTGGCACTGGACACCACTACAGTACTACACCGTACATCTCGTCTGAAACCAGAAGACCGTCCCAACATACAACACATCTACCATGAGTTCGCAAAGGATAGTCATGTCGTTCTTTTATTTTCCTTATCATTTAACTTCTTGAACATCTGTAACAGGTTCTAATGCCCATCATTATTACATGAGTATAGAAGATAGTCTATCCACAACTGTGTGATGCAACTTCCTTTGCACCTGACCAGTTGTTCTCTTTCTACAAACCCAACCCGTATAGTCAAACGAGAACACCATATAGTAAAATATCATACAACAGCCCAAGGTTCTTGGTGCTAGATACTCCAGTGAGTACAACCCATGGCATTCCCCATGATTGAGATGTGCGGGGTCCCAGTTTGGCGAACTGGCTGTTCACCACAACATGCCAGGTGACTTGCCCACATGCGATGATTCTTTTGAACCAAAAGTCCTGGCAATAAATTTATGAACCTAGACCAGTGCTCAACATGTTCCTCAGGTTCTGCGTCTGGTCAGGTGCATAGGTAGGGGCCAAACCACCCAGTAGGATGAAGATGGTTAGAAGCACCAAGCCAAAAACCAGGGCTTTTCGCATGGCCGGTCGCTGCACACCAAACTCTGACCAAGCCCGGCCACCCTGGCTAATGTACTGCTTGAATTGTTCGGCTCCAAGCTTGTAATACAACAAACCACCAAGAGCAACAGCATAGCCAAACAGCTGTGTCTTGGTAACTGGGTTACCCCAGATTGCCACAGAGCACCCAACAAGAAGAATGTCCTTGAGGATACCACAAAGTGTGAGCACAAGCGAAGATGTCTTCCCAATCTGCGGCCAGTGTTAGCAAACTCGATAACACGACTCCGATATCAGACCTACCAAGAAAACCACCGAGACGTTGAGCAAGAATGCAACCATCGCATTGGCAATCAACATCAAGATACCGACATCGTAAATGTTCTTCATGGTCATACTTGGTATTTCAAGCACAAGAGCTGTAATACCATTCATCACTGCACAGACTGGAGCAAAGTAGTAGAGGGAAACCAGTGGGTCCATCTTATACTCGGCTGAGCTGAGGAGTCGTTGTACCATCACTAGACGTGTGCCCTCTGTGATGATCGCGCCCACTTGGTAGAGGAACCCGGTCAGGACGAATTCGATTTCTCCATACGAGGCGATGACAACACCAATGACAATGAAAGAGACATTTCCAAGTGTCTTCAGGCTAGGTGGTGCAATTCCCATGACCCAGGAGATCAACAGGACAGCCACAGGCATCGTAGCCTTATCTCCATCAGTCTTCTGCTCCCCAATAGATCTTTTCTTGCACTCACCTTCAACATTTGAATAAACGACACGCTCAAATAGAGATAAACTTGGTTACCACAAATCAGACTCAAACTGAAGAAGAAACCGATTGGAAGAATCGCCCGGATGTAGACTCGGCCTGTCATCTTCACGGTTTTTCGTCCATCAAGGAGAGTAGTGGTTCTTGCGAGCAACTGGGTCATGAAGGTAGCAAAACTCATGTGCCTATATAAAGCATATGTTAAGACAATCAAGAAAAAGATGAGTATCGAAGCACAAACCATGCTGTTAACGTGATGGGAAAGCCTGGAGAATTCTGTCAGCTCGCCCGTCCCTGATATACGACCGTCTTGGGGGTGTGCCTACTGAAGCCCAATGTGCTCAAAAGCCACTTGTTGAATAAGATCACACCTCCACTGAAACCAATCCATGTCCTACAGGGGATGTCAGAGTGAGATTTTTCGATCTCAATGAGGCTGAACGTACGCAACGTAAACCGCTGGGTGCAGAGAAGATTGAGGGGGAGCAGGCTTCTCGGAGGGAGCATTCGTGGTTGGTAGAACAGAGGCCGGTTCAGCACTTCTCATCTGTTCACCCGACAGACGGGCTTTCTTCTCGATGTCGGCCATTGAGGGCTGCGAGGATGGACTGCGCTGGAGGAATTCTTGAAAGGAGAAGGGTCGGGACGACCTGGAGAAGGTCTTTGGCTGCAGCAGATTGGCGGAGGTTCAGGTCAACATGAGGGAACGAGTGCGTTTAGAATGAAGCAGCAAGTGTCCTAGGAACCGTCGATGGCGCAAAATTCAATATTAAGGGTGTGAAAGTCGCAAGCAGGGGAAATGGGCAAAGCAGGACAGATTGTGTTGGGCGTCGCAGGCGGCGGACTAAGATCAATGATGCTAACGGAACGAAAATGAGAATGCCCACTTTTTTGGGATTCGGCGTGGAGCAGCACAAAGATGTGCATCTTTCGGGGATGGTGGTTCGCCATTCAGGCTGTTGCGCTCCCTGAATTGGGGGGGCCCCTAAGCGTTGACGGCTCACCCTTAAAAAGGGGACTTAGGCTGTAAAATCTGGACAATCTAGGCTTGCAGTGGCTGAGGGCCTCCCTAAGGCGCTGGCTGTTGGACGACGAGTCATCGAATTGATGCTAAAAGCAGCTAGAGCCCCAACAAACCCGGATAGCGCACCTTCGACAACCAATAACATGCGTTCATCGGCTGGTAGCAAACCCCTAATCCTGCCATCGATGCAGCGTCAATTCTGCGGAGCTTTTCCTCTGAGACTCTGACATCTACGAGGCTTGCGTTCGGGGGTCCGCCACCAGATGGTCAGCCTGGTGCAACACGCGTCGTGTTCCACGGGTGAAACAAGAGTTATACTCCGTACTGCATGTAGAGAGAGATGCGGCCATTTTATCGTGCAGATTGACTATCGAATAGTCGCATCCCAAGCCTGTTCCTTGATTGATGCGGATCGGGGGAGGACAGGATGGATGCCTTCAGGTCGCCCAGCCACATATATCTCAGATATGCAGATAGAAACCATGACCAACTGCGTACTATGGAGATTAGTCTGTGGAACCCAGATCCGGCCCGCTATCTGTAATTACGGAGTACCAAGGACTGATATGGACTCCGTACCTGGGTGGTCACGTAGATACTTGTCTGGGTATGAACCATTGTATTTCAACTTACACCTCTACACGCTGCCCAACAAGAGATTTGTAGCTACGAATTGAATTCAGGAAGCACGGAGTGCTATTAGTAGAGATTGTGGTTGTTGGATGCAAGCCTTTTGTCGATTGGGAGAAGGATTGATTCATGCCCCTCAGATGTACTTCGTACAAGCCTGTGCATCGAAGGGCCGACTCGAGGATTGAGTAGCACCGCATTCCTGACGTATTTGCGAACGCATCAATTAACGGGCCAGCATGAACTTTGAGAGTCTGGACTAGTTTCGATCCTTCGTAACATCTCTACAAGGAAGGAATTGAATAGGAAGAGTTCAACAAGGCAGAGTGTCCCTGCCAAGGCCTTGAACACGAGGTCCTCGTCGGTGGATGGCCGCGCCGCTCGTCTGAACTTTTTTTCGATCGAGTTGCAGCGCCTTGGGGTTAGGCCGGCGCATTGAGGACTACCACCCACCACTTCCTATACCGCCACCACTGCTACCGCCATCACCGCTCAATTGTGTTTTGTTTTCTCCCAGTTTGTACTGCTCCTGTTGGCATTTCCTTCCTCCTTCCTCTCCCTCGCTTCTTGCTCTATTTCTCTTTTCAATAGCACACCGATCCTCGAAACATCGAAAATGCCTGATGTGTAAAGTCTCCACTCCGCCCCCCTGAAACTATGCTACTAACATCCCACCGATAGTTCGGTCGATGTCCTCGTCATTGGGGCTGGCCCAACGGGTCTTGGTGCTGCCAAAAGACTGAATCAACTCGTATGTTCAGCACAGAGTTACCTATAATTCATCGGGCTTACCGTCCCCAGAATACTGCATCATGGTTAATCATTGACACCAACGAGACCCCTGGTGGCCTTGCCTCGACCGATGTGACCAAGGAGGGCTTCGTAAGTCAAAGAGCTGGTCCTTGTAGGAAGAACACTGCTGACCAATATCTCAGCTCTACGACGTCGGTGGACACGTTATCTTCTCCCACTACAAATACTTCGATGACTGCATTGACGAGGCATTGCCAAAAGAGGATGATTGGTATACACATCAGCGCATTTCGTATGTGCGGTATAAGGGTCACTGGGTGCCCTATCCATTCCAAAACAACATCTCCATGCTACCCAAGGAGGACCAAGTCCTATGTATTGATGGCATCATCGATGCCGCCATTGAAGCCAGAGTCGCAAACACGAAACCTAAGAATTTCGACGAATGGATTGTCCGAAATATGGGAGTTGGAATCGCAGACATTTTCATGCGACCGTACAACTTCAAGGTCTGGGCTGTCCCTACTACCAAGGTGAGAACGACTCCGGCCCTCAATCTGGATGGGTGACTGAATCAAGTCTAGATGGCCTCTGAATGGCTAGGAGAACGTGTTGCTGCACCCAATGCTAAGTTGGTTACGAGGAATGTTATTCTCGGCAAGGTTGCAGGAAACTGGGGCCCCAATGCGACGTTCAGATTTCCTGCCAGAGATGGTACTGGTGGTATCTGGATCGCCGTGGCCAACACCTTACCCAAAGAGAAGAAGCGGTTTGGCAAGAAGGGTTCCGTCAAGAAGGTCGATGCGGACAAAAAAGTGGTGACCTTGGAAGACGGCACCACCGTTGGCTATCAGAAACTGATTAGTACAATGGCGGTGGATTCTTTAGTAGAAGCCATGGAAGACGAGAAGCTTGTCACACTAAGCAAAGGTCTGTTCTACAGCAGCACTCACGTTATCGGCGTGGGAGTCCGTGGCTCTCGACCAGAGCGCATCGGCGACAAGTGCTGGCTATATTTCCCCGAGGACAATTGCCCCTTTTACCGAGCCACCATCTTTTCCAACTACTCGCCCTATAATCAGCCACAGAAGGATGTCAAACTGCCGACATTACAACTCGCCAACGGATCACGACGCCAAAGTATGCAAGCAAAGGCTGGCCCCTATTGGTCGATCATGTTGGAAGTTTCCGAGTCCAGTATGAAGCCTGTGGATAACGAGACGCTCCTCAAAGAGTGCATCCAAGGGCTCGTCAATACCGAGATGTTGAAGCCAGACGACGAAATCGTGTCGACATATCACCGACGATTCGATCATGGATACCCCACACCCGCACTCGAACGCGAGGGTGTTCTCAAGCAATTGCTGCCAGCCCTTCAAGAAAAGGGCATTTACAGCAGAGGACGATTTGGCTCCTGGCGATATGAGGTTGGGAACCAGGACCACTCATTCATGCTTGGCGTGGAAGCAGCGGACAACATCCTGAACGGTGCTGCAGAACTCACTCTGAACTATCCCGACTTTGTCAACAGTCGCCAGAACACAGAACGACGTCTGGTGGAGGGCGCACAGATTTTTGGAAAGCATGCAGATGAAAGCAACGGCAGTGTCGTTGTCGGACGACGAATGACAGGTGGCCGTGTGAAGGGTTGAGAGGACGCTTCAAGACAACACTGACGACAGGATATTAAACGGGGGTTGATTGAGACTACTTGGACATTTCCAAACATACGGCATACAGTGGACGGGATTGAATACAGAATAGAATGATGACGGCACTTGTAGAGGCGTAGATCCCCCGGGCCGGGGTCATGATATCAGAGAGCAGGTTCTCCTCTGATGCCGACGCTACCCGGTCAGCGGTCAGCTTGAAGATTGCAATAGAAGTCAGTTCCCCAAGCGCGACACCAAACCAGTCTCAGGTACTATTACCAGCAAAGTTTGAATCGCAGGCACAAGAGTTCGTCTACTGGTACTCGTAGGTGGAAAGGGACCTCGTGCTCCAAGGTGCCCCACCGTTCCCTCAACAGTCGAAGCCCAAATGCGGGGGAATGGAATGTAAAAATTTTCCAGTCGGTCAGGTGGTTCACAATAATGGCTGCGCAGTCGGATTTGTTCGAGACAGGAGAGTTGATCCAGCCTATTGGTAGCGAGCTTTACACGCTGATAGGGGCAAGGGGCAAAAGGAAGTGGTATGAGTAACCTAACCGTAACCATGCAGCTGGACAGTGCGGGATCCTCTTTACATGATGCGTGCATGAGTTTGGTGAGCGAATGTGACCACGTGAGAAGGAAACTTTTCATTTTGAAATTGAGATGCGAGTTTGGGAATGCGTCCGTACTCCGTACTTTGGTAACCTTGAGCATAGGGGAAGCTGACTCTCTGTGAAGAGCCACCAGGGTTTTGGCACCTTCAAAGGAGATTGATCGGGGCCCGAGGGGCCATCGTGATGAGGATTCAGGAGTGTGGAGGCAGCTGAGTTGAATTTGAATAAATGGCTCATATTACATACGTGATGCAAATGTTTGAGATATAGTTGGACTCCGTAGTTCTCGGCATGGAGAACAGGTGTTCCGTCAGCCAGCTAGTGTGCTATAATCTACTTGTTGATGCAATGATGGCCCCGTGCAAATCGATCGATTTCACCATTTCGATGTTGAAGGGATGCCTATCTGTAGGCTAAGTTTGGAGTACTCGTATAAAGAAGGACGCGTGCGGCACCGCCACGGCCCACCAAGGGCAGCCCGCTCTGGCACCTCACGGGCAATCACGTCACCAATAATGAATCGGTGATAATCAATTGATGCTCGATTCTTGGTGTCTTGTTCCTGAACTGCAAGCTTCGCCCTGCCTGCGCAGTGCTCGCTGGCATCCATGATCCATGTTGCCATGGCCCGTTCACATTACGACTGCAGTCAGTTCACCAATGGCGAGGGCAGCATTTGGCAGAGCACGGGAGTCGTTCTTATAGGCTCCTCCAGGTGGGCGAGCTGGCCCTCTCGGCCTCTAGCCGGCACCTAAACCACGCCTGGTGACCGCCTAGCCACCCCTAGCCACGCCTAGCGAGGCGAGTTCTGGTTAGCCCGTCCCTCCCCCGGCCGAGGGCCACAGCTGCGACCGTCATCGACCAAGTCGGTGAGAGGCAAGCAAGGCTTTTCTCCTGCATGGCCTCACCTCGTGGTCCTCAAAGCGAAGCGCGTGCTCTATCCTGCACTCCCTTCATACTTGTAGTCCCCATGTCCTCAGGTTCAAGAATTCAAGCATCAAAAACACCTCAAAACTCCAATTAACCCGCCAGCTCTCGCTTTTCTTCTGTTTCCTCCTCTCTTCCAATCTGTCCTTGGTCTATTCTTGTTTCCCTCTCGACACTTTCCCCTGGATCGCCGTCTCGTCTTTGATTTCCTATTCCTCCCCTTGTTGATCTCCATCTTTGCCCTTCTGCGTCTTCTCCAAACCCACCCGCTCGAGGTACGTACCTGGCCCTCCTGTTAGGCGGTTGCTTGTCCTAGATTAGTCTCTGTCTGTCTAGCCGCTACTCAGCACGGCTAGTTCGCAGCTTTCTCCAATCTTTTCACCCTCGTCGCTTGTGCTTGTTGTACGCGGTACCTGCACCTGCACAGCAACTGCACCCCCCCTTCCCTTATCGATCATCCTTATCCCACCGTTTGTTCCTTGCTTCAACCATTTTTCCTTCTTCCCCTCCACTCACTTCCTATATTGTTCCTTACTCACCACTAATTTCCTCTAGCTGTGTCCGACGTCAAGCATTCGTTTGCCCATCATGTCGGCTCAAGTCGCACCAACCATCCCTCCCCGCCCTACACGGGCATCCCAACAGGCTGCGGCACAAGGTGTCAGCAAGCTGCCCGACATCCCTCCACGGCCTCTGCACAAACGTCTGGATCGTTCTGTTTCCCCCGCTAACTACCCTCGTTCTCCCCTCAATGAGCCATGGAACCCAAACATCAACCGCCGGAAAAGCAGCGAACAAGCCACTCTTGAAGCTCTACCCCGGCCACCGAGTGTTCAGAATCTGCCTTCCATAGGACAGGAAGGAATGGAATATGCCGACATTCTAAGCACCCAGACGGACCAGGAGCCACCTGTCTCTGCCCTGGGTGCCGATGCCGCAGCTCAGACTAGGAATATCGGCCATGACCTGCAACTGCACGCCCCAAAGCCGTCTCTTCCTAAATCGAGTGCCACCGCCCAGGTTCAAGCAGTGACAAGAACTGATTCCCAACAGGCCGCCTACCACGGCCTCGGAAAACCTCCCACTCCCGCCCAGGAAGACGGGGACGCTCTTCATACAGTGAGGACGAGAAATAGTTTTTCCAGGCCTCCTTCCACAGTAGAAGGCGGTCGACGCTCGTCCATTTATGGTGGAGAAGAGACTGGTCCGGCAGAGATTGGCCTTCGAGTGCCTATCAACCCATTGCTGGGAGACGTCCAGGCCCCATCGCCCGCACCCCATAGTCCACATAACACTGGCGGCAATGGGGATAAGAGAAGACCACACCATTCTAGGACAAAGAGTGGCCGAGAGATTTTTGCCCCGCCCGGCAGCTACGGTCTCCATGGTCACGGTCTTCCTCCGCAGGACAAGTTTGAAAAGGATTGGTATGCTAAGCATCCCGATATTGCCCAGCACGAGGAAACCCATGGCCACGGGGTATACGAGAGCATTGGAAGTGGACGTGGCAGCTTTGCTTTGAGCAGCGATGATTTGAATAAGATTGTTCGCAGTACTGCAAGTCGAGGAGCGGGCATGGGTAGGTGGTCCAAGATGTGACATTTTACTGTGCCCTCTAGCTGACCTTCATAGGTGCTTCTGGGGCAACACTTTCCTATCCCGACGAACAAATCGGATACACGGCGACTGAGAGATACGCCTCACGATCCCAGCAGAACACCCCGAATAGCCTCGCCAAGACAATCACAAACACGTCCCAACCCGCAGCCGAATCGCCATTGAGGAAGGCCAGCTTCCCGGCCAATGAGACCATTCCGGCCGAAGTTCGCCGTGGAAGGCTCTCCATTTCTGGTAAATCCGATGACGCAGTTGAGAGTGAAGCAGAGCAGGAAGTCCATATCGAGCCTCAGCGTCAGTTTAATAAGATAACTGGAGGTGAGGAGAGCTTGAACGAAACACAAGAAGCCCGTCCATATGTGTCACATCCAAGCTACGAAGGTGACTATATGAACGCGCATGGCTACACCGTACCAATCCTCGCCGAAGATGAGGTCGCCAAAGCTGTCGGAATCGAACATCTTCAGCCAGCCATTTCACCTAAGGCGGAACGTCACGACGGTTATCTCAGTGGCGATGCTACCCCTGGTTCACGTCCCTCCAGCAGACCAACAAGTGTTTACGGCTTATCGGGAGCTTCAACTTCTCTACAACGCTTCGTCTCCCACCATGATGACCGAGATCAGCACACGCCCTTAGAAGATGTCGAAGAATATGAACCACTCTTTCCAGATGACGATGGCAAGAAGTCCATCAGCCACGCCGAACGATTCAAGCAGAGACCACATGCTCTAAAGCAACGCTTCCCCAGTCAAGATATCTGGGAGGACACACCGAGCAGCGCTATGTACTCGGCAGAAGTATCTACGCCAGACCTCCCTGCTCAAGTAGAAAGTCAGGACGTACCTAACACTTTCGAGACCCCCGAGCAGGAAGGAGTGCGAAAGGGCGAGCCGTCCGAAGAAGAACGCGAAAAACTCCTTTCCAATGAAGAGAGGCTTTCCAAGTCTCGCTTTGCCCCTCATCTCCGAGATGACATGCCTACCCGACCCGGACAACTAGCCCGTTTCCCCAGCTCTGACATCTGGGAGGACAGCCCAGACAGCCACCATCTAGTCGCCACTGTTAGTAGCCCACCCATGGATGAAGAACCAGAGAGTCCAGCGGAGACTGTATCTAAACCATCCATTCCACCACGACCAGGAAAGAGCAGATTGGGTGACGATGCGTCATCGACACAAGTCGCCCCTGACATACCCACTAGACCTCCCAAGCAAGATTCAGGCTCTGCAAAAGCTGCCTCTCCCACAGAGCTGAAAAAGGTTCCCAGTATTCCCGATAGACCCAAGCCACAGATTCCAGCAAGACCAGCAAAGAAGGCCCCGTCGTCGAACGCCCCAGAGAGCGCAATTTCGAGAGAATCTACTGGTTCTGTCGAACAAGAGAAAACTTTCCCTCCAATTCCCAAGGTGAAACCTCAAATCCCTGCCCGACCTGTTCCAGGTAGCAAGATCGCAAATTTGAGGGGCAACTTTATGAATGATCTGAACGCCAAACTCGGACTTGGGCCACCCAAGGAGAAGGAGAAGGAACCGGAACAGCCGATAGAAGACGCCAAACCATTAGAGGATGCCCGCAAAGGTAGGGCTCGAGGCCCTCAACGGAGAGCTCCAGCCAAGTCACCCGCCAGTTCAGGTCCTCCGACAATTCAATTCTCCATGTTCAAACCTCATTCGCTTTGGACAATTGACGATACTGATGAACTCAACATTAGCTCACAACCAGATAAGAAGATCGACGCACCTTCAAATATTGAAGCCGCTCCTTCTTCGGTTCTACTTTCGAGTGACAAGGCTGAGCAAGTGGAGAATTCAACTGTTGCCAATGCTTCTTTGCCCTCTACGATAGATACAACAGATCATGCTTTGCCAGTACAAGAACAAACCAAAGACGAGCGAACAGAACTTGCGACTGAGATCGCCAAGAATACAGCCGATGAAGAAGCAGAACCTACACTAGGAACACCCACCCAAGAAAGACCTAATCCCTTGAGTCATCGTGCCTCCGATGAAGAATTCGGGTTGTCGAAGGAAACCACGGCAAGCAGTGGCGAAGCTTCTGGTGCACCCCTCGAACGAGAAGACCCAGATCCAAGTACAGATGCCATACCTGTGAGCAAGCAGACCACGGCTAGCAGCGACGCTGGTACCGTCCCACTAGACCATTCGATTACACACGAGTCCTCTGAGTCGCCCGAAGAACCCCGTGCTGAAGCCATAACGGAAGGTGAACCCAGCAAGGCGAGCGCTGAGCAGCTTTAACTGGCTAGATCCGGGGAAGGCAGGCATGACGAACATGAGAAGATGTGTTTTTGGGAGTTTACATGTTTCAAATCTCTTGGAAAATATCACACCATGACAGTGGGGCTGCGAACGGGTCAGAAATCAACGGAGGAGCCAACACATCTCAGGTCCAAATATCAGCCATCAATCCACAACGTCTATTGGTGGATGAAGGATCAGGCTCTGGCTAGGGCAGGGAAAAGAGGCGAGAATTACCTGGCTTGGCAGCCACATTCTGTCGTTGGATAGCTCCGGGTAGTTTTCTCGCGAAGGCTTGGAGAGCCCGCTGCCTCTATCTAGTTCGACAGGCGCCCTGGAATGGGATGGGATGGAAGTATTGTAGGTGGTAGTAGGTATATATAAAAATAACATGTGGGGTTTTTGTTCGGGTTTTTAGATATGGAGTGCTTGCCATATTGTTCCCAGGTGCTTCCAAAATTGTTCCATGCATATTCTGGGGTACACACTAAGCTCAGCTAACGTCTTTTAAGTCCTGGGTGATTACTATACTCCGTACCATTTCTTCGAAGGGGATGATTGTGGGGTGCTTCGTGCCCTTCTTGCGTTTCATTTGACACTGACCGACCCACTAGCCAGCTAGGTAGCTTCGATCGCTTATGTAGTTTAGTACTTATGCAGTATTCATCCAGCCGAGGAGAGTAGTTTGGTCGGTCGCATTGCGTCTACAGCAAGAAGTTGCGTAGCCAAGGAAGGAAGCAATGCGTTTCGTGGGTGATAGATAAACTATCTATGTACTCTCCACCCACTCGTCATCGTCACTCGAACATGTCGACGTCGTCGAAGTCCGCGGCTTTGGGGCGTGCCCCGCGGCGGCCGGCGAGGCTCTGCGGCAGAGGCGCCTGCTGGGCCTGGTCTGACGACGGCTTGGACGGGCCGGAGTCCTGGTCGCTGGGAGCCGTTGGGGGAGGCGGTGGCGGCGGCGGAGGGTGTGGTGCGGCGGATGGTGCTGGTGCTGGTGCTGGTGCTGGTATAGGTATACTCGGATCGCCTTCTTCCTCGTCACTTGAGTCGAGCATGGGGACGCCGTCGAGGTCTGCGTCTGTGAGGTTGCGGTCGTCGTCGTATTCGTCCATGTCGTCATCGTCATCGTCGTCAAGTGGCATTGGGTCGCCGTCGAGATCGCCACTGGCGCCACCGCCGGAGTCGCGCATCACCACGTCGCCACCACCAGCACCAGCACCAGCACCAGCACCAGGCTGATATGACGCAGACTGCGCAGCGGCTTCATCCTCGTCCACGGTCCTCCAACGGTTGACACTGCTGCTGGCATTGGGATTCCTCTCTCTGTCGGTCTCCTCCCGCAGCTTCGCCTCGCGCTCTTTCCTCTCAAGCTCCACTTTTTCGGCCGCCGTCAATGGCGGGTGCAGAAACTCGTCGACAAAGGCGTCGTGCGCCGCGGACGGGAACACACACCAGCCCTCCCACAGGCTGAGCACGCTCTGCACGCTGCGGTGCCATTTGTCTGCTTTCAATTTGCCCCAGTTGTGGGTTCGCTCGGCGCGGCCGAGGATCGGGAACACGTTCTGCACGCGGAGCTGTGCCTCGAAGAGCGAGCGGTATCGCCAGGCGTGTCGGACTCCCGAAGAGGCACTGCAGGAGAGAATGTCGCTGATCAGGTAAAGGCCTACTAGCGAGGTGGCTGTGGTGTCTTTTTCTTGCCGCTGCTCGTCTCCCT
>Ga0105237_10003864_pt1 | contig 17603 bp, 7 predicted proteins | sample KBSC24metaG_FD_81520 | JGI IMG/M metagenome (GOLD analysis project Ga0105237, IMG submission 81520) | Corn rhizosphere microbial communities from Kellogg Biological Station, Michigan, USA - KBS C2-4 metaG | ecosystem: Host-associated > Plants > Roots > Rhizosphere > Soil | place: Michigan, USA... | reverse complement strand
GAAATCAGCATCCGGAGTCCTGTCAACTTCGGTCATGCCGCCATTTAAGCTGTAAACTTTGGTGAACCCATCATCTGCCAGCGCTTTGCTCACCACGCGGCTGCGCTGACTGTGCGAACAATAAACCAGTATTGTTTTATTCCTGTAAGTCTCCAGTTGTTTAGCGTGATTATCGATGGAGTCGATAGAGATATTGATGGCCCCTTTGAACCTGCCAATATTGGAGCTGGGATATTTGCTGCTATCCGCATACTCGCCCGGCGACCGCACGTCGAGTAAAATGATATCCGGGTTTTTAGTGATCAGATCGCAGGCTTCCTTAAAGTAAATGGCTTTGTAATTACTATTATCAAAACGCTGATTTATTTGTGCATTTGCGGTGAGGCAGGCAATGCTGAAAATTGTCAAGGCGAGGATTTTAGATTTCATATGATTATCATTCAGATTTTATTGTCTAAAGATATCGTGCGCGCGACAGTCCGCCTAATAAAATGGAGTGAAAGGGTGGATGGGGGGAGTGAAGTGATTGGGAAAGGGGGCTTGGGGGGATTGCCTTTTTATATTGGCAATTATTTCATAGCTGCTATCCCGCTGGTGCAAGCGTATGGTTTTTTATTTTAGAGGAGTGTTGGAAGGAGATGGTTACAATTGTTTGGGGTGAACCGGTTTGGGTAAATCTTGTTCAGACAGAGTATCTTTGAAAGTATTATCACGCTTATTATTTATGAAAGAAAGCATTTTACAAAAGAAGCTCATCACTGTTATATTGCAAGAGACTTTTCTTGATTTCATTAGTGAAAGAGAAAGTTTAAACGAAGCGACCCGGATTAACGACGATAAAAATACTTCACCTTATTTTTTGATAGATAGCCTTTTAAAAAAAAGATACTCAGAGTCTGCTAAAAGAGTCCTTTCAGTTTTAGACGACTGCGAAGTTATTTCAAGTAAATCAATTGAAAATATTTCTTTAAATAAAAAAGAGAGACTCTTTCCAGACTTAATTCTTTTCAATAGATCGTCCGCACAAATTATACTGATTGAAAATAAAACAAGCGGACAAACTGAACGTGAAGCAATCACGGAGTTGATGGGTTATGCTCATGAAATTCGCAACCATTTGCCTTTTATATCTAACTATGATATCAGCTATATCTTAATTTCCACAAGTTTCAATGCCTTACTCGATCATTCCGTATCTGCTCAGATTTTGGCAACTGATATTAATTTCCTTTGTCTCAAACCGATTGTAAAAGATCAAGAAATTTTAAGTTTGGCCGTACATATACCTTCCTCTTGGAGTAATATTGGTGAATCTGAATTGCCGGAAAACGCTTTAATGAGTTACAGTTTATTGCTTTCCGAGAAAGAGGAAGTGGATATCAAATCTTTCGATGTTAAATCAAAAGTTAGAATTGCAGCCGATTTGATTCTACACAATGCTACGAATTTCCGATCTAGTGGTTTTTATATTATTTGGTCGAATGAATTCAAGGATATCTACTCGTCATTTGAAATTGGAATAAGTATATATATCCTTAATCCTTTTGCGTTTCTATCATATGCAGTAAGTAATAATTTCCCACTCAATACAGAGTCTCCACTCGCAAAATATTTAAAGGATTATATACAAGATAATGGAACATCGGTGTACCCTTCATCATTATTCAGAATTTGTGATCAGGCCGAAGAATTTCTAAGTCAATATTTTGAATTAGAATGGGATAGGAACACCGATTGGTTAATAGACTGCAATGATAAACATTACGCTTTGCAAAGAAACGTCTTGCAGTGGGACTCTTGGGGAGCTATTGGAAATTATGTGCGCTATCTGTTTCTTCATCCGTCGAATGAAACCAGCAATATGTTTACTTCAAATGAGCAACATACAGGCACGTATCTTAATCCATTTATTGGATTGCAGGTAATTAATAGAATTAGCGGAAATACACTTTTTAAAAATGGAATTTTTTCTCATAAAGACATCTCAAAATTTGGCGTACAAATAGGAGATTATTTATATGCATGTCAACTGGCAGTAGAGAAAAAAAGTAAGCCAAAAATAATGAATGCAAATTTGTTTTGGAGTGCTTTATTTCTTGTCCAAAGTTTAAAAGAGATTGAACAAAGGATAAATGATGGTGTCAGCTTTACCTTCCCAAAAACAGGATTCCCAGTGACACCAATGGGAGAAGAGATACAAGACAATTACCGCGCGGTTATAACAGATTTTATACTATGGTTCCAGCGGGAATTTATTTTAAAAGATCAAAATCCTATCCTCTCATACATATTCCAACTTTCAATTTCGTATTGCTGGTATTTTGATTTCAGTTATCGAAGCGGTCTAGAAGCAAAGCAAATCATCGAAATCGAAAAGGAAATAGCTATCTTAATCAAACAAAAGGTTCTTGAAATAACCCACGACAGAGTAAAAAGGAAAAAAGAAAATTCTGCTCTGATCGCGTATATAAATACTAATTACTATGCGGAAAATTTCGACAATATTAGCCCGAATGAGTATTCAAAATATCTTGAGGGAGTTCCTGATTCTTTTTATGCTGAAGGCTTCCAAACCGTATTTTTAACATTGTTAGATATGATTAAGCCAACGTTGATACACTCGTTAAGAGATTATCCTATTAGCGAATCAATAGACTGGTTGGCATTGAAAAAAACCGCTATTGAATTCTTTCATAACGGCGAGAGAAAGATAGCCATAATACTTGCAGTGAATGGAACAATAGGAATAGGAATCGTAGATATTCCAATACTTCAGGTTAATAACGAAGACGAAATATTAGTCTTAAATGAAAAAAGTGGTTCTGCTATCGGTAGAAAAGCAAAGTGGACTGAAATTTTAGACGGTTCATTTAAATTTTAAGTTTTCTTCTCTACGGAGTTCAAGCGTGCCGCTGACCTAATCGGAACGTTCGTTTGACGAGTTGTAGCACCAGTTTTTTTATTCAAGAGAGTTATCGCAAGCGGGGCGCTTGAACCGACGGGGGATGTTATCTAACTTATAGATTATTTTTTTGAATGACCAGGTAAGCCATTCAAGCCATTTTCACGAATAAAAGCCTTAGCTTCTTCCAGTTTTTTTAGAACGAATGGATCATTTGCATGGTCTTTTACCTTATCGCTAACAATAGCGTTGCTGTAATATCCACTTTTTTTGCTAATAATTTCTTTTTTTACTGCCGGCATAATCCCCCCTTTATTTTATATCAAATTTACCCTTTTATTTTCTTTTTACCAAAAACGCTGTGTAGTTAACGTTCTTTTGAAATGAACGCCATAAACCGTCTTTAAAACCATATACATCAAAATCAAGATTAATATCAACCAACATAGCTCCGATGCCAATTTGATAAAGGCGGGTTCTTGATGGAGTGCTGCCTTTTGCAAATATGTAGTGATTGCCATAATTTTCGGTAAAATCAAAAATTGTATTGGCAACCGTTGCAAGTACAATATTCCTGTCATTATTATTGCTGATCACAAGATCATCTATTGTATCGGCATCCTGACTCATATCTCCAAAGGCTAAATTATACATTACGGGATGATCACTCATTTTAGAAAACCTCACACCTTTTTTGATCTGCCCATTTGGCCCGTTGCTATAGAAATAATAATTCTGAAAATTATTACTGGCAAAATATGGATAGCGTTTTAAATTCATCTAAAGGTTTTGCGGTTAAATCTTTTTCAGCCTTGCTTCAAACATAATAAATTCCGTAAACATGTCGCGATTAACTTGGCCGCACAACTATTGTGGTTTACATTTTTGTTGATACATTTTCCGAATAAACCTTAGAAGAAGGCTGTGGCTGAAAAAACGGAACGCTTGATACAAAAAAGGGGTTTACATCTGTAACCCCCTTCGCCATTCGTAGTCTCCGACTGCGAACTATTATGCCTGGAGACTGCGCCTCCGGAGCACCGAATACATGTTAGCGTTTCGCCATGACGCGAGTGTACAACTGTTCGAATCAAACTTTTTCTTTCTTCTTAAGCCTTAACAAGCCGTTAGCGGTGGCGACATAAATAACCCCCTTTGAGTCCTGGACTATTTGATAGATGGTATGACCAGGTGCGGGAGAATTAGTATTGTGATAGCTTTCCCAGCCATCTTTCAGATCGAATCTTACCAAACCCGACTGATCGGTACCTAACCATAAAACGTGTTCAAACTTGTCGTACAGGATATCATTAATGCGGTTTGAGGGCATCCCGGAATTTTTATCGTTATAATGCAGCCAGTTACCTTTGGGTTTCAGCACGGCTATGCCCTCTTTGTCATCATCGCCCTCAACCGTATTGCAATTAACCAGCGTGAAGTATAAGTTACCTGTTTCATCTTCTGTTACATCCGAAATACTCATGTTTTTCAATGGTGTATTTGAGCTGTTAAATGAAGTAACAAAGGAATTGTTGTCGATCATGATGCTGCCTCTGGAAGTACCTATCCATAAACGCTGGCGACTATCAACGTATGCGAAGGAGATTTCGTTTGATGGCAGCTGCGGCATGTTCTTTTTACTCAATAATGCTACTTTTTCGTTTTTAACTGCCACAAGGCCTTCGTTAGTTGTAAAAAGGAGCTTGCCGTTACTGCTGTTTAAGATATGGCTAACCGGCGAAGTAAAAAACTTTTTGAAGTCGAAGAATTGCCACTTGTCGGCTGTAACCTTATACATTCCATTGTTAATGTATACCCATACGGCATTGTCTTTATCGGCGGCAATACTTCCTGTGGGCATTTGTGCGGTAAACGGCGAATTAAATTCATTAACAGGGTTGAAGTTTGTGCCGTCGAACCTGGTTAGTCCGGCGGCGGTAGCATACCACAAAATATCGGATCTATCCACCGTGCACGACCGGCTTATATTGTTGGGAAGGGGAGAATTATATTTAGTCCAAACGGTGAACTCATAGGTTTTTAAAGATGGATTAGCATAAATAGCTGTCTTATTATAAACGATGGGATCGCCGGGGGGCTTTAATTCAGCCAGGTCCATCCTTTGGATCTGGCTGTAGATTCGGCCATAGGCAATACGGAAAATTACATTTACAGATGAAGTTACGACTTTGCCATTTACTTTGGCTGGCCTCCATAAAATACCATTCAGGTACCTGATTATATCAGCCGTAGGCGGGCTGTTTGTGACATCGGTATGGCTAAGTACGCAGCCAAAACCCGTAGAATCGATAAGGACCTGGAAGGTTATTGATCCTTTGAAAGTCCCCAGTGAGTATTTACGAAAGATCTTTTCGCATATAATATCCAGCATAACCTGGTCGCAAGTCGCTTTTGGATCTCCGCAGTCCACACAATAGTTTGACGTATTGCACGCCTCTACTTTTTGCAAAAAAAGATTTTGCGCTGAAAGCCCTGCAGGTAAAAAGAAAATAAACAGGATGATAAGCGATAGCTTGCAAACCTGGTTTTGGGGTAATATTGCTGACATTTGGTTTATAAATTAAAGAAAGCAAACGCGAAACGGCAAATGAATTATGGTTAAAATAAGTTAAAGTTTGAGAGCCGTTGTATGCCGGTTATTGAGGTTAAAGCATACAGGCAAGGTAGTCAGTAGACGGAGGGGCTGCATTTTGTATGTTACCTCCGAATAGGCTTACAGGAAGCGTCTGTGGGGACACAGACGCGGGTGTTGGGAGAAAAAATGCGATATAGCGAAACATCGTGAGTGTCGGTTGCTTGCAAAGGTGTAGGGTAAATGTATTGATGATCATCATGTTTTATAGCGTTCCAGGTGTTCGCGCTGAAAAATGGAACGCTTGATATAACAATAAGGGGTTTACACCTGTCAACCCCTCTATTTCTATAATTATTTAATTGTCAATTACTTACTGTAAATATACCCTGCCTGTAAACCCACATGAAAATTACTCATTATCAGTGTGTTATGAAATGTAAAAAATACATAATGCTGATAATCAATATCTTATATTGTGTTCAGGGTGTTCCGCGCAGAAAAATGGAACGCTTTGCCTTCAGAAATTCTTAAGAATTAGCGTATATCTGTTGTATTTTTATCAATCGCAGGCGGCTGTGCAACAAGAATGCCTTGGTGCACGTCTTATACCGGCAGGAAGAAATTAACAAAAGGCGCACTATAGCTTGAATTCATACATATTCCATATAACCCCTTACGACTTACTACTTGTCGGAACGATATTTATCGGGCTGTTATTTGTATTGCTGTTAGTATTCGCAAAAAGAACTGACCGGTCGGCTAACCGCTTCCTCGGCCTCGTGCTTGCAGTTATTATTTTAAGGCTGATTTGGGTGTTGGGAATCGATGCAAACCTGGGAGCGTACTTCCCACATTGGAGTGGGCTACCACTGAATTTTTCGCTTGCGATTGGTCCGCTCATTTACTTTTATGTACTTAAAAAAACCAGGCCGGAATATAAGTTTGGTTGGAAGGGCTTGCTGCATTTTACTCCGCTGCTGCTGGAGTTAGGTGTTTTTGGATTACAAGTTGGCGAAAGCGTAAGGACAGGCGCAACTACATACAATACCGTCGCTTTCCAACAGGCGAATCCGGCAATGCAGAGCCTGGCGATAATTTCGGTTATCGCTTATTTGGTTTTGTCTTGCAGGCTTATCAATAACTTCCACAGGCAGTTGATGCCTTATGTAAGCCGCAAGTCGCGGTATATGTTGAGGTGGTTATATCGCTTATTAGTGGGTTTTGATGTGGTATGCCTGCTATGGCTGCCATTTATTATTGCAGATTATTTTTATCGATCGGCGACCCTATCAGCCGGTTATCCTTTTTACCTGCTTTCGGCAATAGTAATGATATGGATAGCTGTTGCTGCGTTGCTGAAGAAGGAAGTCGAGGTTCCGGTTGCTGTTCTGCAAATTGCAAAACCATCGCCATCGGCAGATTTAATGCAAAAAGGCGCCTGGCTCAAAAAAGCTATTGAAAGCGGAAAGCTTTATGAAGATGCTGAGCTGACCCTAAACTCTCTTGGTGAAAAACTCGATATCCATCACCATGAATTATCACGAATAGTGAACGCCGCCTTCGGGAAAAACTTTAATGATTTTATTAATGAATACCGTATCCGCGAAGTCGGCCGCAAAATAAAAAACCCTGCTTTCGACCATATCACCCTGCTTGGTATCGCGTTTGAGTCCGGCTTTAATTCAAAATCTACCTTTAACCGCACTTTTAAAGAAATGACCGGCAAAAGCCCGGCAGAATATAAAAATAGCCTGAAAAAAGAGTTCCCAAATTATCATTTGAGACGTTACGCATATACCCCGGCGGTAATTTCGTTCCATGAAACCATTCCTAAATGGTCTCATCAGAAATTAAACCGCAACTATATGTTTAAAAATCATTTCAAAACCGCCTGGCGCAACATTACGGCTAACAGGCTTTTCGCATCGCTTAATATCGCCGGCCTGGCTATCGGTATTTGTGTTTGCATTACATTATTTGCATGCGCCTCGTACGAGCTGAGCTTCGACCGCATGTATAAAAACTCGAAGAATATTTACCGTGTCAACCTGCAGTCGGGCGCACAGTTTGATTACAAAGTTTGGGCGCAGCTGCCGGGTATCGCCGGGCCGACGCTCCTGAAAGATATTCCGCAGGTAAAGGCAATGACCAGGCTGCTTAAATACAGCTTCGGGGCCGTGGCTTCGCTAAAAGCCGGTGATAAGAACTTCAGTGAAAAAGGCCTTTACATGGCAGATACAGCCATTTTAAAAATATTTGATTTCAGCTTTACGGAAGGGAATGCACGGACAGCTTTTAATCAGCCATTCTCTGTTATTATTTCCGAGTCGGCTAAGCAAAGATTGTTTGGTAAAGAGGCGGTTATCGGCAAGGCTATTATTATTGACAACCGGGGCACCCTCCATGTGTCGGGTGTTTACAAAGACCTGGCCGAAAACAGCACTATAGACTGCGACATGATTTTTAATATCATGGATTCTTATTTCGGGAAGGAGGTTTACTGGGGCAATTCGAGCTATGAAACGTACTTGCTGCTGCAGCCGGACGCTAATGCGGCGCAAGTGCAAAAACAGGCCACGGCGCTCGTAGATAAATACATTGCAAAAAAAGACCAGTTTTTTACCGGCTTTATACTACAACCGCTGGCGGATATTCACTTGTACTCTGCTGATATACGGGCAGGTTTTTCGGCCCGGATCGGCAGCATTGGCACGGTAAAGGCGCTGTTATTCCTATCGTTACTCGTGCTGGGCATAGCCTGTATCAATTATATGAACCTCGCCACCGCCCGCTCCGAAAAACGTGCAAAAGGAGTAGGAGTAAATAAAGTATTGGGCGCTGAGCGGCGGCACTTGCTTACGCTATTTTATATCGAAACTGCTTTGCTCGCTTTAATTGCCATTGTAATTGGCTATGGCGCATGCTTTATCCTGCAGCCTTTCTTTCAAAATATTACCGGTATCAGGCTGCAGCCTTCTGCATTGCTAACTGCGCCTATACTGTTAAGCTTATTGGCGACATGGATAGTGGTTACATTACTGGCCGGCAGCTACCCGGCATTTTCCATATCGGGCATTTCACCGTTGGTATTAATGAACAAGCTGAAATTAAAACATTCCGCTGCGGATTTTATCCGTAAGTCGCTGGTCGTATTTCAATTCGCTTCTTCCATCATACTCATTATTGCTGTTATAATCATTCTGCAGCAAATTAATTATATCAGGGACAAAGATTTGGGTTATAATCCAAAAGGCATTGTGGCCGTCTCTATCAAATCCGCACAAACCAAACAGCAGTCTGCAGCTTTTATAAACGATTTGGGTGCTATGGCGAGCGTAGAAAGTGCATCGCTTTCGCAATCTATTCCCGGTGATATGGAAAGCGGCAAGGCTATCAGGAAACTGGAAAACGACAAAGATGGCTACCCGGTGCGGACTTGCAAAACAGACGGCTCTATTATAAAAACCATGCAACTAAAACTGCTGGCAGGTAATACCATTCCCCGAACGCTTACGGAAGATGATACTAACTGTTATTTGTTGATTAATGATGCTGTACGGAAATACCTGGGTTATAAAACACCGCAAGAGGCAATAGGCCGGTACGCTAACACTGAAATGCATCATCGCGCAGTTATCTCGGGGGTGGTAAAAGATTTTAACTATGAATCGCTGAAGAGTGAAATAGGTGGTTATGTTTATTACATTGCTAACAAACGCGGTGAAAGTACAATGACGCTATTAATCCGCTACAACACGCATAACCTGCCGCATTTTATGGACCAGGTGCAGGCGACATTTAAAAAGGATATGCCCAACTCCAGCTTTGATTACGAGTTTCTGGACACGCATATCCAAAACCTGTACGCTTCCGAAAAATATACCGCCAGCACAGCGACCGTATTTTCATTGCTGGCCATATTTGTGGCTTGCCTGGGTCTGTTCGGATTAGCAGCTTCCATTGCAGAACGAAGAACAAAAGAAATAGGCATCCGCAAGGTACTGGGTGCAAGCGTACCGGGTATTGCCAAATTACTGACGGGCGATTTCCTGAAGCTGGTGCTTATTTCTATCGTTATCGCATCGCCGGTTGCCTGGCTGATGATGAATAAATGGCTGAATGCCTTCAATTATAGGATACACGTAGGTGTATGGGCCTTTATTATTGCGGGAATTATGGCTATTCTGTTTGCATTGCTGACGATAAGCTCGCATGCGATAAAATCGGCAACGGCTAACCCGGTGAAAAGCCTTCGCTCTGAATGAGCTATGGCTTTCGAAGAGAGAACTTGGATACTTTAAATTATGAAAAAAATAGTTTTGATATTGCTTAGTGCGATTCTGTTCACATCCGCAACATTAACTCAGGGGATAATAAAGGCAAAGGATGCTCATAATTATATTGGCAAAAAGGTAACAGTAATTGGTAAAATTAAATCGATAGCCGGGCCGGGCTACCTTTCATCTATGTCGTTCTACCTGGTAACCGATAGCACTGAAGTTGGGATAGGTGTTATTGTCCCCAAGGAAATTTGGACTAAGTCTGAGCTGCTTAACGAAAATCAAAAAGGAAAAATCATGAAAATAACCGGGCTCATTAAGCTTAACGGCGAGCCTTATACCACAGTTGAAAATCTGTCAGATGTTAAAATATTGCCATGATGATAATTAAACAGCAGCACCGTTCTAAAATTTAATTTTTTACGTTTTTAAATGAGATAAAAAAATGTTGTTGCAACATTTTCTTAAACAACGTCTCAATTAGAATTGGGGGGCTTTAAATAATAAAGGGCCATCGGCCCGACCCATATTGTAGCAACGGGTTTCAACCTGTTGTTGCAATGCAAAACAAACAGTAAGTGCTGTCGGTACGAAATATATTAATAAGACGAGAAGTGTAGTCAATTTGCTTGGGAACAAATAGCATATATATCGACCTTATCCTCTCAGCAGCAATAGCCGCCGGACTAACTCTTGCATTACTTTTAGGATTTGCCAAACGAAAAGACCTGGTTGCAAACCGTTTTCTTAGCCTGTCTCTAGTTGCAATAGTTTCGTGGGTGACATGGGCATTGGGTATCGACATCCGAATGAATACTCATTTTGCCTGGTGGAACCGGCTGCCCGTACATTTTTCGCTGGCGATTGGACCGCTCGTTTATTTTTATGTATTGAAGAAAACCCGGCCGGGGAGTAAATTTAATTGGAAACACCTGCTACATTTTATCCCGTTGTTACTTGAAGAGGGAGTTTTTATTTTTCAATCAGGAGTAGATGACAAAACAATTGCCTTTGCACAATTGAACCTGTTAACCCACTGCCTTGCGGCAATTTCAATACTCATTTATTGCCACCTGTCCCGTAAGCTGATGCAGCGTTATCAAAAGCGACTAAGAGGTAGTTTAAGGTATAAGTCGAGGTATGGGTTACAGTGGCTGCGGCGGGTGTTGGCTGTATTCGGTATTTTATGGCTGATGTCGATAGCGTATATTGCTATCAATTATTTTTACTATCGGCACGAGCCGGGCCTTCACGCCTATTATCTTTTGTACCTGCTTTCGGCGATGTTGCTTATACGGGTGGGTGCTGCTGCGTTTCTGAAACCGGAACCAGAACCACAGGTTGTATCGTCCATCGTTCCGAAATCGTTACCATCCGCAGAGTTGCAGCAAAAAGGAGCGTGGCTTAAAAAAGTCGTCGGCGGCGAACAGCTTTACCAGGACCCTGAGTTAACCGTAAGTTCCCTCGCCGAAATATTGGAAATGCCTGCTTATGAATTGTCCCGCATTATCAATTTGGCTATCGGGAAAAACTTTAGCGATTTCATTAATGAATACCGGATTAAGGATGTAACCACGAAAATGAAGGATCCGGCCTACGACCGCATCACCCTGCTCGGCATTGCATACGACTCCGGTTTCAACTCCAAATCCACCTTTAACCGCACTTTTCGCGAAATGACCGGTAAAACCCCGGCAGAGTTTAAAAACAACCTTAAAAAAGAGTTCCCAATTTCTGAATTGAGACCTTATTCACCCCGTGCTGCGATAATTTCGTTTCATGAAACCGTCCCCAAATGGTCGGAAAAGAAATTTAATCGCAATATTATGTTTAGAAATTATTTTAAGATAGCATGGAGAAACATGATCAGGGACCGGCAGTTTACAGTCCTGAATCTTGTTGGGTTATCGACAGGTCTTGCCTGCACGTTCCTGATTTACCTTTGGATAAACCATGAAACCAGCATGGACAATTTCCAGGATGACGGCTTATACGAGGTGATGCAAAATGTGCCCTTAGCCGATAAAAGCTTGATGACGATAGAAAGTACGCCCGATATGCTGGCAAAAGCATTAAAGGATGAAGTTTCCGGGATTGCGGATGCCGCTACTTTTAAAATCTCCGGCTATGATGAAGAAACCGCCATTGTTTCCGATGGTGGCAATAAGAGCTTTAAGGCTGCGGAAGCTTTCGCCAGTGATAACTTCTTTCGCATGTTTGCATTTAAGATGCTGTACGGCGATGGCGGCAAGGCGTTGAAGGAAATGAAGGGTGTTTTATTATCCGATCAGCTTGCCGCTAAGCTATTCAACTCGCCCAAAAATGCCATTGGACAAACCGTGACATGGTATAAGGGACTGAACGAAAAAATGAATGGCAGCTACACAGTGTCTGGCGTTTTTGTCACACCTCCGGCCAATTCCACACGGCAGTTTGATGTACTCTTTCCCAACTCGCGCTACGTGGCGACTTCCAGTCAGAGTATTAACTGGAATAGCAGCGACCCAGGCACCTACATAGTGCTAAACAAAGGTGTTAATCCGGAACAAATAAGCCAGAAAATAAAGGATTTCATCCGGAAAAAAACCGGCGATACGGTGTGGACCGGTACTTTATTTCTGCAGCGCTTTAAAGATATTTACCTGCATAACCACTATGAAAATGGGATTCAGGCCGGTGGGCGAGTATCATACGTCAGGCTGTTTTCCATCGTGGCCATATTCCTGCTAACCATAGCGTGCATTAACTTCATGAACCTGTCTACCGCTAAAGCGTCGGTACGATTAAAGGAGGTGGGTATTAAAAAAGTTGTCGGTGCAGGTCGCGGGCTGCTTATCCTGCAATACCTGGGCGAATCGGTGTTGATGGCATTAACAGCGATGGTTGTTGCCGCCGTATTGGTCGTCATCCTGCTGCCTTATTTTGAAGATCTGACAGGCGCCAGCCTCCGAACTTCCTTCGAGCCTAAAATAATTGGAGTATTACTGTTGGTGACATTAATTACCGGGCTGATTGCCGGAAGTTACCCTGCCTTATACCTGTCGGGTTTTAAGCCTGCCCTTATTTTAAAAGGCACTTTAAATTTAGGTACCGGTAATAGCATTACCAGGAAAGGGCTGGTGGCGTTTCAGTTTTGTGTTTCGGCCATATTGATTATAGGGGTACTGGTAGTTTACAGGCAGATGCAATTTATACAGGCCCGAAACCTGGGCTATAACAAGGATAATGTGATAACCATAAAAAACGAGGGTAATATTCAAAAGGACCTTCACGCTTTTATCACAGAAATGCAAAATATACCGGGCGTTGTAAACGTGTCTGACATGGAAGGAGATCTTTTCAGTAACCACAGTGGTGGCGGCGGGATTGACTGGCCCGGGAAAACAAACAGGATCGAATTTTCAGGTTTTTATGTCGATTTTAATTTTACACAGACCGTGGGCCTGCAATTGACGGAAGGGCGGACGTTTTCGTCAGCTATCCCGGCCGATAGCAACGCGGTAATTTTTAATGAGACTGCCATACGACAGATGGGGCTGAAAAACCCTATTGGAACCGTCGTGAAACTTTGGGGCTCTCCAAAAACTATAATCGGCGTAGCCAGGGATTTTCATTATGAATCATTATACAAAAACATAGGTCCGTTGTTTATAAGCTTCGGCAAGAATAACCAAAACATCATCGCCAGGGTATCTGCCAATGCGGAAAAAGAAACTATTGCCAAAATCGGCGCCCTTTACGGAAAGTATAATCACGGACTACCGTTCGAATACAAATTTCTTGATGAAGATTACCATGCGCTTTATGCCGCCGAACAGCGGGTAACCGTATTATCGGAATGGTTTGCAGGCATTGCCATACTGATATCCTGCCTGGGATTATTTGGGCTTTCGGCGTTTATCGTTCAGCGCAGGCGTAAGGAAATCAGCATACGTAAAGTAGTCGGCGCATCCGTAAGTAACCTGGCGACTATGCTTTCTGTCGATTTTATAAGATTGGTATTGATAGCTTTTCTCTTCGCAGTACCATTGGCGTGGTACGCTTTGGATCGATGGCTTCAAACTTTTGCATACCATATTAAGCTTGATGCCGCTACATTTTTGGTGCCGGGCATTGTTGTCATCGTTGTAGCGATAGCTACTGTAAGCTTTCAAACAATAAAAGGGGCCTTTGCAAATCCGGCTGACAATTTACGTTCGGAGTGATTGAGGTTGAAGATCAGAGATTAGTTTGTAACCATTTTAGAAATTGGGTCGTCAGATATTTTATAATTTAGATTTGTTGAGGATAACGATTGAGCCACTTAAATAGTTGAATATAACTACACTTCATATCAGTCTTTATGACCTTTTGTTTTCCGGAACGATAACAATCGGACTGACCCTTATTTTGCTTTTAGCGTTTGCCAAAGAGACCGGCTTACCCGCGAACCGTTTCCTGGTTTTAGCATTGACTGCGATTGTTTTGTGTATGGCCTGGGCGCTGAGTATCGATATCGGACTGGATGTTTATCCTGTTAATTGGAGCTGGCTGCCGATGAGTCTTTCATTGGCTATCGGTCCGCTGGTCTTTTTTTATGTCCGTAAGAAGACCAGGCCGGATTACAAACTCAGCCGGAAAGATATATTGCATTTAAGCCCACTGCTGTTAGATATTTTGTTGTTGATTAGAACGGATACCGTTGTATATCGTTTAGGTTCCGTACTGCTTTTGTTGGGCGCTATTTCTGTTATCGCCTACAACTATTGCTCCAACAGGCTGATAAAAGATTTCCACCGGCGGCAACGAATTAACCTGAACGGTAGGAAGCGGGACGAATTGCGTTGGTTGCAGCGCTTAATGGCGGGAGTCAACATCTTCTCGTTGTTATACATACCTTATGTCGCGCTTGAATACTTTTATTTCCATAACGGATTAAGTATACATGCTCAATATTTATGGTATCTGCTTTTAGAGGTAATGATTGCCCGGATAGCGGCAACGGCAATTGTAAACCAGGAAGCAGAGGCATTGGTTTGGTCGCCGGAGATGACTAAATCATCGCCCACGGCAGATATAATGCAAAAAGGAACGTGGCTGCGGCGGGCTGTTGAAACCGGCCGGCTTTATGAAGACCCGGAACTAACCGTAAGCACACTCGCCGAAAAATTAGAAATACCGGCCTGGGAACTATCCAGGCTCATCAATATCGCCATTGAAAAAAACTTTAGCGATTTCATTAACGAATACCGTGTAAGAGAGGTCGCCCGGAAAATAAAAGACCCGGTTTATGACCATATCACCCTGCTCGGCATCGCGTACGATTCGGGTTTCAACTCCAAATCGACCTTTAACCGCACTTTTAGGGATATGACCGGAAAAAGTGCTGCTGAATACAAGAATAGCCAGAAAAAAGAGCGCCCAATTTACGAATTGAGGCGTTACGCTGTTCGTCCCGCGATAATTTCGTTCCATGAAACCGTCCCAAAATGGGCGGACAAGAAATTTAATCGCAGGAATATGTTTAAGAATTATTTAAAAATCGCCGTAAGGCAACTCCGCAAACAAAAGATGTATGCGGCCATAAAAATCGGGGGCTTTGCATTCAGTATAGCTGCCTGTTTATTGATTGCACTGTATATACGCAACGAAACGAGCTATGATAAGTCGTATCCCGATGCAGACCGTATTTACCGGGTGCTGATGGTCTATGCCGACAACGCCTTAATCGGCAAAGGCCCCGAATGGCCGGCACCACTGGCTAAAACGCTGAAGAGCGATTTTCCGCAGGTAGAACTTTCGGGCCGCCTGATGCCAAGTAACCTGATGGGCGCCGGTAATGCCGAAGTGCGCCGTACCGACCAGGTGGAAAACACCTACGAGGAAGGCATCACCTTTGCCGACCAAAGTATGCTGGATATTTTTAAATTACCAATGGTTTACGGCGACCGGGAATATGCGCTTGCGAGACCACACACAGTAGTGATATCAAAAAGGAAAGCGGATAAGTACTTTCCCGGACAAAACCCGGTGGGTAAAGCATTGTATTTTAATAACGATAATACTCAAGCCTATACCATTGGCGGAGTGATAGAAAATTTTCCAGCCACCTCACACCTGCAATATGATTTTATAGTGACCATGGCGGGCAGGGAGTTTTGGCCGGGCGAACAAAATAACTGGGGTGCATTTAATTATCCCACTTATGTGCGCTTAAAACCAGGCGTAGACGCGAATGCCTTTGAGCAGAAAATAACCGCCGGCATGGTTAAGAATTACTTTCTGCCGAGCATTATAAAGGAACGTGCAAAGGACCCCGGGAAAGAGGCCGCTAAAATTCACATGAAGCTGCAGCCAGTAACCGATATCAATCTTTACTCATACGACATAAGGGATGGCCTTCAGCATGGCGACATCCGCTTTATATGGTTATTCGGCGGTGTGGCGGCGTTTATTCTCATTATTGCCTGCATAAATTTTGTAAATTTAGCTACAGCCAAATCCGCTAATCGTGCTAAAGAGGTAGGTTTGCGTAAAGTAGTCGGTTCGCAGCGCAGTGGGTTGATTAAGCAGTTTTTAACGGAGTCGCTGCTGTTTAGCTGTCTTTCATTTATCATCGGTTTATTGCTGGCCTGGGTATTACTGCCGTATTTCAACAATCTTGCATCCAAATCATTAACTATACCATGGGGCGAGTGGTGGCTGTTGCCCGTAATTCTGGTTTCAGCGTTTATAATAGGTATTATTGCCGGTTTATACCCCGCCTTTTACCTGTCGGCATTTAAGCCGGTGCAGGTGCTTAAAGGTACGCTCAGCACGGGCAGCAAAGGTTCAGTTTTGCGCAACGGCCTGGTAGTGTTCCAGTTTACTGCATCTATTATGCTTATCATCGGCACTATGGTTATTTACAACCAGATGCACTACATCCTTAACCAAAAAATCGGTTTTGATAAAGACCAGGTGGTGATTGTACAGGGCACCAATACACTGGGTGATAAAGGCGTACGCAACTTTAAGAACGAGCTGCAAAAGCTGGCTTTGGTAAAAAGTGCCTCCATTAGCGACTACCTGCCAATTGAAGCCGGCAGCAAACGCAATAGCAATGGTTTTACCATCGAGGGAAGAGAAAAGATTGACGCACACGTTCAGGGTCAGCTTTGGCAGATAGACGATACTTATCTGAAAACTCTGGGCATAAAACTGGTTGAGGGGCGTAACTTTTCGTATGACCTGTCTGACGATATCGCCGGAAAAACCATCATTATCAATCAAACGATGGCAAAAAAGCTCAATCTTAAGCATCCTATCGGCGCACGCATTACCGACGGCAACGTGGGTACTGTGATAGGCGTGGTGGCGGATTTTAATTTTGATTCGATGCATCGCCAAATTGACCCTTTAATATTGCATTTTGGGATTAGCCCATCATTGGTTACTGTTAAAGTAAACGGGGCGGATATGAAAAACACCCTGCAATCTATTAAAGCTACCTGGAAACAATTTGCGCCAAATCAGCCTATACGTTATACGTTTTTGGATGAAAGCTTTGCTGCTATGTATGCCGATGTGCAGCGAATGGGCGATATTTTTACCACGTTTGCGGTATTGGCCATCATCATCGCCTGCCTGGGTTTATTTGCTCTCTCCGCATTTATGGCCGAGCAGCGCAGCAAGGAAATCGGCATCCGGAAAGTGTTAGGCGCGAGTGTGACCGGCATCACCCGGCTTTTATCGGTTGATTTTGTGAAGCTGGTTCTGCTTTCTATCCTTATTGCTTCGCCCATAGCCTGGTGGGGTATGTATAAATGGCTACAGGGGTTTGTTTACCATCAGCCCGTACAGTGGT
>Ga0105237_10003862_pt1 | contig 17610 bp, 12 predicted proteins | sample KBSC24metaG_FD_81520 | JGI IMG/M metagenome (GOLD analysis project Ga0105237, IMG submission 81520) | Corn rhizosphere microbial communities from Kellogg Biological Station, Michigan, USA - KBS C2-4 metaG | ecosystem: Host-associated > Plants > Roots > Rhizosphere > Soil | place: Michigan, USA... | reverse complement strand
TTTGAACCGGGAATGAATGAGTGATGCCGAGTGCTTTGTGATAAGTCGCTTGATGCGACTCGGCGCGCCAGTTATTCCCAGTGCGCACCACCGGTCGTGACAACGGCACGCCACCGATGTTCAACCAGTTTCCACCCGCCCGCAGATACTTCAACATCGAAGGCCACGCGCGTTTCGGAAACGCAGAGCCATACGGCGTGATAAGGAGATCGAAGCGCGTCACACTTAGTTGTTCGATTAACGCGCGCTCGGTGAGAAAGGTGACAGCAAAATTCGACAGCGACTGTTGAAGCGTCTCTTTTGTGACACCGCAATCCTGGATGGTGGGGAAACCCGCCTCCCAGAAAACCGCTACAGATATTACCTCGGATGGCGCGCCCAAAAGCATATTGGGAAACGCGCTCGCAACCGCGGCGCTGCCGATGGTTTGTAGAAATTTTCGCCTGGGGAATTGGGCCACGATTCTTTGTGCTTTTTGTGGGGCACTACCATATGCTACTAAATACCCGAATGTCCACGACTCCCACAAACGAAAAGCGTTGGTATCAGTTCCTCAGTCTCTCACTCCTGCTTGGTCTTGCCGCCGCAATCGCGGCGCTGATCTTTTTTGGGTGGTTGACCGATGAAGTGCTCGAAGGTGACTCGAGACATTTCGACGAAGTCACAAGAACTGCCGTCCATCAGCTCGCATCGCCGCTGCTGACGGCGATCATGCGGTTCCTTTCGTTTGTGGGTTCAACGATTGTGCTTACGATCGGCACGATCGTCATCGTAGCGTGGTTCCTGGTGCGGAAGTGGAGTCGCGAAGCGAAACTCTTCGCCGCCACGATGATCGGTGCCGCCATCTTGAATGTCACACTGAAGATGACTTTTAAACGCGCACGTCCCACTCCGTTTTTCGACCTGACGCCTCCCGAAACATACAGCTTCCCAAGCGGCCATTCGCTCGGCAGCGCCTGCTTCTTCGGCGCCCTCGCAGCACTCCTCACAGCGCGCATCAGGGATCGACGCATTCGAGTGCTCGTGTGGATTCTGTGTACGACGATGTTTCTTTTGATCGGCTTGTCGCGAATCTACCTCGGCGTACACCACACGACCGACGTCATCGCAGGCTTCGTAGCGGCGTTGATCTGGATCTTGATGGTTAGATTTGTGGAAATGGAGTTGGCGCGCAGGAGGAAAAGAAAAGTTGGACAGGATTTACAAGATTTGAACAGAATTAACAAGATAAATTAATCATGTTAATCCTGATAAATCCTGAAATCCTGTCAAATGGAATCTCATCTCAACGGATAATCCGCCTCCTACGGCATTCGCAGCCTCTACCGAACCGCCATGCATACGCACTGCGCGTTCGGTGATCGCGAGACCAAGCCCTGTGCCACCGCCACTCTGTCGATCGCGCGCGTCCTCTGTGCGATAAAAAGGTCGAAAAATCTTCTCGAGCGCTTCATCCGGAACGCCAGTGCCACGGTCACGCACGCTAATCACGGCGTAATTGTCGCCATTGCCATTCTGCTTGCGCAGCGCGACTTCAACCGCCGTTCCCTCGGGCGTGTAACGAACTGCATTACGCACTACGTTCTCGACCGCACTCCGCAGCAACTCCTCGACACCATCGATCGAGCAATGATCACTCGAGACCACCTGCACCGCGCGGTTTTGACTGCGAGCCTCGAAATTCGCGTCGTCAGCAACTTCACGCACGAGCGCAGCAAGATCGACTTCGGTTCTCTTACGACCATCCGTCCCGCTTTCGAGTCGCGTCAACGTCAACAACTGGCTGATCATCTCGTTGAGATTGTCTGACTCGCGCTCGATGCGATCCAGCGCACCGTTCGCTTCCGCACCCGAACGCTGCCGCGCCAAACCAAGCGCGACTCCGAGACGCGCCAGCGGCGATCGCAGTTCGTGTGAGATGTCGCCGAGCAGACGTTGCTGAGCATTCACCATCGATTCCAAACGCTCAGCCATCACGTTGAAATCGCGCCCGAGTTGGCCCACCTCGTCACGTCGTTTAGTGAGCGTAGTCGCTACGCGCGCCCCGAGGTTTCCTTCGGCGAGCTCGTTCGTCGTCGAACGAAGTTTCAATAGTGGCGTCGTGAGATAGCGCGCCAACCAAAAACAGAAAAAGCCGCCGATGACAAGACTCACCAGCAGCCGCAGACCAAGCCCCCACCAGATCGGTTGAAAAGGCGGCCGCGGAATGTAAGCAACATACGTGTAGCGCTGGCCTCTCGGGGTAACGATGGGCCGAGCGACGAGCGTGTCTCGCCCCTGGAAGTTGAATTCTATCTCGCGGCTTTGAGTAGCGCGCGCGATCAGTTCCTCGGCGCCCGCGTGGACCGTGCGTCCGGAAAGTTCGTTTCCATTCGCGTCGAAAAAAGTCGCGCTGACGCCCGTGGATTTTTCCGTCGCATGAAGCGCAGCCGTCAGTGCCGCCGCACCCGACTGTTCATAGATCTCGCCGGCCCTCTGCGCATTTGGACCAATCTGGGTGAGGTCTCGCCACGACCTGCCAGTCGGAGTCGGACGCGTGAGAGCAAACCACGCGAAGAGCGCGACGTTGATGATGATCATCACCACCCAGAACCAGATGAAGATCTTCAGATACAGACTGGTAAATGGATTCTTCATTCCGATCTTTCCGTCGTGGCACCGTAGATGTAGCCCACGCCGCGAATAGTCTTGATTCGTTCGAGACCGTTCAACTGGTGGCCCAACTTCTTGCGCAGGTTGCTGACGTGCATGTCGATACTGCGATCGAACGGCGAGAGTTCGCGTCCTAAAACTTCCTTCACGAGGTCTTCTCTCTTGACGATCTGACCGGCACTGCGCAGCAGGATCTCGAGCAGGTCGTATTCGACACCGGTGAGTTCAACTACTTCTCCCGAGCGGCGGACGTTGCGGGTGTTACTGTCCATTTCGATGTCGCCGACACGAATGGTTTCCCGCGCTGAAGTAGTTGACTCAACGGGCTGGGCGCGCCGCAATACGGCACGAATTCGAGCGACCAACTCACGAGGATTGAACGGCTTTGGGAGGTAATCGTCTGCGCCGATCTCGAGGCCGACAATGCGATCGACGTCGTCGCCGCGAGCAGTCAGCATGAGAACAGGAATGCGCGACCTTGCCCTGATTCGTCGCAGCACGTCGAAGCCGTTTGTGCCCGGCAACATCACGTCGAGCACAACGAGATCGTGTTCATCGGAAAGCGCGCGGTCGATGCCGCGTTCGCCGTTGTGAATGGCTTCGACAGTGTAGCCTTCGGGCTCCAGGTATTCTCCGACCAGCTCGCAAAGACCGACGTCGTCGTCGATTACAAGAACGCGTTCCATTGGTTGCTTGGCCAGATTTAAGGACATATGGACGACCTAAGGCAAGTCGTCGCAATCCTACAGGAATCGGCCATTTTCGTGCGTAAAGAAGTGTCAATCGCAAACTTTACAGAACTGACAAAACTTTACATTCCATTGACAGACTCTTTACGACGATTTTGAATAGAATCCAGCCGCAGATTTACGCAGATGAACGCAGATCAAATCTGCGTTCATCTGCGTAAATCTGCGGCTGGATTCGAAGGAGCGTCGGAATGAAGAAAATTGTGTTGGCAATCGCCCTGTGCGCGAGTCTCCCGGGACTCCTGGTGGCGCAGCAACGCCCCGGGTCTTTGCGGGGACAGGTGCTTGACGAGTTGGGCGGTGCGATTGTCGGCGCCACCGTGACGGCGATCGATTCGAAGGGCGTGGAAAAGACAGTTGTCACCAACGACGGTGGCTCATACACGATCAACGGACTCGCTCCCGGCAAATACACCGTTCGCGCCGTCAATGCAGGCTTTGCAATAACCGAAACCGCCGACGTCGAAGTCGTCGCAGGCAAGGCACAACAATTTGACATCACTCTCAAAGTCGCTATCGAAGAGCAGAAAGTCACGATCGCGACGGACAATCGCGAGTTAAGCACTGAACCCGAAAACAACGCGGGCGCCATTGTCTTGAAAGGCGAAGACATCGATGCACTGCCGGACGACCCGGACGATCTCGCCGCAGCGTTGCAGGCTTTAGCTGGTCCATCGGCTGGTCCAAACGGCGGTCAGATCTTTGTTGACGGTTTCACCGGCGGCCGCTTGCCGCCACGCGCTTCGATTCGCGAGATCCGCATCAACTCGAATCCGTTTTCCGCTGAATACGATCGCCTTGGCTTAGGCCGTGTGGAGATTCTCACACGCCCCGGCACCGACCGTTTTCGCGGGCAGGTCTCCTTCAACTTCAACGACGATGCGTTGAATTCGCGAAACCCGTTTGCGACGAGCCGTCCCCCGCTGCAAACACGGCAGTACGGTGGAAACTACGGTGGTCCACTACTCAAGAAAAAAGCGTCGTTCTTTGTCGACTTCGATAAGCGCGACACTGATGACGAAACACTCATCGTCGCGAAAGTGCTCGACGCCGGCAATAACATCGTCGATTTCATTGACACCGCTCCGATTCCGAGTCGCCGCACGTCGTTCAGTCCCCGAGTAGACTTTTCTCTCAACCCGAACAACACGCTGGTGGCGCGGTACAACTACCTGCACAACACTCGCCTGACCGGTGTGGGCCAGTTTTCGCTGCCATCGCGCGCGTACAACACAACGAACATCGAGCAGGGCATTCAGCTTACGGAAACATCCGTCATCCATAAGACGATCGTCAACGAAACACGCTTTCAGTTTGATCACAACGACACTTCGCTCGATGCAGACAATTCGACTCCGACGATCGACGTGCAGGAAGCATTTACAGGTGGTGGATCTCAGGCGGGGAAAACGCACACCGTCGAAAAAGAGTGGGAGTTGACCAACAACACTTCGTTTGCGATGGGTCCGCACTCGTTCAAGACCGGCGCGCGTATTCGCGGGATAGACACAAACCAGTTCTCACCGCAAAACTTCGGCGGCACGTATTCGTTCTTCGGTAGCGCCGCCATACCCAGTATCGAACGGTATCAAACCACGATCGTTGGTCTCGAGAACGGACTGAGTCCGGAAGAGATCCGACTACTCGGCGGTGGTGCAAGTCAGTTTCGACTCTCTGCGGGCAATCCCGAGACGGAAGTTACGCAATGGGATTTCGGCGGCTTCTTTCAGGATGACTGGAAAGTGCGCCCGAACTTCACGCTGAGTCTTGGGCTGCGTTACGAGAACCAGAAAAACATCGACAGCAATTTGAACTTTGCGCCGCGCGTGGGTTTCGCGTGGTCGCCGGGCAGGCAACAGGGGAAGACGGTGTTTCGCGGCGGCTACGGTGTCTTTTACGAGCGCGTCGGCGAGAGCCTGACGCTGCAAGCGATCAAGTTGAATGGAGTCAATCAACAACAGTTCACGGTTATCAATCCCGACTTCTTCCCGCTGATACCGACGGCGGATCAGTTAATTGAGTTTGCGGCTCCGGGAACTGTCTATCGACTTGCTGAAGGACTCGAGGCGCCTTACACGATGCAAGCGGTGTTCAGCGTCGAGCGCCAGTTGCCGCGGAATATTACAGTGGCAGCCAGTTACATCAACGTTCGTACGTTGCACGTGTTGCGCACAAGGCAACTGAATGCGCCTTTGCCGGGCACCTTCATTCCCGGCGTGCCTACGACCGGCGTCCGCCCACTCGACTGCGCCGACTTCATACCACCCGACATCAATCCCTCAACTCGCTGCAACATTTTTCAGTACGAGTCGAGCGGGCGCTACAACCAGAATCAGTTCATCGTGAACATGAGCAGCCGCCTCGGACGCGTAGGCACGCTCAATGCTTATTACGTTTTGGGTAAAGCCAACAGCGACACTGACGGTTCGGGAAGTTTCGCGGCAGATCCCTACAACTTCAGCACCGAGTACGGACGTGCTTCGGGCGATATCAGGCATCGTGTCTGGCTGACGGCTAATTTGCGCACGCTGTGGGGAATCACGTTTAATCCGTTCGTCATCCTGCAATCCGGACGGCCGTTCAACATCACGCTCGGAAGAGACCTCAACAACGACACGATCAACAACGAACGTCCCGGATTGGCTCCGGCAGGTGCGAGCTGTTCTGATCCGAACATCAGGTGCACCGCGTTTGGCAACTTCAAATTGAATCTCGGCCCGAACGACGTAATGATTCCGCGCAACTTCGCAGAAGGCCCGGGGTCAGTCAACTTCAATGTGCGCGTTAGTAAGACATGGTCGTTTGGCTCCGAAGGCGGTGCGAATGCGAACCGGCAGAATCGTCAGGATGGGCAGCGCAACGACGGACAACAGCGCACGATGATAGGTGGCGGAATGGCGGGTGGACGCGGGCCGGGCGGCGGTGGTCCAGGCGCCGGTGGTGCGCGTGGTGGTTTTGGTGGGCCAGGCGGTGGCGGCGGTTTCCCCGGCGGCGGTGGTGGAAGCGGTCGTTACAATCTGACGTTCTCGCTAAATTTTCAGAACCTGCTGAATCATCCGAATTTCGCGAATCCGGTGGGGAATCTCGGTTCATCGTTCTTTGGGCAGTCGACTTCGACGAGTGGTTTTGGTGGTTTTGGCACCGGAAATCCCGCCTACAATCGCCGGATCGATGCGTCCCTCCGGTTCAGTTTCTGATTTTAGCCGCAGATTTACGCAGATGAACGCAGATTTGATCTGCGTTCATCTGCGTAAATCTGCGGCTATAATCATTCCGCATGTTTATCCAGCGTTGCATCACGCCTGACTGTCGCGCCGATTACAAAATCGACGATCGCCTCTACGTGTGCCCGCGCTGTGGTGGGTTGCTCGATATCGAACGCACGGGCGAGATCGCATTCGATCCCGCAGCACTGCGCGAGTTGTGGCGAGCTCGATTGACTTCGCGCGATGCGCGCGATCGCAGTGGCGTTTGGCGGTTTCGAGAATTCCTGCCGTTTAACGACGAAGATCCGATCGTCACGCTCGCCGAAGGCAACACGCCGCTTTACGACGCGCCTCGCTCAGCCGATTACTGCGGACTCCGCCAGCTACAACTCAAACACCAGGGCAACAATCCGACCGGATCCTTCAAAGACACCGGAATGACCGTCGCCGTCACGCAGGCGCGTAAACTCGGCGCGCGCCTTGTTGCGTGTGCGAGCACGGGAAACACTGCCGCGAGTCTGGCGGCGTACGCGGCGCGCGCGAATCTCGTGTGCGCGATCATCGTTCCGAGCGGGCAAGTCAGTCATGCGAAGTTGGCCCAGGCCCTGGACTACGGCGCAAAGGTGTTGGAGATCGACGGCAACTTCGATACGTGCATGTCGTTCATCCGCGAGCTTTCGGAAGACAGCGCGGTTTATCTGGTCAACTCGATCAATCCTTTTCGCATTGAAGGGCAGAAGACCGTGGCCTTCGAGCTTGCCGAACAGCTCGAGTGGCGTGTGCCGGATCATCTGGTAGTGCCTGGCGGAAACCTCGGGAACAGCTCGGCGTTTGGCAAAGGCTTTCGCGAGCTGCTGCAAAGTGGTTTGATCGATCGCCAGCCGAAGATCACGGTCGTGCAAGCAGTGGGCGCGGCGCCGTTTGCTCGTCTGTATTCTGAACACGACGACTCGAATCTCATCAACGAGCTGGATCCGAAGACGTTGGCTTCAGCGATCAAGATCGGCGCACCCGTTTCGTGGCGGAAGGCGTTGCGGGCAGTGCATGAGACGGGCGGGAGCGTTATAACAGTAACCGAGCAGGAGATTGCCGACGCGAAAGCGATGATCGGGCGCGATGGCATCGGTTGTGAGCCGGCGTCGGCCACGACCGTGGCGGGAATGCGGAAGCTCGTCGCAGAAGGCGTTATCAAAGCGGATGAAACAGTTGTCGGCGTTTTGACGGGGCACTTGTTGAAAGACACGGATTACGTGATGGGTTATCACGGCAACACGCTGGTTGGTCCAGATGGCGAGCAAATCCGCGGCCGCTTTACTAATGCACCCATTCAAGGACAGGATTTACAAGACTTGCAAAATGAATCTTGAAAAATCTTGTAAATCCTGTCTGCAAACATGACGGTTGAAGTTCGCGTTCCAGCATCAACTTCGAACCTTGGCCCAGGCTTCGACTGCTTCGGCCTTGCGCTGGAGTTGTATCTAACCGTTCGCGCTACAGCAGACCCTGGTGCTTCAGACCCGTGTCGGGTGACGACAACCGGCGCGCCGGAAAACGAAGCCCTGCCGCGTAACGCCGTCAACCTGATCTATCGTGCGATGTTGTTTGCGGCGCGACGTGAGGGAATCTCGCTACCTCCGGTCGAACTCGCTGTTCACAACGAGATCCCACTCGCCAGCGGCTTAGGCAGCAGCGCCGCAGCCATCGTCGCGGGAATCAAATTAGCCGGCTTGATTGCAGGCCACGAAATACCGGATCAAACGATTCAAAACTACGCGACCGAATTTGAAGGACACCCCGACAACGTCGCTGCTTCGCTACACGGAGGTTTTCTTGCGAGCTGCATGTGCAGTGACGGCAGTGTCGTCACGGCAAAATTCGATTGGCCCGCTCACATTCGCGTCGTCGTAGTCTCGCCTCACACACAACTGCCAACGCACGTCGCGCGCGCCGCGCTTCCGCGAATGGTCAGCCGCGTCGACGCCGTCTACAACCTTCAACGCACCGCGCTTTTTGCGTCGGCCCTCGCGCAACAGCAGTACGACGTGTTTTGGGAAGCCATGCACGACCGGCTTCACCAGCCGCAACGCGAATCACTCGTGCCCGGACTGTCCGAAGCGCTTGCACTGCCGCGAATGCACGGACTGTTAGGAATCGCTTTGAGTGGTGCTGGTCCGAGTATCGTCGCTTTAGTCGACGATCACGACGATGAGATTGGCGCACGCATCGCGGACTGCTTTCGTGCGCATAAGATCGAATCGAACGTGAGGACACTCGAAGTGGATAACGAAGGCTGCCGCGTTATTTGAGCAGTCGCATCACGCGAAACACCGGATAACTCACCGCCAACAACCCGAGCGCATATAGACTGTTCTCTCGGTCGACCCAGATCGCGCCCGCAAGAAAAAGTATGGATCCGATCAACGCGAGCCCCGGTGTCACTGGATAACCCCACGCTCTGTACGGACGCGCTTTGTCAGGCTCGCGCCGCCGCAAAACAAACAGCGAAATGAACGACAGCACGTAATTCGCGACGAAAAAGAACGCGAGCACCGTGATCACTCGTTCAAATTTCTGCCCGAAGACAATGAACAGCACCGCCACCAGCGCGCTCAGGAAAAGCGCGACAGTGGGCGTGCCGCCTTCATTGACTGCCGCCGCCTTCGTCGTGAATAGACCATCGCGGCTCATGGCAAACAGCACCCGGCTCGCCATCAGGTGGTAAGCGTTTATACCGCTCAGCATCGACACGATAACCAGCGAACGAAAGATCGTGTCGCCGTAACGACCGAAGATCACGTTTGCCGCTTCACCTGCCGCAAATTCTTTCCCCGCGATTTGCGACATGGGTAACACGTAAAGCAGTGCGACATTGACGAGCAGGTAAATCGCCGTGATCGTCAACACGCCAACAAACAGCGCTCGCGGAATGTCGCGTCCGGGGTTCTTTACCTCTTCCGAAAAATAGATCACACCGCTCCAGCCGTCGTAAGTGTAGATCGCAGCTTGCAGCGAAAGAATTACGGCGGAGGCTGTGACGATGGAAGTCGTTGGTGGTTCAGGATTGGTGAGCGCGCCACCGCCGCCGAGAATGAAAGCGGCGACGATCAACAGAAAGAACGCGAGTGCTTTCAGCAGGCTCGTGATGTTTTGAGTGTTGCTGCCCCACGTCACGCCGTGCCACTGGAGCAGCGCAAAGAAAATCGCGACGGCAGCGGCGATCGCAGGTGCTCTTCCGTCCAGCGCCGGCACGAGCGCGCCGGAAAATGTTCCGATCACGAGTGCGACAGCGGCTGTTGTGCCGCACGTCGAGATCCAATCGCTCCAGCCAACGATGAATCCCGCGTATTCGCCAAGTGCGTAACGCGAGAACACGTATTGACCACCCGAGCGCGGGAGCATTGTGCCGAGTTCGGCCAGCGAAATCGCGCCGAGAAGTGCATAGACGCCGCCCGCGATCCAGACGAGCAGAAATGGAACTGTGCTCGGTAAAAGCGCCGCCATGCTGCCCGGCACCTTGAAAATTCCGGCGCCGATCGTGTTGCCGACAATCACGGCGAGGCCAAACGCGATACCGAGCACGCGCAACAAGTGACCGCGGTTTTTATCCGTGTAGTCCGTGGCTGACATCTGCATGCAACAAGCGGTGAAAAAGATGTTCACCTGCTTCACGTCTCACTGAAAGCCTGCCGGTTTCATAGGCGCGCGAATTCAGTCCCCGCTGAACTGATTTGCAGATCGCGACGTCCTCATCCTGGATGCGTTGGCCCACTGCAACACTCGCCGCGTTCTTTTGACGAGCTTCCTCCCTGATGACGTCAGGGAAGTAAAAATCGAAAATGACTTCGGTTTGATCGACGCCGCGCGGGACGACGAGGTTCGTGTCCATCACGCCGTCGTACCAGTTGATCATGAAGTTTGGATAAATCCAGTAATACAGTGCGCGGTCGCCTTTTCTGACGGCGCCCGTTTGCGCTTCGGCGCCTTCGCTCACGATCGGGCTCCACTGCAAACAATGACTCTTGCCGTTTTCGATCATGTAGTTGCTGTAGTCAAGCACGCTGTCGAGGCCCTTGTGCAGGTAAGGCACGTGATAACCGCCGTCGAGGTAGTTGTCGACAAAGACTTTCCAGTTGCAATCGAAACTGTAGTGGCGGCGCTCGAACCAGTGAAGATCGTGTAGTTGAAGTAAGGCGATCTCGTGGACCAGCTCGTCGCCGAGGAAATCAGATATCGAGCCGGCTTGATCGAGGTTGACGAACACCCAGTTTTCCCACTGGGCGAGCTCGATCGGCGCCAGGCCGTTACTCGCGCGATCGAAATTGCACACGCCCGAGAAATCGGGTGTGCCTTTTAACTCGCCTTCGAGTGAATACGTCCAACCGTGGTATGGGCAACGAAGCTGTGCGGCTTTGCCTTCGGGCTCGGTCATTACGGCGGCGGCGTGGTGACGGCAGACGTTGAAGAACCCGCGCAGGACGCCGTCATTGCCGCGCACGATGACGATCGGTTCTCCCGCAATATCACTCGTCACGTATTGACCAGGTTGACTGACCTGGTCCAAACGCGCTGCGAACTGCCACGAACGCGAGAAGGTGGTGTGTAGTTCGAGATCGTAAAACTCTTTATTCGTGTACCACGAGGAGGGAATCGTCGCAGCGTGATCTAGAGGCGCGTTCGGATCGTAGCCACCAATAATCGCGTTTAGGGTTGACGTCATGACTGGCAATCTTGCAAATCGCGTCAAAATCTTGCAAATCCTGTCAAAAAGTTGGACAGGATTTTCAGGATTTTACAGGATTTACAGGATACGTTAGACCACCGGCGTTGCAGTCTTGCGTTTCGGATTGAAGAACGGCGTTTTCACAACCGTCGCTCGCACGTTGTGACGGACGGCCTCGACCGTGATCTCGAACTGCAAGCGCGATCCGGGGCGCGTGTACTCCCGTCTGACAGTCGCGAGAGCGATCATCTTCTTCAACGTCGGCGACCACGTCGTCGTCGTCGCTTTCCCAACCTGAATCCCTTCCTTGAACACCGGCACTGCGACTCGCGACGCCATCGGCGAAACAGCCGGCGGCAACCCAACTGCCTCGTAGAGACTCTCCACCTGCGGCCAGTCGATCTCCAGTCCGACAATCTCTCGCACCGCACCGCGCTTCTGCTCTTCGATCAACGCCGCCTGCCCTACAAACCGATTCTTGTCGAGATTCACCAACCGCCCGAGCCCCATCTCGAACGGCGTGTATCGCTGTTCGTCGATCAATGCCTTCTTACTGCTGTTGAAGTCGACGTCGATCAGCAGCAATCCGGCTTCGACCCGAGCGACATCGAGCGCCAGCATTCCCGCGGGATGAATATCAAATGGCCTGCCCGCATCCATCAGCGCATCCCAAACCGCGACGGCCTTCTCGGATGGAATCCAGATCTCGTACCCGAGATCACCGGTGTAACCCGTTCGCGAGATCTCGACCTGCACACCGGCGATCGTGCCTTTCGTCACGCGAAAGTATTTCAGATTCGCGACGTCCGTATCTTCCACGAAACTCTTGAGCAACCGTCCCGACGTCGGCCCTTGCAACGCCAGCGCTGAAACACTTTCCGAAATGTCTTCGATCTTTACGTCCATGCCGGCGGCGTTTTGCGTGAACCAGCGCAGACTCGGATCAGCAGCAGTCCAGCGATACGTGTTTTCCTCGAGCCGCGACACGGTGCCGTCGTCGATCACTTTCCCGTGCTCGTCGCACCACGGCGTATAGATTACCTGGCCCACAGACACTTTTCGCATATCGCGAGTGATGATGCGATCGACGAGTCGCGTCGCATCTTTTCCAGTGAGCCGGTATTTGTAGAGCGGCGAGATATCAATCAGCGCCGCCGCGTTACGAATCGCGTTGTACTCGTGTTCGTGATGCGGCTCGTACGAACTGACGGCGTAGTAGCCAGACCACTCGCGATAGCTGAGACTTTCGCAGAGTGGAAATGTGCGTTCGTGAAATGCGGTTCCGATAGGCATGCGTGTTTGTCAGGGCGAGCGATTATAAGTATGCTAACGCGCTTGCGGCAAGACAGATCTATCTCTGCGGCCCTCCGCGTATCTCTGCGATCTCTGCGTTGAACGGTTTTTTTACCGCAGAGATCGCGGAGATACGCAGAGGGCCGCAGAGAAAATCATTAAGAACAAGATGAACAACAAATACGACGTCGTCGTGATTGGCGGTGGACATAACGGTCTGGTAAACGCCGCCTATCTCGCGCGCGCCGGTAAAAAAGTGCTGGTCCTCGAACGGCGGCCTGTGCTCGGCGGCGCCGCGGTCACGGAAGAAGTGTTTCCCGGCTTCAAGTTTTCCGTCTGTTCGTACGTCGTATCTCTGTTGCGACCGGAGATCATTCGCGAGCTCGACCTGCCGCGCCACGGCCTCGAAATTCTTCCGCTCGACGGCACGTTCACGCCGATGCCGAACGGCGACTATCTGTGGCGCGTCAACGATCACGCGCGCACGCGCCGCGAGATCGCGCGCCACTCGCGCCTCGACGCCGAAGCTTATGACGAGTACGGCAAAGCCATGATCGAGATGGCCCACTTCGTAAAACCGATCATGAGCATGACGCCTCCAGACCCCACGACCCTGGATCCGAAAGCTTGGAAGAATCTGGCGTTCTTAGGACGTCGTTTTCAGAAACTGCCTTACGAAGACCAGTACAACCAGGTGCAGTTGATGACGATGAGCGCCGTCGACTTTCTCGATCAGTGGTTTGAAACTGACGTGCTCAAAGCGACGATGTCGGCGTCGGGAATCATCGGCACGTTCCTCGGAGTGCGTTCTCCCGGCACAGCATACGTGCTGCTGCATCATTACATGGGCGAGATCGATGGCGCGTTTCGTTCGTGGGGTTTTGCGCGCGGCGGCACCGGCGCGATCTCAAACGCGATCGCGGATGCGGCACGCGAAGCCGGAGTTGAGATTCGCACGGAAGCGCCGATTGCAAAGATTCTCGTTAAGAATGGGCGTGCCGTCGGCGTTGTGCTCTCGAATGGCGATGAGATCGATGCGGACGTGATTTCGTCGAGCGTCGATCCGCGTTTGACGTTCATGAAGATGGTTGGCGAGGAACACTTGCCGGAAGATTTTTGCGTCGATCTCAAACGCTACAAGTATCGCGGTTCGTCGGGGAAGGTGAATCTCGCGCTCGACGGGTTGCCGGATTTCAAGTCGCTGCCTGGACCAGGCGCGCATCTGCGCGGCGCGATCTCGATTTCGCCGGGTGTTGACTACATGGAGCGCGCGTACGACGAAGCGAAGTATGGACGCTTTTCGCGCCGTCCTTACATCGACATGGTGATTCCGAGTTTGACCGACCCTTCCGTGGCGCCACCGGGCAAACACGTGATGTCGTGTTTCGTGCAGTACGCGCCATACAACTTGAAAGAAGGAACGTGGGACGAAAAGCGCGACGAGTTTGGCGATACGGTGATCGACACGATTGCCGAACACGCACCGAACATTCGAGATCTGATTCGCGATCGCCAGGTGTTGACGCCGCTGGATCTCGAACGCGAGTTTGGCCTGTCGGAAGGAAACATTTTTCAGGGTGAGTTAACGCTTGAACAGCTCTTCTTTCTCAGGCCCGCGCCCGGCTGGGCACAATATCGCACGCCGATCAAGAGTCTTTACATGTGCGGCTCCGCGACGCATCCCGGCGGCGGAATCATGGGCGCGCCCGGAAGGAACGCAGCGCTCCAGTTATTGAAGGATCTGTAACCACAGATGACACAGATTTTTATCCGATAATGACGTACGACGTTATCATCATTGGCGGTGGTCACAACGGTCTCGTGGCTGCGGCTTACCTCGCGAAGGGCGGGTTGAAGACGCTTGTGCTCGAGCGGCGTGAAGCTGTCGGGGGTGGGGCCATAACGGAAGAGTTGCATCCCGGATTCCGATGTTCAACGTTGGACCACGCAACCGGACCTCTTGCGCCTCAGATCATCGGCGATCTGAATCTCACGCGCTTTGGCCTCGAAATGTTCACTCCGGAAGCGCGCGTGTTGGCACTCGCGCCGGACGGCAGATCGCTGTGCATCTTCAACGACACTACGCGCACCGTCAGCGAGATCGAAAAATTTTCAAAGAGCGATGCGAGTGTTTATCCTGAATTCGTCAACACCTTCGCGCGCATCGGACGAGTGCTCGCGCCGCTGATTTCGATGACGCCGCCGTTGATCGATAAACCGACTGCGGCTGACGCATGGAACCTCGGCAAAGTCGGACTCGCGTTTCGTGGTCTTGGGAAAAAAGACGAGTATCGACTGTTGCGTTGGGGACCGATGGCGGTCGCGGATCTGGTCAGCGAGTGGTTTGAAACGGAGTTGTTGCGCGCGACAGTCGCGGCGCGCGGGATCTACGGCGCGTTCGCTGGTCCATGGTCTGCCGGAACGAGTCTCGGACTCTTGTGGCAAGCGGCGATGGATGGCAGCGCAATCGGTCCGGCTTCGTATCCGAAAGGCGGCATGGGCGGTTTGGCGAATGCGCTCGCAAACGCCGCTAAAGCCGCGGGCGCCGAGATACGCACGCAGGCAGCGGTGACGGAGATTGCGGGAGTCGATGGCGACAGTCCAAAAGTAAGACTCGATAGCGGTGAGGAGATCGAGTCGCGTGTAGTTGTTTCGAACGCCGATCCACGCACGACGTTTTTGAACCTCGTCGATCCGGTCGATCTCGATCCGAACTTCTTGTTGAAGATGCGCAACTACCGCGCGCCGGGCACGGTCGCGAAGATAAACCTGGCGCTGTCGGGCTTGCCCGTGTTTCGCGGCGTAAACGGCGACCAAACAAAACTCGCCGGGCGGATTCACATCGGTCACGAGATCGATTATCTCGAGCGCGCGTTCGATGCTTCGAAGTACGGTGAGTTTTCATCCGAGCCGTATCTCGATATCAACATTCCATCGCTCGGCGATCCGACTCTGGCGCCGCAAGGCAAACACGTGATGTCGATTCACGTGCAGTTTGCTCCGTACAAGCTGAAGAAAGGCGATTGGAACGCGCGGCGTGAGGAGTTTGCGGGGAATGTGATCGATCGTTTGGAATCGTACGCTCCGGGGCTGCGCGATTTGATCGTTGCCAGCCAGGTGATCACGCCGCTCGATCTCGAACAGACTTACGGGCTCAGCGGCGGACACATTCACCACGGCGAGCAAACGCTCGATCAGTTTTTCACCTTTAGACCGCTGATCGGCTTTGCGCAATATCGAACACCATTAAAACGACTTTATCTCTGCGGCGCCGGTACACACCCCGGCGGTGGATTGACGGGACTCCCGGGCGCCAATGCTGCACGCGAGATTGCTCGTGATTTCAAGGGTGGAAAGGTTTAGTTTTGACAGGATTTACAAGATTTTTTCATGATGTAAATCCTGCAAAAAATTCTGTAAATCATGTCTAAACGGAGCTTCGCCAGCGACAATAACGCCGGTGTTCATTCGGAAGTGCTCGAAGCGATCAAGGCCGCGAACGACGGCCACGTGATCGCCTATGGCGACGACCACATCACCGCGCGCGCGACGAAGGCGTTCCAAAAACACTTCGGCAGAGACATCGCCGTTTACTTCGTCTTCGGCGGCACTGGCGCGAACGTTCTCGGTTTGAAGTCGATCACAAAAACCTACAACGCGATCGTTTGCGCTGAGACGGCGCACGTGAACGTCGACGAATGCGGCGCGCCCGAGAAGTTCACAGGCTGCAAACTGATCGCTCTCCCGACACCCGACGGCAAGCTTCGCGTCGATCAACTAAAGCCACTTCTCCACGCTTTCGGCAACGAACATCACGTGCAGCCGCGCGTGATCTCAATCTCCCAAGCCACCGAGATGGGCACCGTCTACACAAAGAAAGAACTCAAAGCCCTCTCGAGCTTCGCTCACGACAACGACATGTTTCTGCACGTCGACGGCGCGCGCATCTCGAACGCAGCCGTGAGTCTCAATGCGAGTCTCAAAGAAATCACTGCGGACGCCGGCGTCGACGTCCTCTCGTTCGGCGGCACGAAGAACGGAATGATCTACGGCGAGGCCGTGGTCTTCTTCGACAAAAACCTCGCTGCCGACTTCAAATACATTCGCAAGCAAGGCATGCACCTCCCCTCGAAGATGCGTTACATCTCAGCGCAGTTCGAAGCGATGCTCGGCGGCGATCTCTGGAAGCGAAGCGCCGCGCATTCAAACCGCATGGCGCAGATGCTCGCGACCGAGCTCGCAAAAATTCCGCAAATCAAGATCACGCAACGGGTGGAATCAAACGGTGTCTTCGCAATCGTCCCGGCGAGGTACATACCCACGCTTCAGAAGAAATACTTCTTCTACGTTTGGAACGAAGAGATTTCCGAAGTGCGACTGATGGCGTCGTTCGATACGACGGAAGAAGACATTCGCGATTTCATCGCCGTAGTCCGTAAAACAGTGAAGTGAGCAGCGTGCTCGACGACGTGGTGGACGAACTCGAGCCGGCGCCGGGAATCGTTTCGGTCATGGCAGGCACGAAGCCTCCCATGTTGCTGAGCATCGACGTCGGTACGTCCGGAGTGCGCGCGGCGTTGTTTGACGATCGCGGCAACGAAGTGCCCGGCGCGCAAACGCGCCGACATCGCAAGCTCTCGGACTTCGCAGAGCTCGACGCTGATGTGCTCGTCGACGAAGTTGTAAAAACGATCGACGAGCTACTCACGTATCACTTTCACGCTGCGGCGCAGATCGAACTTATCGCCGTCTCAGCATTTTGGCACAGCCTGATCGGTGTCGACGCCGAAGGACTGGCAACAACACCGTTACTGACCTGGGCCGACACGCGCGCTGCCGAGTACGCGAAAAACTTGCGCATACAATTCGACGAGCTTGCTAACCACGCGCGTACAGGTTGCCGCTTTCACGCGAGTTACTGGCCGGCAAAGCTGCAGTGGCTGAAGCACGAGCATCCGGAAAAATTCAACGCGACGCGTTACTGGCTGGG
>Ga0105237_10003861_pt1 | contig 17612 bp, 21 predicted proteins | sample KBSC24metaG_FD_81520 | JGI IMG/M metagenome (GOLD analysis project Ga0105237, IMG submission 81520) | Corn rhizosphere microbial communities from Kellogg Biological Station, Michigan, USA - KBS C2-4 metaG | ecosystem: Host-associated > Plants > Roots > Rhizosphere > Soil | place: Michigan, USA... | reverse complement strand
TTGCTCAAGGCAGCGAGCCCATCCGGATCGGCTTGCTCGCGGCCAAGACCGGCCCGCTCGCGTCCGGCGGCATCGACATGGACCTTGCGCTGACCATGTTTCTAAAGGAGCGCAATAATACCCTCGCCGGTCGCAAGGTGGAGTTGATCGTTGCCGACACCGCCGGGGTTCCGGCCACCGCGCGCACCAAAGCGCAGGAGTTGATCGAAAAGAACAACGTTCATTGTATCATCGGGCCGCTCGCAGCTTTCGAGGCGCTCGCGATCGCTGACTATCTGACTGAAAAGGAAATGCCGACGCTCGGCGTCGCCGCCGCCGAAGACATGACACAACGGCACCCGAGTCCATGGTTCGTGCGCCTTACCTCGACCTCAGCCCAGTGCGCCTACCCGTTGGCCGATTACGCCGCGAAGGAGCTGAAATACAAGAAGATCGTCACAATCGCCGACGACTTCGCCTATGGGCACGAAATGTGCGCCGGGTTCCAGCGCGCATTCGAGGACAATGGCGGCAAGATCATCCAGAAGATCTTCACACCGCTCGCAACACCTGACTACGGTAGCTATGTGGCGCAGGTGAAGACCGCGGACGCGATCTTTCTCGGTACCGCCGGCTCGAACGGATTCCGTTTCCTGCGCCAATTCATCGAATACGGCCTCAAGGACAAGATGGCCGTGATCGGTGGCATGACGGCGCTCGATGAATCCGTGCTTCGCAACATGGGAGATGAGGCCCTGGGGATCCTGACGACGAGTTGGTATTCCGCCGAGCTCGACAACTCCCTGAACAAGGCGTTCGCGCCAACTTTCCGCAAACAGTTCAAGTATGACCCCGGCTACTACGCCGGCAGCACCTATGTCTCGGGTGAGGTACTCGAAGCTGCATTGAAGACCATCAAGGGGAACGTAGAAGACAAGAAAGGCCTGATGGCGGCGATCCGCGGCAGCAATGCCGACACCGTGCGCGGCGTCATCAAGTTCGATGAGTTCGGCAACGCCGTCGGCAATGTTTATATCCGCAAGGTAACGAAGAGCGATGGCAGATTGGTCAATTCGGTCATCAAGACCTATCCGGACGTCACCCAATTCTGGACCTATGACAAGACGGCCTTCCTGAAGAACCCGGTCTATTCGCGCGACTATCCCCCCGCAAAGAACCTGGAGCCGTAAGTTTCCGCTGCACCTTGGGGACGCCGTCTCGCGGCAATCAGGAACGGAAGCGGCCAAAGATGCAGTTTTGGATCATCCAGGGACTTAACAGCCTGTCGCTCGGCGGGTTGTTGTTCCTGCTCTCATCCGGATTTTCGCTGATCTTCGGCTTGATGCGGCTTGCGAACCTCACGCATGGCGCCTTCTTCATGCTCGGCACTTACCTCGCCGCGACGGCGCTGCGCACCTATGATGGGCTGAATCTCTGGGTGACTGCGCTTGCCGCAGGCTTTGTGGTGGCGGCCCTCGGCGGCCTCTTTGAGCGCCTTGTGCTCACGCGACTAAAGACGAACCCGCTCGGGCAAGTGCTGGTCACGCTCGGAATGTCCTTCATCATTTCGGATGCTTGCCTGATGCTGTGGGGCGGCGACTCCATTCCGGTACCCACGCCGAAAAACCTGCAGGCGCCAACCCGCATGTTAGGCTTCGTGTTTCCGACCTATCGTCTGGTGCTGGTCGGGTTGGCGATCGTCGCCGCCATCGCGCTGTATTTCCTGCTGGAGCGAACCCGGCTGGGCGCCATGATCCGTGCCGGCGTCGATGACAGGCAAATGGCCCGCGCGGTCGGCATCCCCGTCTCGAACCTGTTCACGATCGTGTTTTGCCTGGGCGCGGGCATCGCCGGCGCGGCAGGCGCGCTTGGCGGCCCGATCCTCTCGGCCTATCCTGGACTCGATGCAGACATGCTGCCGCTAGCCCTGATCGTTGTCATCCTGGGAGGAATCGGGAGCCTGCTTGGCGCTTTCGTCGGCAGCTTTGTGATCGGATTCATTTACACGTTCGGGATCGCCCTGTTCCCGGAACTGGCCTACATCATCCTGTTCCTTCCGATGATCTTCGTCATCGCATTCCGGCCGCAAGGCCTGTTCGGGCGCGTCGGCGCATGAAGTGGATCGCCGCAGCCTTGATCGGCGGATCGCTTCTTCTGCCGCCCTTCCTTGCAGGTGATTTCTACATCAACCTGGCGAGCCAGATCCTGATTGCAGCGATCTTCGCACTCAGTCTCAATCTGCTGGTCGGCTTTGGCGGCATGACGTCGCTGGGGCACGCCTCGTATCTCGGCGTCGCGGCTTACCTTTCGGCATTGCTGACCAGCCAGTACGGCCTCGGACACGGCGCGGCCGCGATCATCTCGATCTCCGGCACGGTCGCCATGGCCGGGTTTTTCGGCGTGATCGCGCTTCGTGCCACCGGGCTCGGTTTCCTGATGATCACGCTCGCCCTTTCGCAGGTACTGTGGGGACTCGCCTACCGCATGTCGAACGTGACCAATGGCGACAACGGCATCACCGGCCTCACGCGCCCTGCCCCGTTCGGCATCTCGCTCGAGAGCCCGGTGTCGTTCTACTGGTTTGTACTGATCATAACGACAACCGCCTTCCTGATGATGACGATATTCGTCTCGTCGGCTTTCGGGTCATCGTTGAAGGGCGTGCGCGACCAGCCTCGTCGAATGGCAGCGCTCGGCTTCAATCCCTGGCTGATCCGGTGGATTACCTTTGTCTATGCCGGATTCTGGGGAGGAATATCCGGGCTGCTCTACGTCTATTATCACAAATACATCCATCCGACGTCGCTTTCGACCACCAGTTCGGCCGAGGCACTGCTTGGCGTCATCGCCGGCGGCTCGGGGACGTTAGGAGGCCCCGCCGTCGGAGCAGCCTTGGTCCTGTTGCTGAAGAACTATGCCTCGGCCTACATCGAGCGATGGAACATGTTGCTCGGCCTCGTCTTCCTTTTCATCGTGCTGGTGATGCCGACCGGAATCGTGCCGGGCTTCAGCAGGCTGACGGCGAGACTGCGCGGGGAAACACGATGACCGAACCCGCCCTTGAAGTCCTGAACCTGAAGAAGGCCTTCGGCGGCCTGGCCGTCACGCAAGACGTCTCGCTCATCGTCCAGCCCGGCGAACGGCGATTGATCATCGGGCCGAATGGAGCAGGAAAAACCACACTGTTCAATCAGATCAGCGGCGACCTGCGGCCGAACTCGGGGCAGATCAAATTATTCGGCACCGACATCACGCGGCTGCCGCCCTACAAACGCGCCCACCGTGGTCTGTCCCGTACCTACCAGATCATCACTCTGTTCGCCGACGACACAATCGAGCACAATGTCTCGCTCGGCCTGTTGGGACTGCGGCCGTCGCGGTGGCAGATGTGGTGGCCGATGTCGCAGTACCGCGACATCGCGACTGAAGCCCGTCGCGCACTCGACGCCGTCGGATTGCTGGAACTCGCCGGTCATCCCGTCTCCGATATCGCTTATGGCGAGAGGCGGCGCGTCGAGTTAGCCGTGGCGCTGGCACAAAGGCCACGCGTCCTGTTGCTGGACGAGCCGCTTGCCGGGCTGTCGAATGCAGAGCGGTCGACAGTCAAAGCGCTGATCGCGTCCATACCGCGGGAGACCACAGTCGTCATGATCGAGCATGATATGGATACAGCGCTCGATCTGGCGGAAACCGTGACGCTGCTCAACTATGGCCGTGTGATCGTCGACGGCGAGCGAGACGCAGTTATCGCGGACGAACGAACGCGGGAGGTGTACCTTGGCACCTGACGCACTCACCCTGGCGAACGTTCACAGCTTTTACGGCGACAGTCATATCCTTCATGGTGTTGGCTTCAACGTACAAGCCGGCAGCGTATTGGCGCTCTTGGGCCGCAATGGCGCCGGCAAGACCACCTGCATCTCATCCATCATCGGCTTTCTGACACCGCGCGAGGGCGAAATCCGACTGTTCGGCGAGCCGATTGCAGGCCTCAGCCCCGAACGCATTGCGTATCTCGGAATCGGCCTCGTACCGCAAGGCCGCCGTATCTTCCCGTCTCTTACCGTGCGCGAAAATCTGGTTGTCGCCGAACAACGCCGAGATGCAAATGCCAGGCGATGGACAGTCGACCGCATTTGCGATCTGTTTCCGCGATTGCGTGAGCGTCAGTCGCAATTTGCCGGCACCTTGTCGGGCGGCGAACAACAGATGCTTGCAATCGGACGGGCTCTGATGGGAAATCCGCGTGTACTCTTGCTCGATGAACCGTCGGAGGGCCTCGCGCCGTTGATTGTCGCTGAGGTCGGTCGTACGATCCAGCACCTCAAACAGGAAAAGCAGTCGATCGTCCTGGTCGAACAAAATCTCAAGCTGGCGCTCGATGTTGCCGATGAAGCGGTCATTCTCAATACCGGACGCTGCGTATTTGCCGGCAACGTTGGCGAACTTCAAGGCAACGACGAACTAATCGCGCAGCATCTCGGCGTCTATCACGCGGACTGAACACTATCTGAGGTTGAGATTGAAGATGAAGATCGGGGTATGTGGGACGGGTCGAATGGGGTCAGCAATCGCGCAGCGACTGATGTCCGTTGGACATGAGGTCAGCGTCTGGAATCGTGACCATGCCAAGACCAAAGCGCTTGTCGATGCGGGCGCGAAGCCATCGTCTACGCCGGTCGCGCTCGTCGATGGTTGCGAAGCGATAGTGGTGATGCTGCTGAACGATGTGGCGACTGAGGCCGTCTATCGCGGCCCGAACGGTATTCTGCAAGCCAATCTCGCGAGCAAGCTGATCCTCGACATGAGCACGGTTCGGCCAGACACGATGCAAGCGATTGGCGCCGCTGTCGTTCAAAAGGGCGGCGCGTTCGTCGAAAGTCCCGTAGGCGGCAGCACGGGGCCGGCGAAAGAAGGCAAGCTGTTCGCACTGGTCGGCGGCGAGAAGGCCGACGTTGCGCGCGCGATGCCCGTTCTGGAACAACTGTGCCGCCGTATCGAACATATCGGCGCGCTCGGCTCAGGAGCGGCGATGAAGCTCGCCGTGAATCTGCCGCTGCTGGTCTATTGGCAGGCGCTCGGCGAGTCCTTGACGATCTGCAAGCCGCTCAACCTTCCCGCCGATCGATTGATTGATATCCTGTCCGATACCGCGGGTACACCGACCGCGATGAAGGGACGTGGCGCCGTGATCGCCAAGGTTCTAGGAGGCGAGCCGCTTGGTCAGACGGCGTTTGGCCTGAGTGCTGCAAAAAAAGATCTTGCGACGGCGGTACAGTTCGCCGCGACGTTGAAAGCCGAGCTTCCGGTGGCCGGGAGCGCGCTCGCCTGCTACGAGGAGGCGGAAGCCGCGGGCCTGGGCGATGCGGACGCTACGACCATTTCGAGCCGCTGGCCGCAGCGCAAAGCCAAGTCCTAAACTCGTTCATCAATATCGTAATTCAACCCCACAGGTCCTGAATATGATCGACAGCAAAAACCGTTATGGCCGCACCGCTGCCCGGATCCATGACGCCGATGGCCTCGCGCGCCGCCCCTCGTCTCCGACTATCGATATTCACGCGCATATTGTCGTGCCTCAGGCTGCGGCAGTGGCGCAGCCGCATGTCGACGTAAATCGTATCCCGCTCGCCTATTTTGCCGATGCCCCCACCAAAGAGGTCAACGCCCAGCAGGAGAAAGACGTCCGTGAGGTGATGACAACGCTCGACCGGCGGCTCACTCACCTTGACCAAATGGGTATCGACATTCAGGTCGTCGCACCAGCGCCAGGTCAGTGTTACTATACGGTCGATTCCAAGATCGGAGAAGCCGCGCATCGCCTTGCCAATGACGGCGTCGCCGAATACTGCGCACGCAAGCCCGACCGCTTCGTTGGGCTCGGGGTCGTCACGCTTCAGGAGCCGGAACTTGCAGTCCGCGAGCTCGACTACGTCATGAACACCCTGAAGCTGAAGGGCGTCGAAATCCTCACCAATGTCGACGGCCAAGAGCTTTCAGATCCAAAATTTCGTCCATTCTTTGCCAGGGCCGAGCAGCTCGGCGCCTTCATCATGATGCATCCCAACGGGTTCACCCACGGCCAGCGCTTGACGCATTACTATTTCAGCAACGTGCTTGGTAACCCGCTCGATACCACGCTGGCACTTCACAATCTGATCTTCTCCGGAACGCTGGCGCGATTTCCGGAGCTGAAGCTGATGGCGGTGCACGGCGGCGGCTATCTTCCGAGCTATTCGGGACGCATCGATCATGCCTGGGGCGCGCGACAGGACTGCCATGCCGATCTGCCCTTGCCGCCAACGACCTATTTGCGGCAGGTCTATCTCGACACGGTCGTCTTCACCTATCACCAATTGGCCTATTTGATCGACGTGTTCGGACCAGACCGCATCGTGATGGGAACCGACTATCCTTTCGACATGGCGGAATACAATCCGATCGGTCATGTCGCAGGGGTCGAGGGAATGGACGAGTCGATGCTGGCGCAGATCGCGGGCGGCAACGCAGCCCGGGTGCTCGGCCTCAATCTCTGACTTGAATGGCCTAGTGCGGCGCGTTCGCGGCCTTGTATCCCGGCTGCTCGAAGGGATGGGAGGTTGCGAAGGCGGGCAACGCAAAGCAGCGCTCGGCAAGCCGAGCCACAGTCGGGAATGGCGCGAGATCAAGCTTGAGAAAATGGGCCCCAACGACCTGGCCGGCAATGCAGATGTCGGCCAATCCGGGCACGGCACCGAGCGCAAAAGGCGCCGGAGCGCGACGCGCCAGCAGCCGCTCATAGGTCGCCAATCCCTCGGTCGTCCAATGCTTGCCCCATTGTTCGACCGCGTGCGCATCCGCACCGAACGTTCTGGCAAGATGATTCCGTACGCGCGGCACCACCAGCGGATGAGCATCGGCGATCGTCATCAAGGCGAGCGAACGCGCATAAGCGCGCTCCTTCGGGTCCAGCGGGATCAGCCGCGGATCCGGCTTGATGTCTTCGATGTATTCAATGATCGCCAACGACTGGAACACGGAATGCCCGTCGTGGATGAAAGTCGGCACGACACGCTCGGCGTTGACAGCCTCATAACCCGGCTCGAACTGTTCGCCGGAGAGGATATCGATCGGGGTCTCCTCAAACGGCAACCCTTTGAGCCTAAGCGCCACCCTCACCCGGAACGACGCGATCGACCGCCAAAATCCGTAGATCTGAATAGCCATCTGCAATCCGTTTGCTCGGCAACCGCCCACCTATTCCGCCATATTGTGCTGCTGCCAGCGTAAAAGATAGGCCTGCAGCCTCCAGATCAATGCCGAGAGTATCACTCCGACCAGCATCAAAACGATGACCGCGACCATCATCCCCGACGCCTCTCCCCGCGCCTCGGATTCGATGATGAGGCGGCCGATGCCCCGCTCGGCGCCGATGAACTCGCCGACAATAACTCCGATCAGCGCAAAGGAGATGGCCGGCGTCAGCGAGGCAAAAACCCACGCCATCGTCGAGGGGATGACGACAGTGCGGGTGATCTGCCATTCGCTTGCCCCGAGCAACCGTGCCGCGCTGACAAAACCCTCATCGATCGAGCGCGCACCCTCGAATGTATTGAAGAAAACCAGGAAAACGACCACGATCCAGGACGTGACGACTTTCGACATGTCACCGATCCCTAAGGCAAGGACGATGATCGGCGCCAACGCAATCCGCGGAATGGAATTCACCGCAGTGATGAAGGGCTGGAAGATCGCGCTGAGTCGGTCCGAACGGCCGAGGATGAGTCCAACAACGAATCCGCTCGCCACGCCCGTCACAAAGCCGAAAAAGGTGTTCTTGAGGGTGATCGCGGTGGCGACCCATAGGTTGTTCTGATTTCGTGCCAGGCATTTTGTGAAATCGCCGTTCAGCCATCCGTTCAAGATACCCATTTTGGATTTGATGCAGCTCAAAACGAGGAAATTCTCGAAGATGTCAGACGGCTTGGAGATGAAATAAGGATCGAGCAAATCAGGCACCAGCCAGGGTAGGCTCGCATGGAGGTCATACCCCCATTGCCAGATCGACAGCACGGTGACGCAAATCGCCAGCTGCCAGGCAAACGTACTGGCCGTGCTGCGTCCTTTCATACGTTGCGTCCCTTGACGAATTCCTCACCGAGCGAGTGCCAGATATGCTGGAAGAGTTCGGCATATCGCGGCGTCTCCCGGATCTTCACGGCGTCGCGCGGACGAGCAAAATCAACTTCGAATATATCCTTGACCTGACCGGGCCGTGCCGAGAACAGGATGATGCGGTCGGCAAGCGTCAACGCCTCCCCAAGATCATGCGTGACGAACAGAACCGTCTGCTGCTCGCGCTCCCAAATGCGCAGTAAAACCTGATGCATGTCGATCTTGGTATGTGTATCGAGGGCCCCGAACGGCTCGTCCATCAGTAGGATCTGCGGCTCCACGACCAATGTCCGCATCAGGGCAGCCCGTTGACGCATGCCGCCTGACAGCGCCGACGGATAGGCGTGTTCGAAGCCGTTGAGGCCAGCTTGCGCCACAGAGGCCGCAACGCGCGCCTGCCGTTCCGCCTCGGGTACACCGGCCAGTTGCAGGCCATAGCCGATGTTGTCCGCGACGTTCCGCCAGGGAAACAAGGTGTCACGCTGAAAAACATAGCCGACGTTCGGAGTCGCCTTGCCAACAACGATAGGCCTGCCGTCGATCAGGATCTCACCGCTGCTCGGCCTAACCAGCGTCGCGATCATGTTGAGCACGGTGCTCTTGCCAGAGCCCGATGGCCCCAGCAATGCAACAAACTCGCCGCGCCGCACGCTGAAAGACACGTCGCGCACCGCTTCGATGGCCGCTCCCGCAAGCTGAAATGATTTGCTCAACCCTCGTATGTCGATACGCGCGTTATCAGGCGTTCGAGGCGACGCTGTTACGGTCGTTCGCTGGACGTTCAACCCGGATATGCCTTTCGCGCCACCTCGATGAAGCCCGGACTGACGACTTCAGCGATGGTCAGGGGCTTTATGCCGGTCATCTCGCGGAACCAGACCTTCTCGCCCCGCGCAAAGTCCGCGGTGTTGATCGTCGCGTCATAGTCGGCGACTTTCTGCAGCGCCGTGATCTCGAGAAGATTGGCCGAACGCGACGTGCTGCCGACATAGGGCTCGATAGTGTCGTAGATCTGTTCGGGCGTGTGCGTCTTGATCCATTGCGTCGCGCGCCAAATCGCCGTGACAAAAGCCTGCATCTTCGCCGGGTCCTTGTCGATCGTCGACTGCAAGGTAAAATGAGACGTCACAGGTACTTTGCCGCCGATATATTTGTTCCAGATCGTTTCATCCGTGCCGTCGAACAGCAGGTCACCCCAGCCCTGCTCCTTCGCTTCGTTGAGCAACGACAGGGAGCTGATGAGTATATCAACCTGTTTCGACTTCAGCGAACCCAGCATCGTATCGACATTGCCAGTCCCGATCCACGTCACCTTCTGATCGAGCCCCATGGTTTCCATATAGTAGGAGGCCCAGACATGGTTGGTGCCTCCCAACGACGAGACGGAAATAATCGGCTTGCGACCATCGAGTCGCTTCCATTCCGTGAACGCTTCCAGTGTATTGATGCCCTGTTCTTTCAAATCCTTGCGGATGATGAACATCACCGAACTGGAACGGGTATCGACCGGCATCAGCACGCGGCCGGCCCGGCCATGGTTGCTGAGTTGCATGGGATGGGTGATGTCGCCGATACCGATATCGCCCTGTGAGGACGCGATGATTTCGCGTGTCTTCACCCCGCTGCCGCCCTGGATCAACTTGCAATCGAGTCCGGCCTCCTTGAAGTATCCGATACGGTCGGCCACGAACTGGGACTGGTAGACCGGAACCGCGACCGGATAAATCACGCGACCGCTCGTGTCCGTCGCTCTCGCGATGTTGCCGGAGAGCACCGCGCCACCACCTGCAATAACCGTCAGCGCCGATCGCCTTGAGATATAGACCATTATGCGTGCTCCCGCTCTCTCCCTGCAACCCTATCAAGCGCGCTCAATACGGCATCTCCCATTTCGACCGTCGAAAGCCTCGTTGCTCCCGGTTCGGCAATATCGGCCGTGCGCGCGCCGGCGGCGAGCGCCGTCTGCACCGCTTTTTCAAGAAGGTCTGCGTCCTCGGGACGATTCAGAGTCGCACGCAGCATCATTGCGACACTGAGAATCGATCCGAGCGGGTTAGCGATGCCTTTACCCGCAATATCCGGCGCACTGCCGTGAACCGGCTCATACAGTGCCTTTCGTCGGCCGAACCGGTCGACTGGCCCGAGCGAGGCCGATGGCAGCATGCCCAGCGAACCTGACGCCATTGCCGCGCAATCGGACAGGATATCGCCGAAAATATTGCCGGTCACCATCACATCGAACTGGCGCGGCTCGCGCACGATCTGCATGGCGGCGTTGTCGACGTAGAGATGGGTGAGCTCGACGTCGGAGAATTCCTCCTTGTGCAGGGCGATGACTTCTTCACGCCACACCACGCTGGTCTCGAGCACATTCGCCTTGTCCACTGAGCAGACGCTATTCCTTCTTGTTCGCGCGAGTTCGAACGCGGCACGTGCCACGCGGCGAATTTGACTTGTCGTGTATTGCTCGGTGTTGAAGCCACGCCTCTGGCCGTCGGCAAGGGTCTCAATACCTCGCGGCTCGCCGAAGTAGATGCCGCTGGTCAGTTCACGGATGATGACAAAATCGACGTCCTTCAGCACCTCGGCCTTGAGCGGCGCCGAACCAGCCAGTGCCGGACTGGCGACGATCGGACGCAAGTTGGCGTAAAGATCATATTTGCGGCGCAAGGAGAGCAAACTGCCGGCCTTTCGTGCCGCTGCGGGCACTTCCTTGGTTTCCGGTCCACCGGTTGCGCCCCAGAGGATGGCATCGGCCTCGTCCATCGCTTCGACTGTATCCTCCGGCAGCACCTTGCCGGTCGAAAGGTAGGGAATGAGGCCGTACTGCGCCTCTCGAAGGGTTACCGGAACGCCTCGCTTGGCGGCAAACCAGTTGAGAATCCGATGCGATTGCGCTGTCACCTCGGGGCCAATACCTTCCCCGCCAACGACGGCGACTTTCACCATGTTGGATCGATCTTTCATGCCGATTTCCTTGCAAAGTGGATCCAGGGGCGCTCCGTGCGATCCGCGGCCTGAAAGGCATGGATCTGGTTATCGCGTTGCAACGTCAGTGAAACCTCGTCGAGGCCTTGCAAGAGGCCTTCGCGACGCCGAGGGTCGATGTCGAATGTGTGCTGCTTTCCCGACGGCGAGACTATCGTCTGCGCCTCAAGATCGACGCTGACTCGTCCAGCGCCCTGGGTGGCTTCAATTTCGGCCGCGAGTGAATCGACAATCTCCTTGTCGACCACGACGGGAAGTATCCCGTTCTGAAAACAGTTGGCAAAGAAGATATCGCCGAAGCCCGAGCCAATGATAGCGCGGATGCCTAACTCCTGCAGCGACCACACCGCACCTTCACGCGATGACCCACATCCGAAATTCGGGCCGGTAACAAGGATTTCGGCTTGCCGGTAAGGCTCGCGGTTGAGGATGAAGGCAGGATTTTCCGAACCGTCAGGCAGATAGCGCAACGAGCCGAAGGCCCATTTGCCGAGCGTGCCGCGGACCGAATTCCCGACCAGACGCTCGATTCGAATGATGACATCGGTGTCGATGTTGCTGCGCATGATCGGAGCAGCGGTGGCAGTCAGCTTGCTGAAGGGCTTCGGCATGTTAGCGCCCCATAGTCCGGACGTCGGTAATGGCGCCGGCGATCGCGGCAGCCGCTGCGCTTGCGGGGCTAGCCAGATGAGTGCGCGCACGCGGTCCTTGGCGTCCGACAAAGTTGCGGTTCGATGTCGAGACCGAGCGCTGTCCGGGCGCCACTGTTTCGCCGTTAGCGGCAAGACACATCGAACAGCCCGGCTCACGCCATTCGAAGCCGGCATCCATGAAGAGCTTGTCGAGCCCCTCGGCGACTGCTTCTCGCTTGACCGTCTCCGAGCCCGGGACAACCCACGCGCGCACGCCGGGCGCGACCTTGCGACCGCGCGCAATCTCGGCTGCCGCACGCAGATCGCTTAAACGGCTGTTGGTGCATGAGCCGATGAAAACCCAATCGATCGGCGTGCCGGCAATCGGCGCACCGCCCTTCAGGCCCATATATTCGAGTGCCGTCTCGACGGATGTGCGCCGCACGGGATCGTCGATGGTCTGTGGATCGGGAATGCGGGCATCGACGCCGACAACCTGTTCCGGACTTGTCCCCCATGTCACCTGCGGCATGATCTTCTCGACGTCGATGACGATCTCCTTGTCGAATACCGCATCGGCATCGCTCGGTAGCTGTCGCCAAGCCGTGAGCGCCCGATGCCACATTTCGCCCCGCGGCGCATAGGGGCGGTCGCGCAAGAACTCGAAAGTCTTTTCATCCGGCGCGACGAATCCCATCTTCGCACCGAGCTCGATCGACAGGTTACAGATGGTCAGCCGTCCTTCGATCGGCATGTCGCGAATGGCGCTGCCGGCATATTCGACGGCATAGCCGGTACCGCCCGCAGCGCCGATATGCCCGATCAACGACAAGATCATATCCTTGGCTGTTACGCCGAGCGGGAGCTTGCCTTCGAACTTCACGCGCATGGTTTTCGGCCGCCGCTGGATCAACGCTTGCGTCGCCAGCACATGGGTGAGTTCGCTCGAGCCAATACCGAATGCCAGCGCACCAAGCCCGCCGTGGGTGCAGGTATGACTGTCGCCGCAGACGATCAGGCTTCCGGGAAGGCTCAAGCCAAGCTCGGGCCCGATAACGTGCACGATGCCTTGTCCCGGTTGATCGATGTCGAACATCTGGATGCCGCTCGCGGCAGTCTCGACCCGAAGCGCGGCCAGGAGTTCTTGCCCAATCTTGCTGGTGCCGGCCCGGCCACGCGCTGTGGAGATCGCATGATCGGGGGTCGCGAATGTCAGTTCGGGATTGTGAACCTTCAGCCCTCGACTTTTGAGATCAAGAAGCCCCCGGGAACCGCCAAGATCATGCAGCAGATGGCGATCGACATGGAGAAGATCGGTATCTCCGCTCATGCGAGCGATGACGTGCTGATCCCAGATCTTGGCGAGCAGCGTACGGCCAGGTTTCCCCAAGGCAGTCCTCCCTTCGGCTTCTCAAGGCCGGCGGCATCAGCCGCTACCCGCCGTTTTTGCACGGCTTGTGGTTCAGGTACCAAGCGGCGGCTTCTATCAAAGCATGACAGACCGTCACGACGCCAGAGCGGATTCGGCAAGGGGCGCCCCGGCCGAACCGCCATTTGGGCCCCTGCCCAAAAGGCACCAACCGAACCGGAGAATCAAGAGGCAGCTTGGCCAGCCGACCGCGCCGTTCCGAACGCACCGGCCTCTGCGAGCGCTGTGATGCGAGCATCGTCGTAGCCCAGCGTATCGCGCAAGACACTCCTTGTATGCTGGCCCAATAGCGGCGCCGCAACGGGATTGATCGGCGGTGTGAGACCCAGATTGAGTGGTGTCTCGATGTTGGGCACCGAGCCGGCAGTCGGATGGGATATCCGGCTTATACGGTGCCGCTCGCGCGCTTCAGGCGCATTAAACCCTTGCTCCACGGTGCGAAGATAGCCAACGGGAATGTTGGCCTTCTTCATTTTGGTCATCCAGGTCTCAAGTTTGTCGCCGGCAAAAACGCCGGCGATGATCGCTCGCAGTTTTTCCTTGTTGGCCGACCGTCCCTTGCGATCCGCGAATCTCGGATCGGTGATAAGGTCCGGTCGCTCCAGCACGTCTGTCACGAGTCGACGATAGAGCCGATCGTTGGCGCAGGCCATGTAGAGCGGTCCGTCGGATGCTTCGTAGACGCCGACCGTTGGCGAACCATTCGGTGAATTTCCGAAGCGCCCCGGATTCGCACCGTTGATCAGATACGCCATGCCGTAAAAGCCCGTCATCGACATCGCAACGTCGAATAGCGCTACCTCGACTTGTTGGCCCTTTCCTAGCCGATCTCGCGCAATCAGCGCCATCAAAATAGCGTTGCAAGCCGACATTCCCGTCGCCATGTCGACGATGGGCGGCCCTGTTCGCACCGCCGGCCCATCGGGGAACCCGTTGAGGGACATGAACCCGCTTTCGGCCTGGGTGATCGGATCGAAACCCGGGCGCGAAGCGAACGGGCCCTTGCGACCGTACGCCGAGATCGAACAGTAAACCAAACGTGGATTCGTCCGCGCGACCGAGGGGTAATCGAGGCCAAACTTCTCCATCACGCTGGCCGAAAAATTCTCGACTACGACATCGGCCCTTGCGATCAAGTCGCGCGCCACGTCCCGCGCCTCTGGCCGTGTCAGATCAAGAGCGATTCCCCGCTTGTTCCGGTTCAGGCTGAGATAGGCGGCGCTTTCTCCCCCGATCTCCGCGTGTTCATAGGCACGCGTATCGTCCCCTCCTTCTGGGTTCTCGATCTTGATGACCTCTGCACCGAAATCTGCCAGGGTTTGCGTGCATACGGGGCCCGCCACGACGCGCGTGAAATCAATCACCAACAGCCCGTCGAGGGCGGTCGGAGCGTCCTTCGCCCGAGGCAAGCGATCCGGCAACGGCACTCTGGCGGTCATGTTCGGGCGTTCCCTTGCTATCTCTGTTAAACCGGGCAGACTTTAGAGTCCAATCGTGCAAGACCACAAGTGTTCGTCGTGTCTTGCCTCCCCCGCAACGCATACCGGCCATTACCTCCATTCCATTTCGGCAATGCCCCCGGGGGCCAAAAACGCAAAAAAGGCCCGGTGGCATCAGCCACCGGGCGAAAACATCTTGAGCCTGCCGACGAATAGAACGGCACCTGAGCTGTAGACTAGCTTTCAATCACATCGAGCCCCGTTGATCTGCTTTCGCCAATAGAGCGTATTAAACCAACCCCAAGGCTCGTCGGGACGGTAAAGCCGATAGCCGGCCCTGATAAAATTGTTGGCCGAGGCCAAATTGCCGGTTGTATCCGATACGAGGCAAGACCATCCGTTCCGTCGTGCCCTCAATTCCAGCGCGCGCATGAACCGAAGTTGCAGCGAATTTCCGCAATGGCCCCTGGTGACACCCACGCGGCAGAAATATCCTGCATTGGCGGCATATGTCGAGGGTACCAAACCCGCAAACCCGACAGGCACGGGTCCATGGAATGCCAACCACCAATGCCCCCAATCGAATGGCGGCAGCGGCGCGCTCTCGAAGAACGTCAGGCGATGCAGGTCACTCAACGTATCGAGGATCTCCTCATCCTCTCCGTCAACCTCCCGTATTGAGTAGATTTGCTGCATGCCGCAGGTTCACCTATTTGTCGGGTAATGAAATTCTGTCTATCAGACGTCCGGGCGCTGAGGCGCCCCATGCCAAGCCTACTTGCCGAGTAAAACCTTCATACCCAGCCAGACTGCACCGACAACTCCGGTCACAACAACGGTCACGACCGCCTTGAATGTGTAACTTTGCACCTGTTCAACGCTCTTGCGCCATCGCCTCAAATGCTGAAGATCGGCGCGCAGGTCTCTCCGATCCTCTTCCTCGATGCCAAACGAGATCAAGGTTGTAGCCACGGCCCGCAATACGATGGCGTCAACGTCGTCGTTCTTCAATTGTTGCTGTTCTGCTAGCGTCTCCTCTACGATCGTTTTGATGTCGTCATTGCGCAGCGTATTCATCGCTTGATAATTCTCGCTACATTCTCGAAGGTCCGTTTTCCGAAATAGAACGACATGACGAGACCTGCCCAAATGCTCACGTCGCCCTTGAGCGGGGGCGTCGTCCCAAGACCAACAATCGTATCCCACACGACACATTTGCCCGAGCCTCTTCCGCCGAAAGCCGCCTTGTAACGCGCCGGCTGGAGCAGCGGCTCAAAGACCCGGGCTGTCGGAATTTTCAGGATCGACAATGACGCGCTCTATTCGGTGAATCAGTTCGAGGGCACGATCATCGTCGTTTGCAACGGCCTGTACCGGCTTGCCCCAGCCGCGATCGAGGAGCGCAGTCGCCGCGGAGACGCGCGCCGCGGGAGTCGCGTCCTTTGCCCTCATGACGCCGACAAGGACATTGATAGCCGTCCTGGTGTGGCTGCGTGCCAATGAGCGGATCTCGGTGATGGTCTTGCGCATTTACGATCAGGACTCGTCGGGCGCCAACGGCACATGCTCGCAAGGCGCCGTATTGGTATCTTCAGCTGACGATTTTTCCGACAGAACGACGGACCTGAACGCGATCGTCGGGAAATCGGTCGGCTCGCGGTCGGGGTTCGGACGCGCGATGAAGCGGATGATTTCGGTGCTCATGCGAGAGTCTCCGCGATGACGATTGCAACAAGGCCGAGCAGCGCCAGCGATATCAGATACGCGGTCATGCGCTCTCCTGTGAAATAAATGCGCGGCAGATCGCGGAGGGGCGCGATCGTTTCGGGCGCGAACCCTATCCTCGTCAGAGGGCCGCAGGCGGCGGTGACGATACGCCGCCCGGCCGGCGCGTTCGCGCGCACCGGCCAATATGGAAAAGCAAAATTGTTCGGACGGCGGCACGGCTTGCGACGCTCAGGCATGCGTGTGAGAGTGCGGCGCCGTGACGCGCGTGCCGCCGTCCGATCGGGGAATTTCGGCAAACAAAAAGCCCGCGGCGATCATCTCGCGCGGGCCGTCAACTCTTGTCGATGATGCCAGTATGCAGGTGTGTTGCCCGACGAGTCAAATCCGATCAGGCGCACGATCGAAAGTCGGACCGCAGCACATCTCATTGCTGCATGAGCGGCTTGATCCACCGTGTGTACCAGTCGTCCATGTCGTCGCCGCTTGCCACAGATCGATCCGGGAAGGCTCGGGTCAATTTGAATAGTAAGCGAGTGGCGGCCAGCCATCACTATCTCCCTTGAAGAACTTGCAAAATGTTTGGATTCCCACGCGAGTGCCAGAGCACACCAACGCCGATGCCCGCGGCCGTCCAGAGTGCTGAGGTTACGAGTTCGCGCTGATCTGTCCGAGGCGGACTAGTGGTCGTTATCGATTCGATCCAGCAGGCGTTCATCGAGCCGGTTCAGCCGGCCACCATCCAGACGCACCAGCGCGCGTCCGATCGCCCCCAATGTCCAGCCGAACAAATACGACAGCAAAAAATTGATAACGCCGAAAACGTAGACGTTGTTGAGCGGGGACTCGATCGGAAAGCCGGACATTCCCGGGAGCATCGTTAACAGCGAAACGAGGACCCCTGCTGGCGCGATCGCCAACTGCATCAAGAACCAGGCAGTTTTGGTATCGACGAAAAAGCTCCTGCCGACCAACAGCACGAACCAAAACGCGTAAAAGCCGCAACATATCAGTCCGGCCTTGCTCAGCTTCACAGTTGCTCCCCTGGGAGGCTCAATTCGACACCCATTAGAGCCTAGAACAAACGATGAACGATGTCAATTCTAACGGTTTGCACCCACTGCGTGCACCCTCTGGTTATCTCTGCGATTGCGAAGAACAGGTAACGGGGCGCGTCTTTTGGCACTCGAGCACGGTTGAAGCGCCTGCGGCACGCACCGCCGTCCGATCGGGGAATTTCGGCAAACAAAAAGCCCGCGGCGATCA
>Ga0105237_10003856_pt1 | contig 17633 bp, 13 predicted proteins | sample KBSC24metaG_FD_81520 | JGI IMG/M metagenome (GOLD analysis project Ga0105237, IMG submission 81520) | Corn rhizosphere microbial communities from Kellogg Biological Station, Michigan, USA - KBS C2-4 metaG | ecosystem: Host-associated > Plants > Roots > Rhizosphere > Soil | place: Michigan, USA... | reverse complement strand
CACGGATATGAAGTAAAGAATCAAAAAACAGGGATTTTTGCAAATGGATATGGTGCATTTCATTTGGCCCGGCTCATTGGTAACTGGACAAAGGATTTAACCATATTTACCAATGGAAAATCGGAATTGACACAAGAGCAAACCGATGAAATCAAAAGACACCATATTTCAATAGTTGAAAAGGAAATTTCTTCATTGAGACACAAAGACGGCGTAGTTGAAGAAATAATTTTTTCAGACAATTCAACTTTTCAATTAAAAGCTATCTATTCAAGACCTCCTTTTGAACAACATTGTAAAATCCCCGAAGCATTGGGCTGTGAACTGACAGAACAAGGGCTTATCAAAGTAGATGCCTTTCAGAAAACGACAGTAGATAATATTTTCGCTTGTGGAGACAATACCAATCCGCTACGTGCTGTATCTTACGCTATATCAACAGGGAATAATACAGGAGTATTTTTAAATAACGCTATGACAGAAGAAGATTTTTTAAAATGACAATAAAAGGTGCATGTAACATGCGGTTTGGCCTTTGATCTTTTCTATCTCCAGCCTTAACTCTGTATTGTCCATCAACATTTGGCGTACTCGGGCAAACACCCGCATGATCCGAATATTGACCTGGATGGCTTGCTGACTGTTAAGCACGCTTGAAAGCATTAATACACCATGCTCGGTAAAAACATAAGGTGCGTATCGTCTTCCTCCTCGTTTTGAGGTTCCAAATTGGAACCTCAAACTTTGAAATTCTGCCTCCGTTCCAATTCAACCAAATATCAAATCAATCCTCTTTTGGAAAGTCATTTTGCCTTTCAAAAATTTCGTGGAACTTTCTCTGTAATGCCTTTTTCTCCGGCAGTATAGTTTGATACTCTGCAACCATGGGAGGAGATAAGTTGCGGCTCAACGCGTATTCAACTACCTCGACATCTTTATTTTTACAAAGTAAGATACCGATTGATGGATTTTCATGTGGCTTTTTAATGTCCCTATCTAAAGCTTCCAAGTAAAAGTTTAACTGACCCAAATGTTCAGGTTTAAACTTGTCTGCCTTTAACTCAAAAGCTATTAAACATTGAAGCGTACGGTGATAAAATACCAGATCGATAAAAAAGTCACTGTTGCCTACCTGTATTCTGTACTGTTCATCCATGAATAGGAAATCCTTACCCAACTCTAAAATTACATTTTTCATTTGCGCAATTAAAGCGTGCTGGAGTTCTCCTTCACTATGAGTTTCCGGTAGTTTAAGAAACTCAAAAATGTAAACGTCCTTAAAAGCGTTTGAAATATCATGTTTTAATTCTCTCATCACTGCTGAGAGTTTTTGGTTACCGATCATCACACGCTCAAATGCGCCACTATTAATCTGACGGTCAAGTTCCCTGGAACTATACATTTCTTTGGCACATAATCTTAAGTAAAATTCCTTTTCTTCTATAGACTTGCAACGGCTGAAGATTGCCAAATTGTTTGTCCACGTATTTTCTCTCAGCACTGCTGAGAGTTTTGGATAATCTTTGTAAGCCTCAAAAAATTGTTTCATTCGCCAGAGATTTTTATCCGAAAACCCTTTAATGTTGGGCTCAACGTTTTGAATGTATTCAGCTAAAACCGACACGACTGATTTTCCCCATTCCTCATTTGCAATTCTATTGCTAAAAGACGATCTCACCATTGAAGATACTGCTAAATTAATAGAAGTGGCCTATAAGGCTGGCATGGATATTTTAGGGCCACCCCTTACTGATGAGCAGGTCTCAGCAATCGTAAATGGAGAGGCGTTCAACTTATAATTTAACAGCAACAAAGAGGCCGGGAGTCCCGGCCTTTTTGTTGCTGTCAAAGTTGATCATTCTATTTGCTTCTTCAGTTCTGCTTTACTTGGAAGGTACAGTTGGTATTCTTTACTGAATATCTGGGCATTATTTAGGGGTAAAGTAAATTCTACCACAGTTTTGTTGTCCTCTTTGCAAAGGATTATTCCTAAAGTCGGCCTCTCATCGTCCTGCTTTATTTTACGGTCATAATAATTTACATACATCTGCATCTGCCCGATATCCTGATGCGTAAGCCTGCCGATTTTCAGATCAATGATTACGAAGCATTTCAGGAGCCTGTTATAAAACACCAGGTCTATCCAAAAGTGATCGCCATCTAACGTAATACGCCGCTGGCGCCCTTCAAACAAAAAACCTTTGCCAAGTTCCATCATGAAGTGTTCAAGTTTATTGATAATGGCAGTTTCCAGGTCATTTTCTGAATAACGACTATCCTCTTTAAGATCAAGAAATTCCAGTACAACCGGACTTTTAAGAGCATTTATGGTATTTTCGTCTATTCTTCCTTCAGCACTGGCTTCTTTTAAACTTTTTTTGTTGCTGCTTAATCGCAGCCGTTCATAAAGAGATGATTGATATTGTCTTTGAAACTCCCTGTAAGACCAGTTGGATTCGATTGCTTCATTTTCATAATAACGGCGTTCATCAAGGTCCTGGATTTTCATTAACTGGACATAATGTGACCAGCTGACTTTGAATTGATCAGCAAAAACGGTCAGTAAAGTACGCTGAGCGTGCTGTTGAGTCTTGTCGCCGAATTGCGCAGACAGTGTCTGCGCAATTCTATCGCGATACACTAAATAGAATTGCTTAAAGTAATCCAGGTTCCGTTGAGAATATCCTTTACCATATTCTTTGGATAATGATTTACTTAAGTCCTTGACAATCGTTTCTGCATAACTTGCGCGTATGCTGCCATTTTGCTCTTCCTCAACAATCATTTTACCAATCGAAAAATTGGTATAAATCATGATTGTATTGACATTACGCACCACCTGCGTGCGTGAGTCTTCAATCAATTCCCTAACCGATTGAAAAAGTGATTTAGTTTCTACCGGTTTCATTAGCTGGCTTTCTTAAGGTTAATTTTACGATTAGATTTACTATTTGCCTGGGCATTGGGCACGGATGCGAGCTTGTCCCGAAGTGCATTCATATCATCACTAACCTTGCGCTCAACTACTTTGGCATAAATCTGGGTAGTTCTGATGGTCGTATGACCGAGCATCTTGCTTACAGTTTCTATGGGAACACCATTAGAGAGCGTTACAGCCGTCGCGAAGGTGTGCCGGGCAACGTGATAGGTCAGCGTCTTGTTAATGTCGCATAAGTCGGCTACTTCCTTCAGATAGCTATTTAGTTTTTGATTGGAGATATTAGGCAGCAGAGATCCGGCTGCAACGGCTTTTGGATGCCTTCTGTAACGTTCTATTATCTTTACAGCCTGTGGCAGTAAGGGCACGTTAACTGGTATCCTTGTTTTCTCTCTGGTGGTTTTAATCCATTGGTTGTGGTCGATGCCCTGAACAATATTATCTTCTGTCAATTCCATCACATCGATATAGGCAAGTCCGGTATAGCAACTAAAAACAAAAAGGTCGCGGACATAAGCAATACGTTCAATGGTAAACTTCTTGTTTTCCAATTTATTAAGTTCAGCAATGGTGAGGTAACCACGTTGCGTTTTCTCAAATTTTAACTGGAACATTGCGAAAGGGTCTTTATCAAGCCATCCCAATTTAACCGCAAGCCGGATGATTTTGTGAAACCGTTCCAAATGCTTCATTAGACCATTGTTTTCCAGTTTCTTTTGATGATCGTCCGGGATGCGCTGTCTTAGGAAATATTCCAGTTTGGTAATAAAGCTATAATCAAGTTCAGATAGGTAGATATCTGATCGTCTGTAGGCATGCCGAACAAATTCTTCCAGGTAGTCAGCAGTCGTATCATAATTTTTTAAAGTGCCCTTCGCTAATACACCGATCATGTTTGTATTGTGATACTTTACGATGTTGTGTAAAGTATGCTCCGTGTCTTTTACACCGGCAAACATGTTTTTAAGAATTTCAGCAGTGATCACTTTTTTCTGTAATTGCAACTCCTGGTAATGGCCGGCCATCATGCCGCGAAGCTGTTCCAGGTGCGTATTTAATTTACGCAATTCATCATTTTTAGGCTTCGCCATTCCTTTGGCCTCGCTCCAGTCGCTTGCAGCAACCTGGCGTTTCAACGCTACTTCTGAACGGCTTTTGTTAACGACTATCCGCATGTAAATAGCTGATAATCCATTCTTTCCACGGTTTTCCCTCAGTACGAAGTGAATCCCGAATGTGTTACTTGTTCTCATCTTTTCCAGATTTTTAGATTAAATAAAAAATTGTTTTGAACTGTTATGGCCAAAACTGTTCACCGGAAAGAGAAAAAAGTGAGCTAAATGCGTTTTTTTTAGTCTATTTCTAACCCATTTTTAAATGATGCAATTAATTGTACATCAGTTAGTTAGACCCTTTCTGGTGAACAAATCTAAAAAATGGATTTTGTTCACCTTTTTGTTCGCATAAAGCGAGGAATAGTATGTACTGAAAAGGATTTGAATAAAATAAAAAACCCTGTAAATGAGACATTTACAGGGTTTCGGGTTGTTAAAAATCCGACTTTCGTCGGGATGGCAGGATTCGAACCTGCGGCCTCCACATCCCAAATGTGGCGCGATACCGGGCTACGCTACATCCCGAAAGGGAACGCAAAGGTAGGATTTTAACTTACCGTTGCAAATTTTTTTTAAATAAAATTCATCGATTTTAAAGTGGGTTTTTTTAGTTCCTAAAACTCAATAGGTTACCTAAATGGCGCATTCAAAAAAAGATTATAACCTGGTGGTGACTGACCAGTTGATAATCATAAAAGAAATACAAATGGCGCAAATCAAGCCCAATGCTACCAACATCCAGTATATAAAATTTTTCATTAGGGACATACTTGATACTAAAAACGCAGTATTAATTGCAACAATGTAACGGTTTAGAAATAACTGTGTTTCGTATTCAATAAATGTATCTGTAAACAATTAAGATGAGTAAGCGTACACTCACCTGGTCAATCCGGCATTTATCAAATCGTTGACTAATATATGTATTTATTTTAAATACAATGGTTTATCAGTGCAATTATTTAACACCGTATAAGTCAGTAGTTTAACATGAACGGGGTTTACACCTCCAAGCGCGCAAGTTTTTTTTGCATTGCCTGTCTTTCAGCGGGATTTTTTGCCAACAGTATGGCTTTGCCGAAATTTTCTGCAGATTTATTATTATCTATTCCGCTGTAAAGTTCGCCGAGCAGGGCAAAATAAAAGCGGTTATTTGTCATGTTCAGTTTATCAGCCTCTTTAATCGCTTCTAACTTCCCGTTAGCTTTCGCCATTGCAAAAGTGCGGTTTAAGGCTGCCACCGGCGAATATTCTATCTGAAGCAAGTGATTATAGAGTTGCAGTATATTTTCCCACTTTTCTTTTGTATCGGCCTGTTGTATGCTCCATGATGCAATGGCTGCTTCCAGATGATATTTAGACAAGACTCCTCCTATTGAGCCGCGATTTAAAAAATAACCTCCCCTGCTTATTAATTCAGCATTCCAAAGGCTGCTGTCCTGCTCATCATATAAAATAATGCTACCGTCATCATTAAGCCTGGCATCAAAACGCGAGGTATGGAAACACATTAAAGCAAGCAGGGCATTAACCTTTGGTTTATCTGTGCTTTTATTTTCAATAAGCATATAACATAAGCGCATCGCTTCCAGGCACAATTCTTTGCGGATAGCCTGGTTTCCGCTTATAGAATAACAGCCCTCGCTAAATAAAAGGTAAATCGTCGTTAAAACCGCGTCCAGCCTTTTCTCCAGTTCTGCGGCCGCCGGGATTTCTATCTGTATACTTTCCTCCCGCAACCGCTCTTTTGCCCTGAATAAACGTTTATTGATGGTTTCTTTATTAGTTAAAAAAGCTTCGGCAATCTCATCAATCCCAAAGCCGCATAAAACACGAAGCGATAAGCCGACCTGCGACTCTACAGAAATGGAAGGGTGACAGATAGCAAACATCATTTGCAATTGGCTGTCGTTTATATTTTGGGGCGATAAGTCAATATCGGGCTCATTAAATTCCTCAGATTCAATTTTAACAGATGGTGCAACTTTTTCATCAAATATACCTTTGCGGTGCAGGTGGTTTTTTGCTTTATTTTTTGCGACGTTGTAAAGCCAGCCAACAGGATTTTCAGGCACGCCTTTCATTGGCCATATTTGAGCTGCCGTGGCAAATGTATCGCTGGCGATATCTTCAGCGGTCTCTATATAAGCAAATCCAAACCGCCTGCAAAGCACAGACACTATCTTGCGATACTCTGTTCTAAAAAGATGGGGTATTAACTCTTGCTTTTTCATAAATAAACCGGCTGGCACGGGTAGCTCTCACCTCAATCCAATCGGACTCAAGGCTAAAGACTCCCCACTTTAGGCTAATTAATGCGCCCCATCGCCTCTCGCTATTTTTCTTACTTCAACGGTATTGCCATCACCCTGCAATACAGGGCAACCTTTCGCAAATTCGACAGCCTCATCAATCGAACCGGCTTTTACAATGACATAACCGCCTATAGTCTCTTTTATTTCGCCAAACGGACCGTTGGTAACCACGTTGTTATGGTGTACTACTCTTGATGTATCAAGTGGTAGACCATTGCCGCCAACAAATTTGTTTTGGGCTGCTATGCCGCCTATCCAATCCATTGTTTGCTTCATCCAGGTTTGCATTTGCTCCGGTGAAGCAATTTTCGAACCGTCCTCATGCCTGAAAATTAAAATAAACTCGTCCATTTCCTTTAAATGTTTTGGTTACTAAATATATCAAATACAAGCATAACAAACAGCACCGGCCAATTTGGACATCGTTTTATGAATTAAATCCGGATGTTCATTAAAGGTCAAAAAAATACCCCCGGATTATACGGAGGTATTCCTGAAAACGGACAAATCCGGCCAGGTGAAATATTACCAGGTGAATTAAACCAGCGTTACGTCTTTATTGTCAAGAACTTCATATTCAGAGTTTTTACTCAGAAACTCTGGTACTATTTCCTTCATTTTATTAACTACGCCTAAAATATCGTTCTGCTTATTTAATGCCAATAGCTCGTTGATGTCATTATGCACCTGCGCGTATGAATACTCAATTACCTTAGAAATCTTAATCTTCTCGTGGTAAGTAGGCATGGTGTTCTCACCGTCGTTAAGTAGTTCCTCGTATAGCTTTTCGCCCGGCCGTAAACCCGAATAGACAATTTTGATGTCCTTTTCTGGTTGTAAGCCGGCAAGCTTTATCATTTTATTGGCAAGATCGGCAATTTTAACCGGCTCACCCATGTCAAAAATAAATATTTCGCCGCCTGTTCCCATTGTGCCAGCCTCTAACACCAGGTGTACAGCCTCCGGAATGGTCATAAAATAGCGCGTAATCTCAGGGTGCGTAACCGTAATAGGGCCTCCCTTTTGTATCTGAGCTTTGAATCTTGGAATTACAGACCCATTTGAACCAAGCACATTTCCAAACCTTGTGGTTATAAAACGTGTAGCACCATTGTTATCAGGGTCATTTTTAAGCGATTGAATATAAATTTCGGCAATACGCTTGGTAGTACCCATAATATTCGACGGGTTAACGGCCTTATCGGTCGAAATCATTACAAACTTATCAACACCAAAGGCAACAGACAGGTCTGCGATATATTTAGTACCCAACACATTGGTTAATACTCCTTCTGTTGGATTTTCCTCCATCATCGGCACATGCTTATAGGCAGCCGCATGAAATACCACTTCAGGGGTGTAGTCTATAAACAACTTGCGCATCCTTGTATAATTCCTGACGTCGCCAATAAATATTTTTATCGGAACATCCGGAAAATTCTCTTCAACCTGAAGTCGGAGCTCATGCAAAGGCGACTCAGCCTGATCGCATAATATAACCATCGCGGGATCGTAGCTTAATACCTGTTGTACAATTTCAGACCCTATAGACCCCGCAGCACCTGTAACCAACACCCGTTTCCCTTGCAAATCCTCCGAAATCCTTGTAGTATCTATATTTATCGGCTTACGCTGCAGTAAGTCTTCAATTTTCAGATCTTTAATTTGCTGAAGATTAAGCTTACCATATATCCATTGGTCTGACGGCGGAACGGTAAGTACCTGTATCCCGAGGGCTAGGCATTTCTCAAGCGCATTTTTCTTAGCCTGTTCATCAAGGTTATGGTTCATGATGATAAGTTTATCGACTTTGCGCTTTCTGATTAGCTTATCGAGCTTGTCTATATCGTATACCTTGAGCTGCTGAATTTCAGTATTAATTTTATTGGGATTATCATCAACAAAGCCGATTACCGAAAAATTGGTTTTTACGCTGCTTTCCAGGGCCTGTTTTACCAGTACTGCATTATTGTCCGAACCATAAATGAGCGTGACAGTTTTCGTAGCGTTTGAATAGTTATTAAGATAAAAATATACGCTTTTAACGGCCGTACGCAATAATATAAGCAAGGTGCTGGATACTGAGAAGTTAACCAGCATTATCATGTTAATTAAAACCTTATTTATTGGCCAACGCGGCAACAACCACACATTTATTAATACCAGGTATATTAACGTGCATGAAAATACAGCACTGAATATTCGCAATACGTCACGGGTATTAGAGTATCGTATTAACCCCGTATGTATACGCATAACATACATAACAGCCAGGGATGTTAAACAATATAAAGTAGTATACGCGAGAAAATATCCTCTTAAAATATTTATAAACTCGAACCTGTAAACAATAAAATAGGATATTGAAAATGAGGCTGCAACGATAAGAAGATCCAACACCACAATTACCCAACGGGGAACGACCTTATTAAATGGTAAGTATTTTTTCATACGGATGATTTTTCAGGCACACTAAAGTAGAATAATATTTTTAATAATACAATACAAAAACTCTTTGCTTAAATTTCACGCAGAACAGTAGTAAAAAAATAACATTAAATGTTATGTTACTTAATACATTGCCGTAATAATTGTCCGGCTGTAAATATTATATATTATTTCATATAGATTAAAATAAATAAAATAACATAGTAATAAATGACAAATATATAAACTATTAAGAATAAATATTAACAATTTATAAATCTCCCCTAATTTTAACCGACAATCCTTTCAACCAAAAACGCAACGTAGCGCGGCTTCTATTGTTTGTGAAAAAGAAAATGGCAATTACAGTAACCCAATAGTTTCAAGAATGTTTTATTTTAATTGAGCGGCAAATCTAATTTTTTTTAAATAAATTCTACTATTTCCGTATAGTATATATATATTTGTCACATTGAAAGATGAAGACATCATTTTATAGCTATTGTAACGTCATGTTTGACTGCCATATGTACGGCAATTGATAGAGGCTTTACGATTTTTTATAAACGAGATATAAGCCTCTTCGCCGCTAAGCTGAAGGGGCTTTTTTATAACAACCAGACTAATAACCACGCTATGCAAAGCTTTCGTACCGAACTGGAAAACCCGGTAGTTGAAAAAGATATAATAGACCTTGAGAAAAAGATAAGGGCTTTTCGTGAAGGTAAAATCCACGATGAAAAATTCCGGAGTTTGCGCCTTGCCCGCGGTATATATGGCCAGCGCCAGCCGGGTGTGCAGATGGTACGCATTAAGCTGCCGTTCGGCAAAGTAACTTTTAAACAGTTGCTGCGTATTGCAGATATATCTGACAAGTACGCCAGCAGCAACCTGCATTTAACCACCCGCCAGGATATTCAAATACATTATGTAAGCCTCGATCGCACCCCACAGCTTTGGGCCGAACTGGAGCAGGACGATATTACCTTACGTGAAGCTTGCGGCAATACCGTAAGAAATGTAACCGCCTCCCCTGCCGCCGGCATCGACCCATCGGAACCTTTTGATGTCTCGCCTTATGCACACGCTACTTTCGAGTACTTTTTGCGTAACCCGGTTTGCCAGGAGATGGGGCGGAAATTTAAAATTTCCTTCTCTTCGAGCGATGCGGATACTGCTTTTTCATATATACACGATATCGGTGTCATTCCGAAAATAAACGCGGCCGGCGAACGTGGCTTTAAAGTTTTACTGGGAGGAGGCCTGGGTGCGCAGCCGCTGTTGGCCAGCCTGGTAGAAGATTTTTTACCAGAGGACGAACTGATACCTTATATAGAAGCCGTTATCCGCGTGTTTGACCGTCACGGCGAGCGCAATAACAGGAACAAAGCGCGTTTAAAATACCTGATTCAAAAAATCGGTCTTGACGAAGTTCTTGCGCTCACTAAACTTGAAAGAAAAGCACTAAAGTTTCAGAAATATAAAATAAACCGTGATGCTATTGCCGAGCCTACCCTGCCTGCCGAAAAGGCATTTGCCGATGTGGAGATAACTAATCCCTTTCGCTATGAGCAATGGCTGGCTACCAACGTTTTCGAGCAAAAACAGGCAGGTTTTTACGGGGTATATGTAAAGGTGACGGTTGGCGATATCTCATCTGATGACACTCGCAAACTTGTGGCAACGCTTGAGCCCTTGGTGGCCGATGAAATACGCGTCACCCAAAATCAGGGGCTATTACTAAAATACGTTCGTAAGGAAGCATTGCCTGCTTTGTATAATGGACTTACTGAGTTGAACTTATCGGCACCAGGCTTTGATAGTATAGCCGACGTGACTACCTGCCCGGGCACAGATACCTGTAATTTAGGTATCTCAAACAGCATGACTTTAGCACGTGTACTGGAAGACCTGATTTATAATGAGTACGATGAGCTTGTCTATAATAAAGACATCAAGATAAAAATAAGTGGTTGTATGAATTCCTGCGGTCAGCATGGTTTGGCACATATCGGTTTTCATGGCAGCTCATTAAAGGCTGGTGCAAAGGTTTTACCTTCTGTACAAGTAATGCTGGGTGGCGGAACGGTTGGCGATGGTGTTGGCCGCGCAGCCGAACGGGTGATAAAAGTACCTGCAAAACGCGCAACCGATGTATTAAGGAAAATACTGGACGACTACCAAGCCAATGCCACCGAAGAAGAAACATTCCATGCTTATTATGACAGGAACGGCAAGGATTACTTCTATCAATTACTAAAACCGCTCGCCGACCTAACTACCTTAACCGACGACGAATTTGTTGACTGGGGACACCAGGAAACGTATGCTACTGCGATAGGCGTTGGTGAATGTGCCGGGGTAATTATTGATCTTGTTGCCACTTTACTTTATGAAAGCGACGAAAAATATGGTTGGGCTGCCGAGGCATTTGCCGATGGTCGCTGGGCTGATGCCATCTATCACGCTTATAATACATTGATAAGTTCGGCAAAAGCGCTGCTGCTGGATAAAAGCATCAGCGTCAGCACACAAACCGGCGTGATAAAGGAATTTGATAACAACTACGTAAATACCGGCGAGGTAAGCCTTGAAGGTAGTTTTAATGACCTGGTACTGCAAATAAACAAACATGAACCGTCGGAAGAATTTGCAATAGCCTATTTACGGCATGCGGGTGATTTTTTAAATACAGTTAAAGCAAAAAGAGAGGAATTGGTACAGCAATGATAATTACAACTAACAAACAGGTAAAAGAACCGCGTATCACCCTTGTCGGCGCAGGCCCGGGCGATGCAGAATTGATTACACTTAAAGGTGTTAAGGCATTGCAAACCGCCGATGTGGTTTTATACGACGCATTGGTGAATGACGAGTTACTTGAGCTTGCCTCTGAACACGCTGTAAAAATATATGTAGGTAAGCGCTCAGGCGATCACTCCTATTCCCAGGATGCGGTTAATAAACTGATGGTGGATTATGCCATTAACTATGGCCACGTGGTGCGTCTTAAAGGCGGCGACCCGTTTGTGTTTGGCCGGGGATTTGAAGAGCTGGATTATGCAGCATCTTATAGCATTCCCGCGCAGGTTATTCCTGGTATTTCTAGTTCTATCGGTGTACCGGGTATGCAGCATATACCCGTTACCCATCGCGGGCTGAGCGAAAGCTTTTGGGTGGTGACAGGCACAACAGCCAGTCAACAGATTTCACCCGATCTATACCAGGCCGCCAAAACAAATGCCACGGTTGTAGTATTGATGGGCATTCATAAGCTGGCCGAGATTACCGAAATATTTAAAAGCGAAGGCAAACATAAGCTGCCGGTTGCCGTAATTCAGAGTGGTACAACTAACGAAGAAAAAGTTGCTATTGGTATTGTTGATACAATTGTTGAAATTGTAGAGGAAAAGCAAATTACATCGCCAGCCCTTATCGTATTTGGTGAAGTGGTTTCCTTACATCCCCAATTCGCACCTATAAAAGAATTTTATGCCATCGTCTCCGAAGAATAGCAGCTTAATTATTCAGGATAAAAAGACTGGAGGAAATCCCTTATTCCCGGTTTTTTTAAAGCTGAATGATTTGCATACCGTGCTTGTGGGGGCCGGAAATGTTGGCCTGGAAAAGCTGACCGCGATCCTGCACAATAGCCCGGAGGCGAAGGTGACTGTTATTGCCCTGGAGATTTTGCCAGAAATTCATCTACTGGCCGCCGAATATCAAAAGTTGATCATTGTTCAGAAAACATTTATCGACAGCGACCTAGATAATGCCGATGTAGTTATTGCTGCCACTAACAATAGCGAGTTGAATAACTTCATCAGGCAATCCGCCCATGAGCGGAAACTGCTTATTAACGTGGCAGATAAGCCGGAACTTTGCGATTTCTACCTCGGCTCCATCGTACAGAAAGGCGACTTGAAAATCGCCATATCAACCAATGGAAAATCACCGACTATTGCTAAACGGCTGAAGGAAGTTTTAAACGACGGCTTACCTGATGAGTTAGATGTTACGTTGCAGCAGCTGAGTACGCTGCGTAACTCATTAAATGGAGACTTTACTGAAAAAGTGCGTAAGCTTAATGCGGTAACCTCAGTTTTGGTTGAGCCTAAAGCAATTGAAAAAAAGAATTTAATCTGGCTCATCTGGGGTGCTATTATTCTCTCCCTGGTGATTGCCGGAACAGCTTTGTGGTATAACGAGCCCGGGTTCAGAGGTTATATACAAACTGTTAAACCCGAATTTTACTACTTTTTAGCGGCCGGTTTTGTGTTTGCTATGATTGATGGGGCGATCGGTATGTCGTACGGCGTTACTTCAACATCCTTTTCGTTGGCAATGGGCGTTCCACCGGCATCGGCCAGTATGGGTGTGCACCTTTCAGAAATTACCAGCAACGGTATTGCGGGATGGATGCACTACCGGATGGGTAATATTAACTGGAAGTTATTTAAAATGCTGCTTATACCCGGCATCGTCGGCGCTATGACCGGCGCATACCTGGTTTCATCACTCGAACATTATAGCCAGTACACAAAGCCCTTTGTATCACTGTATACATTAATATTGGGTATTGTAATTCTGTCCAAGGCTTTAAATACACGCACAAAGAAATCATCAGAAAAGATAAAAAAAATCCCATTGCTTGGCCTTGGCGGTGGTTTTATTGATGCGGTAGGCGGAGGCGGCTGGGGCTCAATCGTGCTATCGACTTTAATTGCAGGCGGGCGCCATCCCAGATTTTCATTGGGAACGGTAAAGCTGTCACGGTTTTTTGTTGCGTTGATGAGTTCGCTAACATTCATCATTATGCTTAACAGCAATCATTGGGAAGCGGTGGCCGGCCTGGTTATCGGTAGCGCTATCGCGTCGCCAATTGCGGCTAAAATATCAAATAAAATATCAGCCAAAGCAATAATGGTTGCAGTAGCAGTGATAGTTATGATAACCAGCGTAAGAAGTATAGCATTGTTTTTACTAAAGATTTTATAAAATGAGTGAGCTGGCAGCATATATTAAAAAAGAAACTGAAGGACTTAACCCGGTTGAGGCACTAACGCTTCTATCGGATATATTTCATGACGAGATTGTGTTTTCCACCAGCTTTGGCTGGGAAGACCAGGTAATAACTCACATGATATTCGCCAACAACCTGCCAATAAAAGTGTTTACCTTAGAGACCGGCCGGCTGTTCCCGGAAACTTATTATGTTTGGAACCGCACCATGGAGATTTACGGTAGGCCCATACATGCTTACTACCCCAAAACGGAACTGGTTGAACAAATGGTAAGCACTAAAGGTCCAAGCAGCTTTTATGAGTCGGTTGAGAACCGTAAGGAGTGCTGTGGTATAAGGAAGATTGAACCCTTAAAGCGCGCATTGGCCGGTAACAAGTGCTGGATAACCGGTATCCGTGCAGACCAATCGGCAAACAGGCAGTTTATGGATAACGTGGAATGGGACGAACAAAACGACCTGGTTAAATTTCATCCTATTTATAGCTGGACGCTGGACGAGGTAAAGGAATACATTAAGAAATATAATATACCATATAATACACTTCACGATAGAGGTTTCCCCAGTATTGGTTGCGCCCCGTGTACGAGGGCCGTACAACCCGGCGAAGACTTTAGGGCAGGGCGCTGGTGGTGGGAAGACCAAAGTAAAAAAGAGTGCGGTTTACATGGTGTACATGAAGTGACTGAGAAATGAGCAAACATAAATTAGATTATTTAGACGAGTTAGAGGCAGAGGCTATTTATATCCTGAGGGAGGTTGCCGGGCAGTTTGAAAAACCTGCGTTGCTGTTTTCCGGGGGCAAGGATTCTATTACGCTGGTGCGATTGGCTGAAAAAGCCTTCAGGCCGGGCAAATTTCCGTTCCCGCTGGTTCATATCGACACAGGGCACAATTTCGCGGAAACAATCGAGTACCGCGATAAAATGATAAATCGCATAGGCGAAAAATTGATTATCGGTCACGTACAGGATTCTATCGATGAAGGCAAAGTGGTTGAGCAGAAAGGTAAAAATGCCAGCAGAAACACGTTACAAACTGTAACCCTGCTTGATACCATCGCCAAAAATGGCTTTGATGCCTGTATCGGTGGCGCCCGTCGCGACGAAGAAAAAACCCGTGCAAAAGAGCGCATATTTTCTGTTCGCGATGAGTTTGGCCAGTGGGACCCAAAACGCCAGCGCCCGGAGCTTTGGAACATCTTTAACGGCAAGATACATAAAGGCGAAAACGTACGGGTGTTCCCTATCAGTAATTGGACCGAACTTGACGTTTGGAATTATATCCGCCGCGAAAAAATCGAATTGCCATCTATTTACTTTGCTCACGAGCGCGAAGTTATTACCCGTAATGGTCAATATATGGCAGCATCGCCATTTTTAAATATGGATAATGAAGATATCATCGAACGCCGTAACGTACGCTTCCGCACCGTTGGGGATATGACTTGTACTGCGGCCGTTGAATCATACGCTTACCATATCGACGACATTATTGACGAAATAAGGGAATCAAAAATAAGTGAGCGCGGCGCCCGCATGGACGATAAAGTAAGCGAAGCCGCCATGGAAGACAGGAAAAAAGGCGGATATTTTTAAATAAGGATCCCCCGGCATCGTGCGGTTGTTGGTGACAACACCAACAACCGCGGTTCATATGACGCTGATATTCTTTTAATCAGTGTAATCGGTGAAATCATTTTTCAAATCGGTGTAATCAAAAAAATAAAATCGGTGAAACGGCATAGCCCTCCTGAGCACCTTTAAAAACAGACAACTGGCGAAAAATCATCCTCAAATCGGTGAAAGCACAAAAAGAAAATAATGGACATTCTAAAATTTATAACAGCAGGCAGTGTAGACGATGGTAAAAGCACCTTGATAGGTCGCTTATTGTACGATAGCCAATCAATTCTTGCCGACCAGCTTGAAGCTTTACATAGCTCGAACCGCAAAAACGACGACGGCACCATCGACCTTGCCATATTAACCGATGGCCTTAAAGCCGAGCGCGAACAGGGCATTACCATAGATGTTGCTTACAAATACTTTCAAACTGATAAGCGTAAGTTCATTATCGCCGATACACCGGGACATATTCAATATACCCGCAACATGGTTACCGGCGCATCGAATGCTAACCTGGCTATTATCCTGGTCGACGCACGCAAAGGCGTTATTGAGCAAACTATACGTCACTCCTACCTGGTGTCGTTGCTGGGCATACAGCAAGTGGTGGTTTGTATCAATAAGATGGACATGGTAGATTATAGCGAGGCCACTTATGAAACAATTGTTAATGACTATAAAGCATTGGCTTATAAAGTTGGCCTGCAGGATGTAAAATACATACCTGTGAGCGCTTTAAAGGGTGACAACATCGTAAACGAATCGGAGAAAATGCATTGGTACGAAGGCAAAAGCCTGCTGCATTTTTTAGAAACCGTTGAACTAAAAAGAGACGAAAGCACTGAACATGCACGTTTCCCGGTACAATGGGTCGTTCGCCCGCAAACAGACGAATTGCATGATTATCGTGGCTATGCAGGTCGCGTTTCCAGCGGGTCATTTAAGGTAAATGATAAAGTAACGGTGTTACCTTCCGGCTTTCATTCAACTATCGAAAAGATAGAAGTACTGGATGCCGAACCGGAAGAAGCCATTGCCGGTATGTCGGTTACCATACATTTAAAAGATGAGATAGACATCAGCCGCGGCGATCTGTTAGTTAATACCGAATATCTGCCTCAAACGGCACAGCAAATTGAAGCAGACTTATGTTGGATGGATACCCGTGCACTGGATACTTCGCTTACCTATTTTATACAGCACAACAGCAAAGTAACCCGCTGCAAAATACAGGAAGTACTTTATAAGGTTAATATCAACACCCTTGAAAAAGAATTTGGTGAAGATTTCAAGCTGAATGACATCGGCCGCATTGTCATAAAAACTGCTGAACCTTTGGCGTTTGATCCCTACCAAACAAACAAAGCAAACGGTGGCGCTATTATTATAGATAGCCGGACGAATGTTACGGTTGGTGCTTTGATGTTAAGAGAAGCAGTGGGATAGCTTCACAAAGACTTACGAAGTTTTTGAAACTTCGTAAGTCTAACACGATGTGTTATAACTAATCTCTAATCAACCAATCTCTAGTCTCTATTTCTCAGCATCTGGCTTCAGCAAAGCTTTCTCCGCTTTCCGAAACTTCATAACCTTTGGTACCGATACACTGGTTATATAAGGATTATCCATATTTAGCTTGTAATAGCCCTGGTGATATTTTTCAGCGGGGTAAAATGCTTTATACGGCGCTACTTCAGTTACAATAGACTCCGGGTAATGTTTGCTTTGGTTGATTTTTTTGATGGTAGACTCTAACGTTGCTTTTTCTTCCGGATTTCGGTAAAAAGCTATGGAACGGTAATCAGTGCCTTCGTCCGGCCCCTGGCGGTTTAGCTCTGTTGGGTCGTGCGCGAAAAAGAAGGCGTTGGCTACTTCGGCATAACTGATGACTTTGGGGTCGTAATAAACCTGCACGCATTCAGCATGACCGGTGGTACGGGTACAAACATCTTCATAGGTCGGATTTACCTTAATCCCCCCTGCGTAACCCGAGATAACTTTGCTCACACCTTTTAACTCAGACATAGCCTCACTCATACTCCAGAAGCATCCGCCACCAAAGGTAGCAACCTGCTCGCCCGGGCCAGCCTTGGGTAATTTGGCAAACTCCTTCCCGCTGCCGGGCTGGCCGTTAACGCAGCCGGCGAATAGCAATATCGCGGCAGCATATAAAAAGATCTGTTTCAT
>Ga0105237_10003850_pt1 | contig 17646 bp, 14 predicted proteins | sample KBSC24metaG_FD_81520 | JGI IMG/M metagenome (GOLD analysis project Ga0105237, IMG submission 81520) | Corn rhizosphere microbial communities from Kellogg Biological Station, Michigan, USA - KBS C2-4 metaG | ecosystem: Host-associated > Plants > Roots > Rhizosphere > Soil | place: Michigan, USA... | reverse complement strand
TGGCCTTCACGCATGGTGGCAATTCGCGAATCCAAGCAGTCCACGACCACCCCGTAGACAATCGCCTTTGTCGGTGTTGCTGTTCACCTTTGAAACCGCCCTGGGTTATACGTTCGGGCGGATGTATTCGAAGACGACCGGCAAGGCCCGCCTGGGCATGCGGCCGTCGAAGAAGAGCATCCGCATGTCCGGTTCGATGAGGGGGATGTGGAAACGGAGTCATGGTCTGGCTCATAGGGCACCGCCAACCGAAAGGGGTGGCCACAGCGATGCCACGACCTACAGCCACCGCGTCACATCCCTACTCTACCGACCGCCGGTGGCCACGAACGGCGGCTTCGCAGATGCGGAACGTGAAAGATCCGGGCCGGTCGTCGGGCGGCTTTGGAGCGCGCCGATGGGCTGCTATGGGTCGGCAAGGAACTTTCGCCAAGGTTCGCTTTGACTCGTGCATGGCAAGCCCTACTCGGAAACCATGCTCAGCCAGAGGGTCCCGCCGCTTAAAATTCTTCATCGTGAGAATTGCCAACGCGGATTGCCGCTTCTTGGGAGAAGAGATGCCCAAAATGGTCGGGATCCGTTTGCAGAAATGACCCTGCAACCCGCATATTTGCTTGATTCCCGATCAGCTTTGGGACCAGTGGGGTCGGATGTTCGAATCATCTCACCCCGACCATCTAAGTGCTTGTCTTGGCCAGCGAAGCTCGAGTCACGGCAAAGGCTCCGAAGGGCGGTTGGCCGTCCGACACGGCTGCATCAGCCACCCAAGCTGTGCGAAGTGGCCAGCCGCACGAGTGCTTGGCCCGCCCGGGAGAAGTACCGGTCTCTTCGCCAGCACAACTCGAAGTCGAACGACAGTCGGGGCTCGAAGGACAGTCCGACCAATCCGGGCTGCTGGTCCACCAGTGACCTGAGCAGGGTTGCTGCGCCATGCCCCTCCAGCGCGGCAAGGATCGTCATGTGCACGAAGTTGCTTTCCATGACCTTGCGGTAGCTCACGCCGTGCTGCGCGCAGTAATCGTCAAGCAACTTGCGCTGTAGAAAGCCTGGGGCCAAAACCACCATCGGCAGGCCGCTCAGCGCGCGTGGTTCCACGATTTTCTTGCTGCTCAGCCGGTGGCTGCTTGCCACGGCCAACACCATCTCGTCGCTGCCGAGGTGGACTGACTCCCACGCCTTGTTGACGCGCCGCGACTCCAGGATGCCCACGTCGATCGTGCCCGCATCGAGACGAGCCCGAATGTCCGTTGCACTGCCTTCGATGGCCGAGACGTCGATGCCAGGGTACAGATTGCGGTACGCCATGATCAACTTCGGGAAGTAGTGCAGACCGTACATCGGCGGGAAGCCCACCGTGACGCTGCCGGTCCTTAGATCGGCGACATCACGTATCTCGCGTCGCATCGAATCCACCTCTTCAAAGATGCGCGCCGCCCGGACCAGCAGGGTGTGTCCCTCCTGCGTCGGCGTGACCCCCCGTGGTTGCCGGAAGAAGAGCGTGACCCCCAGTTCCTCTTCGAGCTTGGCGATCGCAATGCTCAGCGCAGGCTGGGCAATGTGAATCTCCTCGGCGGCCCGCGTGAAGCTGCCGAGCCGACCGATTACTTCGCAAAAATGCAGAACGCGTAGATCCATATCGCAGTTTTATGCCGTCCATAAGAACGATATATTTTACGTAGGGGCACGCGAGAACTAGCATCAAATCAGTGCAGATCGATATCCGGCCTGCGCTGCGTCAGCCCCCACTGACGACACCAAAACACGCTGTGAGCCAGCCGTCTTTGGCGACCAGACGCAACGGAGACCTTGGTGATGCTGACCTTTCTCGCCTATGCGATGGTGATCGTTTTCATGGGTTTGATCATGAGCAGGTGCATGACGGCGCTGATTGCGCTGATCGCCGTGCCGATTGCCTTCGCACTCGTCGGCGGGTTCGGCGCCGAGATCGGACCGATGGTCCTCAACGGCCTCAAAGCGATTGCGCCCACCGGCGTGCTGCTGATGTTCGCGATCCTGTACTTCGGGTTGATGATCGATGTGGGGCTTTTCGACCCGCTGATCCGCGGCATCGTCAGACTTGCCAAGGGAGATCCGCTGAGGCTCATCGTCGGTTCTGCGCTGCTGGCGTTGATCGTCTCGCTCGACGGTGATGGTTCGACCACCTACCTGCTTTGCATCACCGCAATGCTGCCGCTTCACCGGCATCTGGGCATCAAGCCAATGATCCTGCCGTGCGTCGTGATGCTCGGCAACAGCATCATGAACATTGCACCCTGGGGCGGGCCGACGGCGCGTGTGATGAGTTCCTTGCACCTCGATTCGAGCCAGGTCTTCTTGCCGGTGATCCCTTCGATGGCCGCGGCGTCGGTGGCCACGCTCGGCATCGCCTGGTACTTCGGACTGAGGGAGCGCGCCCGGTTGAAGGAGATTCGTTTCACGCCCGTGCATCACGCGCCTTCGCCGCTCGGCGGGGAAGTGGATCTCGATGCAACGGACGCGCCGACGAGCGAGCGACGTCCGGCGCTGATGATCTTCAACCTCGTGCTGACCACGGTGCTGATGGTGTGCCTGGTGACGGCCGTGCTGCCCTTGCCGCTGCTCTTCATGGGGGCGTTCGCCATCGCCATGACGGTCAACTTCCCGTCGATCAACGATCAGAAGAAGCGCGTCGCGGCGCATTCGGCCAGCGCCTTGTCCGTCGTCTCGGTCATCTTCGCCGCCGGTGTCTTCACCGGCATCCTCTCCGGTACCAAGATGACGGATGCCATCGCCCACAGCATCGTCTCCGCGATCCCGACATCGGCTGGCCACTACCTGCCTTTGATCACCGCCGCGATCAGCGCGCCGATGACGTTCTTCCTGTCCAACGACGCGTTCTACTTCGGCGTCGTGCCCATCCTCGCCGAAGCGGCCAAGGGCTACGGCATTGCCTCGGAGATCATCGCCCGCGCGTCGCTGCTCGGTCAGCCCGTGCATCAGCTGAGCCCGCTGGTTGCAGCCAACTACGTGCTGATCGGCCTGGCTGGCGTGGAATTCGGCGACCACCAGAAGTTCACGCTGAAGTGGGCCTTCCTGCTGGTCGTCGTGATGATCATCACCGCGGGTGTGATCGGCGTCGTGCCGCTGATCTGATCGGCACGGGAGCCCCATGGCCATGATGCAAGAGCCCGCCACCCCCGCGGCGATGTCGATGGACCGCCGTCGCCTGCTGCTCAGGAGCATGATCGCCGCCGCAGGCGCCACGGCCGGTGCACTGTCCGGGCCGGTCCGCGGTCAGTCCACGCCGGCCATCAAGAAATCCGTGCCGCGCTTCGCCTACGTCGGTTGCCGAACGACCAAGGCGCGCAACGCCCGCGGCGAAGGCATTCAGGTCTACAAGGTGGATGCCGCCTCCGGCGAATGGACGCACGTTCAGCTCCTGAGGGATCTGGTGAACCCGTCCTTCCTGGCGTTCGACCGGACTCAGCAATTTCTCTATACGGTGCATGGAGACATGAGCGAGGTCAGCGCATTCAGCGTGGATCCCGACAGCGGCGTGCTCCGGCTGCTGAACCAGCAATCGACGCAAGGCAAGAATCCGGCGCATCTCTTGGTCGACGAGAGCAACCGCTTTCTCATCGTCGCCAACTACGCGAGCGGAACGCTGGCAGTGCTGCCGCGCAACGACGACGGATCGCTGGGGGCACTCCAACAACTCGAGAACCTGCCGGGGACGCCCGGGACGCACCGAGTGGACCAGAATTCTTCCCATCCCCATCATGTCGTGTACGACCCTGCGGCTCGTTGGCTGCTCGTACCGGACAAGGGTGTCGACCGGATCTTCACGTTCGGATTCGATCCAGCCACCGGCAAGCTGCGACTGGCCGACCCGGGCTTTGTGCAGATCCGTCCCGGCGCCGGCCCGCGACACATCGCTTTCCATCCAGCGCGCCCGTTCGCCTACGTCGCGCACGAGTTGGACAGTTCCGTCGGTGCCTATCGGTACGTGCCCGAGCGCGGTCTGCTCGAACCGATACAGATCGTTCCGTCGCTTCCGGACACGTTCACCGGCGCGAACACGGCGGCCGAAATCGAGGTTTCGCCGTCTGGCCGATTTGTCCTTATCTCCAATCGCGGCAGCGACAGCATCGGCAGCTTCGGCATCGATCCGTCGAGCGGCAGGCTCACGCCGGTGGGCTGGACCGCCAGCGAGGGCAAGGGCCCTCGGTTCTTCGCGATCGATCCGACGGGCGCCTTCGTCCACGTCGCGAACGAAAACAGCGACGCCATCGTGACGTTTCGACTGGACGAAGACAGCGGGCGTCTGCAGAAGACAAAGCAGATCGTTCGAACCGGCAGCCCCGTCTGCATCGTCTTTTCCACCCTCTGACCTTCGGGAAGGAATACAAACATGAAGCTAGGCTTTGTAGGTCTCGGGCAAATGGGCAAACCCATCGCGCTCAACCTGCTGAAGAGCGGCGCCGATCTGGTGGTGATCGACCGCACCGATCAGGCTTTCGAGGCATTTCGCGACAAAGGCGCGCGCGGCAGCACCGATGTCGCGTCGCTCGCTGACGCCGACGTGATCTTCCTCTGCCTGCCGAGCGCCAAGGTGGTGAAGGACTTCGTCTTGCGCGAGGGCGGGTTGCTGAGCCTGATCGGACCCGGGCAGACGGTGGTGGATCTCAGCACCATCACGTACTCGGCCACGACCGAGCTGGCACGCGCGCTCGCTGCGAAGGGTGTTGCCTTCGTCGACGCGCCGATCTCCGGCATGGAAGCGCGTGCCATCGATGGTACGCTGACCGTCATGTGCGGCGGCGAGCGCGAGGTCTTCGAGCGCATCCGGCCGCTGCTCGACTGCATCGGCAACAAGATCCTCTACATGGGCCCCGCGGGCAGCGGCCAGCTGACCAAGCTGATCAACCAGTTGCTGTTCGACATCAATGCCGCAGCCCTGGGCGAGATCCTGCCGATGGCCACGAAGATGGGCCTCGACCCGAACCTGGTCGGCGAGGTCATCAATGCCGGCACCGGCCGCAGCTACGCGTCGGAGTTCTTCGTTCCACGCATCCTGCAGCGGCACTTCAGCGACGGCTATCCGATGACGCATGCCTACAAGGACCTGATCAGCGGCGCAGAGCTGGGGGCGAACTTGTGCATCCCGATGCCGGTGCTGGCCGCGGCCACGGCCACCTACCAGACGGCGCTGCTGCGCGGGCATGGCGAGAAGGACAAGGGCGCCATGGTCCTCGTCTTCGAAGAACTGCTCGGCGTCCAGGTGTCGAGCCGCACCCGGTCATGAACACGCAAGGAGACAACCATGTCTGATGAACAACCCCACGGCTTCGAACTCGGCCTCACGAACTACGGCGATCTCGATTTCGCCTCCTACCTGCGGCGCTCGTTCGCCCGCTCGATGGGCATCTCGACCGAACTGCTGAAGAAGCCCGTCGTCGGCATCGCGATGACGCCGTCGGACTTCAACAACTGCCATCGCTACATGCCGCAGCTGGTCGAGGCGGTGTCGCGCGGCGTGCTGGCCGCCGGCGCGCTGCCGCGCGCCTTCCCGACCGTCTCGCTGGGCGAGGTCTTCCTGAACCCGACCAGCATGGTCTATCGCAATCTGATGGCTATGGACACCGAGGAGATGATCTCGGCGCTGCCGATGGATGCGGTGGTGCTGATCGGCGGTTGCGACAAGACGGTGCCGGCGCAGCTGATGGGCGCGGCCTCGGCCAACATCCCGGCCATCCAGCTCGTCACCGGCCCGATGATGACCGGGCGGCACAAGGGCCAGCGCCTCGGCGCCTGCACCGATTGCCGCAGCTTCTGGCAGAGGTTCCGCGCCGGCACCGTCGATGCGGCGGAGATCCAGCAGGTCGAAGGGCGCCTCTCCGTCACCGCGGGCACTTGCGCGGTGATGGGCACGGCCAGCACGATGGCCTGCATCGCGGAGACGCTCGGCATGTCGCTGCCCGGAACGGCCGCGATCCCCGCCGTGCATGCCGACCGTCTCGTCGCGGCGGAGATGAGCGGGCGTGCGGCGGTGGCGATGATCACCAACCCGATCCGCCCCGACCGGATCATCACGCACAAGTCGGTCGAGAACGCCTTCCGGGTGCTGATGTCCGTCGGCGGATCGACGAATGCGATCGTGCACCTCACGGCAGTCGCGGGCCGGCTCGGCATCCGCGTCTCGAACGACCGTTTGAATCAGATCTCCGACGAGACGCCGGTGCTGGTCGACCTCAAACCCGTCGGCGAAGGCTACATGGAGGACTTTCATGCGGCCGGCGGCGTCGGCGCGCTGCTGCGCGAATTGAAGCCGCTGCTGCACCTCGACACCATCGACGTCACCGGCCGCACCCTGGAGGAGCGCCTGGCGGAGCCGCTGGACTGGGTCGATCGCAAGGTCATCCGGCCGTTCTCGGATCCGGTCTCGAAGGTGGGCGGACTGATCGCATTGCAGGGCAGTCTGGCGCCGGACGGTGCGATCTTCAAGCGCGCGGCCGCAACGCCGGCGCTGTTCGAATCGCAGGGCAGGGCAGTCGTCTTCAACGGGCTGGAAGACCTGGCCAAGCGCATCGACGACCCGGACCTCGACGTGAAGGCCGACGACATCCTCGTGCTGCAGAACATCGGCCCACAGGCGGCTGGCATGCCGGAAGCCGGCTACCTGCCGATCCCGAAGAAGCTCGCCCAGGCAGGTGTGAAGGACATGGTGCGCATCTCCGACGGCCGCATGTCCGGCACTGCATTCGGCTCCATCGTGCTGCACGTTGCGCCCGAGTCCGCGGTCGGCGGTCCGCTCGGCGCGGTGCGCAATGGCGACCAGATCCGGCTCTCCGTCGCCGAGAAGCGCATCGACTTGCTGGTCGATCCGGCCGAGATCGCGCGGCGTCTGGAGAGCTTCGTACCGCCACCTGTCCCCAAGCGGGGCTACAAGTCGCTCTACCGCAGGACGGTACTGCAAGCGGAAGGTGGTTGCGACTTCAACTTCCTCACCAAGGCGGCCGACGATGAATGAATCCTTCGATCCCGGGCCGGCCGCGACGCAGCTGGCCGAAGCCTGGCGCAGCGGCAGCCTGTTGACCGAACTGCCGGCGGCTATACGCCCAGCGACGCTGTCGCAAGGCTACGACGTGCAGGATCGCTTGATCGCGATGCTGGGCGAGTCAGTCGCCGGCTGGAAGCTCGGTGTCGGCAGCGCACTGCAGAAGCGGCAGGCCGGCATCGGACGATCCATCGCCGGCCGGGTGCTGCAGTCCTGCCTGTACCGCGAGGGCTCGACGGTGAGCATTCCCAACGCCGCGCCGATCACGATCGAGTTCGAGATAGCCTACGTGCTGAGCCGCGACGTGCTGCCCGAGGAGACCGAGGTCGCCCCCCTGGACGTTGTCGGCGCCGTCCATGCCGCATTCGAAATCGTCCTGTCGCGGTTCACGGATCGCCGCGCCGTAGGTTGGCCCAGCTTCGCGGCTGACGACGCGGCCTTCCATGCCCTGGTGCTTGGCGCGCCCATCGACGCGACACGCATCGGCGAGTTGCGAAATTCGCTGGTGGTCTCGGTCGACGGCAAAGAGATGGCGCGCAGCGCCATCGGCGAAGACGCGACCGATCCGGTCGCCGCGCTGGGCGACCTCATTGCGATCGCGCGCGAGCGCGGCATGCGCTTGCCGAAGGGCAGCGTGGTGTCGACCGGCACGGTCTCGAAGCCTTTCAACGTCAGCGCGGCAAAGGCCCGCATCACCGCCCGCTACCTGGGCACCGAGTTGGACTGTCGAACGCTGGTGTCAAGGCCGGCAGCCTGAACACAGAGGAGACGACACGATGGACAAGATGGTTCACGCCCGGCCCGAGCGCCTGCTGGAGTTTTCGACCGCTGTATTCGCCCGGGCCGGCATGCCCGAGCCGGATGCGCGGCTCGCGGCGGACACCCTGGTGCAGGCGGACTTGTGGGGCCACCAGTCGCATGGCGTCATGCGCCTGTCGTGGTACGCCGCCCGGCTCGAAGCGGGTGTCTGCGAGCCGGTCGCCAAGCCGGAGCTCGTGGTCGATGCCGGCGCCATCGCCGTGCTCGACGGGCATCACGGCATGGGCCAGGTGCTCACCGTGCGAGCGATGCGCGAGGCGATCGACCGTGCCAAGGTGCATGGCATCGGTGCCGTGGCGCTGCGCAACTCCAACCATTTCGGCACGGCGATGTACTTCACGCTGATGGCCGCTCGTGAGGGCTGCGTCGGCTTCGTCTCGACCAATGCGAGCCCGGCGATGGCGCCCTGGGGCGGCAGGAAGAAGACCGTGGGAACGAACCCCTGGTCCTGGGCGGCACCGGCAGGCAGCCACGCGCCGATGGTGCTGGACATCGCGAACACCGGCGTCGCGCGCGGCAAGATCTACCTCGCCAAGCAGAAGGGCCTGCCGATCCCCGAGGGCTGGGCGATCAACGCCGCCGGCGAGCCGACCACCGATCCGGCCGAGGCCATCAACGGCATCATCCTGCCGATGGCGCAGCACAAGGGCTACGCCATCGCAGTGATCATGGACATGCTGTCGGGCGTGCTGACGGGCAGTGCCTTCGGCACCGGCGTGTTCGGGCCCTACCAGACCGAGCATCGCAGCGGTGCCGGTCAGCTGGTGATCGCACTGAACGTTGACGCGATGCAGCCGCTGGCCGAGTTCAACGCCCGCATGGAGCGCTACATCGCCGAGCTGAAGTCGGTGCCGCTTGCCAAGGGCTTCGACGAGATCGTCTATCCCGGCGAGATCGAAGCGCGCAATGATGCGCGCCACCGGACGGAAGGTCTGCTGCTGCCCGGAGACACGGCGGCTGACCTGCAAAAGATCGCCGCCCGCCTCGGCTTGCCTTCGCCGTTCGACCCCGCGGGCTGATCGGCTCGACAGACCAGTTCCGGAAGGGGTGGCATGCGCCACTCCGGCGAACAGGCGCGCCTCATCAACGCCCAAACCTCGCCTTGACGAACGAATCATCATCGCCGTCGCGTTCTGGATTTCCACGCTGACCATCGGGGGTGGCCTGCTGGGCTGGGGTGCGGCAGAGATGGCGGCATCGGATCCCTCCGTGATCGGGTGGTACTGCACACGGACAACATGTTGATCGACGACGTTGACGCGCCGGGAAGCTGCCGGCCGTAAATGGCCAGGCTCTGCCGATGGGAGCCGTATGCGCAGCGCGCTATTCGCGGGCACCCGCTTTGCCGGCCTGGGAGACTCGGATTGACGCTGCCTCGGAGAGTACGAATACTCGGGCGCACGAAGCACGGTTCCGATCCACCTCAACCACCAGGAGAACCCCATGGCGAAGCGGTACGCGAGCATCCTCGAGACCATCGGCAGGACGCCGGTGGTGCGGATCAACCGGCTGGCCCCGCCGGGGGTGAACATGTTCGTCAAGTGCGAGTCGTTCAACCCGCTCAGCTCGGTGAAGGACCGCCTCGCCTTCGCGGTGATCGAGGCGGCCGAGCGATCCGGCGAGCTCAAGCCCGGGCAGACCGTGGTCGAGGCGACCAGCGGCAACACCGGCATCGGCCTGGCCATGGTGTGTGCGGCGAAAGGCTACCCGCTGGTGCTGCTCCAGGCCGAGCCGTTCAGCGTCGAACGCCGCAGGCTGATGCGCTTCCTCGGCGCAAAGGTCGTCATCACCCCGGCTGCCGAGCGCGCGGTGGGCATGATCAACAAGATGGAAGAGCTCGCGGCCAAGCACGGCTGGTTCATGACACGGCAGTTCGAGAACGAAGCCAATCCGGACTACCACTCGCGCACTACCGCGCGCGAGATCGTGGACGACTTCGAAGGCGACCGGCTGGACTACTGGGTCACCGGCTACGGCACCGGCGGCACGCTCAAGGGCGTGGCGCGCGTGCTCAGGAAGGAGCGGCCGGAAACGAAGATCATCGTCTGCGAGCCGACCGACGCGCCGCTGCTCAGCAGCGGCATCGAGCAGAAGCGCAAGCCCGACGGGACGCCCGCCGAGCCGCATCCGAGCTTCAAGCCGCACCCGATGCAAGGCTGGACGCCCGACTTCATCCCGAAGCTCACGGGTGACGCGGTTGCGATGGCATTGATCGATCGCATTCTGCAGATCCAGGGCCCGGAGGCGATCCAGGCCAGCAAGACCCTGGCAGCGAAGGAGGGCATCTTCTGCGGCATCACTTCCGGCGGTGCTTTCGCCGGCGCGCTGCGGATCGCGGCCGAGGCGCCACAGGGCGCGAACATCCTGGCCATGCTGCCCGACACCGCCGAGCGCTATCTGAGCACGCCGCTGTTCGCCGACATCGGTGCGGACATGAACGAGGAGGAACTGGTGATCTCGCGTTCAACGCCCGGCGGCCAGCTCAAGACCTGAAGCGGGGGGGCACCGTGAAGATCGTCTCCGAGCGCGCCGGTGCGGCCGCGCATGCCTTCGACGCCATCAAGGACTTCAACTTCCGGTCGCGCTACGCCGAGCGGCGCGGGCAGGCGGACATCGCGGATTTCACCTTCGGCAACCCGCACGAGATGCCGCTGCCCGGACTCGTCGAGGCGATCCGCGAGGGCGCGATCCCGCAGGACAAGAACTGGTTCGCGTACAAGACCAGCGAGGAGGTCCCGCAGGCCTTCCTGGCCGCCGTGCTGGCGCGCGAACTCGACCTGGCCTTCGAGGCGCCGGACGTGGCGCTCACCGCCGGCGCGTTCGCGGCCATCTCGGTCGCCTTCCGGCTGCTGCTGGACGCCGGCGACGAGGTTGTCTTCTGCGAGCCCGGCTGGTTCTGCTACGAGCCGATGCTCCTCGCAGCCGACGCAGTGCCGCGCAAAGTGCCGCTGGCCAAGCCGCACTTCGACCTCGACCTGGACGCGATCGAAGCGGCGCTCGGCCCGCGCACGCGGCTGGTGATCGTCAACACCCCGCACAACCCGACCGGGCGCATCTACGGTCGTGACGTGCTGGAGGCGCTGGCGCAACGGCTCGAACACGCGTCGAAGCGCTTCGGCCGGCCGATCTTTCTGCTGTCCGACGAGCCGTACCGGCGCTTGCGCTTCGACGGCCGCGGCTTCGTGAGCCCGGCGGCCGTGTACCCGTGGACGCTGATCGCGTACAGCTACGGCAAGGTGCTGCTCGCGCCGGGCCAGCGCCTGGGCTATCTCGCCATCTCGCCGCGCATGCCGGCGGACGACCGGCAGGCCTTGCGCGACGCGATGTTCGCTACCCAGATGGCGATCGGCTGGTGCTTCCCCAATGCGGTCATGCAGAACGCCCTGCCTCGCATCGATGCGCTGAGCATCGATGTGCAGGCGCTGACCCGGCGGCGCGACGCACTGAGCGCCGCGCTCGCCCAGGCTGGCCATGTGGTGCTCCCGCCGGAGGGAACCTTCTACCTCTGGGCAAAATGGGCCGGCAATGACCCGGAGCGGCAGTGGAACGCGCTGGCGGATCACGACGTGTTCGTCATGCCGGGCCACGTGATGAACGCGCCGGACTACTTCCGGATCTGCCTCACCGCATCCGATGCCATGGTGGCGAAGGCCTTGCCTGCGTTCACACGAGCGGCGTGAGCGGGCCTTGGTCGCCGTCGAATCCTTCGGGTGAGACCTGACCCCTTCAATGCAACTTCACATGCGGCACGGTGCGCCGAACGATCAGCCGTGCCAGCGTATCGAGGGCGACCTTCGGAAGGCCGTGCAGCGCCAGCTCGTGCATCTTGTAGAGGGACTCGTACATCAGCCGGGCGAAGTAGCCCTCGATGACCAGGTTGCCGCCGACCAGCGCACCCATCATGTTCCCGATCGTGCTGAATTCTCCTAGCGATACGAGGGAGCCGAAGTCGCGATACCGGTAGCTCCGTACCGCCTTGCCCTGCAGACGTCGCGGGATCTGCCGCAAGAGGTGCATGGCTTGCTGATGCGCCGCCTGCGCTCGCGGAGGAACGACGCCGCCCTTTTCCGGCCACGGGCACGCGGCGCAGTCGCCGATCGCGAAGACGTTTGCGTCTCGCGTTGTCTGCAGCGTTGGCAGCACGACCAGCTGATGAATGCGATTGCTCTCCAGGCCGGCGATGTCCTTCAGGAACTCCGGCGCCTTGACGCCGGCGGCCCAGACGATCAGTTCCGAATGAATGACGCGACCATCGGCCAAGCGCACGCTCTTCGGCAGGACTTCTGCGACGCGGGCGCCCGTGTGCACCGCAACGCCGAGGCGACCCAGCAGGCGTTGCGTCTCTTGCGAGAGCCGAGCGGGCAGGGCAGGCAAGACCCGATCGGCCGCCTCGATCAGGTGGAGTTTGATGTCCCTGTCCGGATCGATGCGGTCCAAGCCGAACGCGACGAGCTGGCGAACCGTGTGGTGCAGCTCGGCGGCGAGCTCGACGCCGGTCGCGCCTGCGCCGATGATGGCTACCTGGAGCTGGTCCCGGCCCACGGGTCCTGTCTGCGTTTGGGCGCGAAGGCAAGCGTTGACGAGCCGCCGATGGAAGAATTGCGCATTCGCGCTGCTTTCCAATTTCATCGCGTGGTCGCTCACGCCCGGCGTGCCGAAGTCGTTGCTCTGGCTGCCCACCGCGACGACGAGAGTGTCATATCTGAATCTATGGCGCGGCGTGATCTCTCGACCCTCCGCATCGATAGAAGCGGCCACCTCGACCTCGCGCCGCTCCCGGTCGAGATGGGTCATCTCGCCGCCGCGGTATCGAAAGTGGTGCCGGTGCGCCTGCGCGAGAAAGTTGACCTCGTGGGCGTTGACGTCCATGCTGCCGGCCGCGATCTCGTGCAGCTTGGGCTTCCACACGTGCGAGCGTGTCTTGTCGACCAGCGTGATGGCGGCCTTTCCTCGCTTGCCCAGCGTGTCTCCCAGCCGCGTCGCGAGTTCCAATCCTCCTGCCCCGCCGCCGACGATGACGATCTGGTGCCGATCGTCGAACGGCACGATCCTGCGGCGTGAAACGATGCTCCTCATGACGCCAGGACTCGAAAAGCGCCTCGGCCGCCATGCCGGTAGAGGGGGCGACCCGCCTCCGCCGCTGCCGCCTTGGCCGCTGCCAGCGAGACGGCGAGGATGGCGACACGCGTTACGCCCTTGCCGCCGTAGCGCGTGGGATCGTTGTTGCGCAGCTCGACGGCCTCGCGCGTTCCCGTGGATGCGCCGGAAGGCGCCGCGGCATAGCCCGTCGCGCCCGAGTGAAGGACGACTGTCGCCGCGACCGTCGGGTTGCCGCGCGAGTCGAGAATCTCTATGCCGCGAATTTCGTGGATGGAAGACATCGTGTTCCTGCGTGGTCTACACGTTGACGACGTGCAACTGGTTGGTGGTTCCGGCGCTGCCGAACGGCATGCCGGCGGTGATGACGATCGTGTCGCCCGGCGACGCGTACCCCTCGGACTGCGCTGTCGCGCGGGCGATCGAGACGATCTCGTCGACGCTCTTCGCATCGCTCGGCACGTGAACCGGGTGCAGGCCCCAGGCGAGCGCGAGACGGCGCGCGATCCGTGGCTCCGGCGTGAGGCCCAGCACCGGCGCCTTCGGTCGCTCGCGCGCGGCACGCAGGCTGGTCGACCCCGACCGCGTATAGGTCGCGATGGCCGCGACCGGCAGCATCGCGGCCACTTGGCGCAGCGAAGCGCAGATCGCGTCGGCCACCGTGGGCTCGCGTCCGCCCTGCGAGGCGTCCATGACGTCGCGATAGTGCGGGTCGCGCTCGACCTCGGCGATGATGCGGCTCATGGTCGAGACGGCTTCGACCGGGTAGCGGCCGGAGGCCGATTCGGCCGACAGCATCACCGCGTCGGCGCCGTCGTAGATGGCCGTGGCCACGTCCGAGGCTTCCGCGCGCGTGGGAACGGGCGACTGGATCATCGACTCGAGCATCTGCGTCGCGACGATCACCGGCTTGCCGGCGCGGCGGCATTCCCGGACGATGCGCTTCTGGATGCGCGGGACCTGCTCGGCCGGCAGCTCTACGCCGAGATCGCCCCGCGCGACCATCACCCCATCGCACAGCCGCACGATCTCCTCGAGCGACTCGATGGCCGCCGGCTTCTCGAGCTTGGCCATGATCCCGGCGCGGCCCTGCACGATGTCGTGCAGTTCCTGCATGTCCTGCGGACGCTGCACGAATGACAGCGCGATCCAGTCGACACCGAGCGAGAGCCCGAAGTCGAGGTCTCGCCGGTCCTTCTCGGTCATGGCCGACATCGGGAGCAGCACGTCGGGCACGTTCACGCCCTTGCGCTCGGACAGCGGGCCGCCCGCCACGACCCGGGTAAGCGCATGATCCGGCGAGCAGCTTTCGACCCGCAGGCGGATCTTTCCGTCGTCGATCAGGAGGTCGGTCTCCGGCCGCAGTGCGGCGAAGATCTCCGGATGCGGCAGGCGGGCGCGGCGTTCGTCGCCGGGTGCCGGGTCGAGGTCCAGGCGGAAGGCAGCGCCGGCCTCGAGCCGGATCGGCCCGGCGGCGAAGGTGCCGATGCGCAGCTTGGGTCCCTGCAGGTCGAGCAGGATCCCGACCGGCCGGCCGGTTTCGCGCTCGACGCGGCGGATGGATTCCAGCCGCTCCTGGTGCTGCGCCTGGGTGCCGTGGCTGAAGTTCAGGCGGAACACGTCCGCGCCGGCGTCGAACAGTGCGCGGATGGTGGAACGGTCGGAGCTCGCGGGGCCGAGCGTGGCGACGATCTTGGCGTGGCGAAGGCGGCGCATGGGCTGATGGGTGGAGGTGGTCACAGGATGAAGCCGGTGTGGACGAATTTCGACTTGTGTCCGTCGACGATGGCGTTGAGCAACTGCTTGCTCGTCTCGGTCTGCTTGGCAGCGACCATCGAACGGATCGAGAACGCACGCAGCGCGTCGGCCACCGACAAGGTGCCTTCGGCCGAATCCTTGCGGCCGGCGAAGGGGAAGACGTCGGGCCCGCGCTGGCACTGGCAATTGATGTTCACGCGGCACACCTGATTGACGAGCGGGTCGACCAGGGCGCCGATCTGATCCGGGTCCGAACCGAACACGCTGACCTGCTGCCCGTGCTCGGAGGTCGTCACGTAGTCGAGCGCCGTGGCGACTTCGTCGAACGCCATTACCGGGATGATCGGGCCGAACTGTTCCTCGCGGTACAGCTTCATGCCTTCACGCACCGGGTAGACCACGGCGGGGTAGTACAACGTCTGGCAGAAGCTGCCGCCGTCCGCGTTGACCACGCGAGCGCCCTTGGCCTTCGCGTCATCGAGCGCCTCGGTCATGTAGGCGGTTCGATGCAGGCCGGGCAGCGGCGTGATCGACACCCCCGGCTCCCACGGCATGCCGACCTTCAGCTTCGCTAGCTCCTCGGTGAAGCGCTGCAGGAAGCGATCGACGACGTCGCGATGCACGATCAGCATCTTCAGCGCCGTGCAGCGCTGCCCGTTGAACGACAGCGCGCCCGACAGGCATTCCTTCACCGCGAGTTCGAGGTCGGCATCGGGCAGCACGATCGCGGCGTTCTTCGCGTCCAGCCCGAGGATGGCGCGCAGCCGGTGCGACTTGGGGTGCTGCTTCTTCAGGTGGTCGGCCACCTTGCTGGAGCCGATCAGCGCGAGCACATTGACCTGGCCTGTCGCCAGCATGCGCGGCACGACCACCTGCCCCGGGGCGTAGACGGTGTTGAGCACGCCCTTGGGGAAGGAGCTGCGGAAAGCCTCGAGCAGCGGATCGAACAGCAGCGTGCCGTACTGCGGCGGCTTGATCACCACCGTGTTGCCCATCAGCAGTGCAGGGATCAGCGTCGCGAAAGTCTCGTTGAGCGGGTAGTTGTACGGACCCATGCACAGCACGACGCCGAGCGGCGTGCGGCGGACCTGGCCGATCGTGCCCTCGGCGATTTCGAAGCGCGAGCTGGCGTTGTCGAGGTCCTTGAGGGCGTCGATCGTCTGCGCGATGTAGTCGACCGTGCGATCGAACTCCTTGCGCGCGTCGGCCAGCCCCTTGCCGATTTCCCACATGATCAGGCGCACCACCTGCTCGCGTTGCGCCACCATCTGCTTGACGAACTGCTGCATGCAGCCGATGCGGCCGGCGACACCCATCGTGGGCCATTCACCGCGGCCGTTGTCGTAGGCCGCGACGGCCGCGGCAAGCGCCGCGTCGCACTGCGCCTCGTTCATCAGCCGGTAGCTGCCGATCTCGACTTGCTGCGGCGTGCCCGCGTCGCGCACGCAGATCGGCGACAGGACGGTATGGCGCTCGCCGTCGGAGGCGAGCAGGCGGCCATCGACCAGGTGATGGGTTTGATGGATCGGGGCCGCCAGCCGGTGCTCGGCCGGGATGGCATCGGTGGCGGGGAAAAGCTCTTGCAGATCGAGCCGGGGCATCGCTATCCTTCCGTAGATGTTCCAAAGCGCTTTGGGAACTTTAGTCCAAAGCGCTTTGGATGACAATTACATCCGGGGTACGAAAACAACCATGAAGACCAGCCTGAAGGATTTCGCGCAGTCGCTCGGCCTCTCGCCGACCACCGTGAGCCGGGCGCTCGCGGGCTATGCCGACGTGAGCAAGGCGACGAGAGAGCGGGTCGTGCAGGCGGCCCAGGCGGCGGGCTATCAGCCCGATCCCGTGGCACGCCGGCTCGCCACCGGGCGGGCGCACGCGGTCGGAATGATCGTTCCGTTCGGGGCGAACCGGCTGGGCAACCCGCGTTTCGTCGACGTGGTCGGAGGCCTCGCAAACAGCCTGGCCGAGGAAGACCTCGACTTGATGATCCTCGCGGCCCGCCCTGGCGCCGAACTCGACACCTATCGCAGGCACATCGCCGCTCGCAGCGTCGACGCACTCATCGTCGCCGACACGTTGATCGACGATTCGCGCATCGCCTTCCTGCAGCAGCAGCGCTTCCCCTTCGTGGCTTACGGCCGCACCCGCACGGACCTGCCCTACCCATGGTTCGACTTCGACAACGAGGCGGGCGCGCGCCTCGCGGTCGAGCGCCTGAGCGGGCTGGGCCATCGCCGCATCGCGCTGATCCACGGTCCGCAAGAGGTGAGTTTCGTCGCCCAGCGCCGTGCAGGCTTCCTCGCGGGCCTGGCCTCGGCCGGGTTGCGCGCGGAACCCTTGCTGTTGATCGAAGCCGCGCTCAACAGGAATGCAGGCCGGCAGGCCATGGCCCGCCTCGTCGCGCGGAAGAACCGGCCCACCGCGGTGATCGTCGACAACAACCTGGCCGGAGCGGGCGCCATCCGGGCCCTGACGGATGCCGGCCTTCGCCCCGGACGCGACCTTTCTCTGATCGTCTACGGCGTGATCCCTGCCGACATCTTGCTGCCCTACAAGGTCACCACGATCATGCACCCGACCGGCGAAGCGACCGGCCGCATGATCGCGCGACTCGTCGTGGGAGCGATCGAAGGTCAGCCGAGCGAGACATTGCAGCGCCTGGAGCAGCCGGTGCTGAAGGCCGGCGACACCGATGCGCCTGCGCGAGCGGCAACTTGATCGCGATGCAGCGGAACGACGCCAGTCAGGTCGCTGCAGCGTTGGCAGCCAGCCAGTCCTCGAACCGGATCGCGCCGATGCGCGCGTTCTCCCCCGGTGTGAGCGTCCGATCGGAGAGGACGCCGCCGTAGTAGCGCGCATGGACGTCCGGCACGACCTTGCGCGTATCCTGCGTTGCCCGCAGGAAGCGCCTGACCAGTTCGTCGAGCGGCATGGCC
>Ga0105237_10003847_pt1 | contig 17653 bp, 12 predicted proteins | sample KBSC24metaG_FD_81520 | JGI IMG/M metagenome (GOLD analysis project Ga0105237, IMG submission 81520) | Corn rhizosphere microbial communities from Kellogg Biological Station, Michigan, USA - KBS C2-4 metaG | ecosystem: Host-associated > Plants > Roots > Rhizosphere > Soil | place: Michigan, USA... | reverse complement strand
GGTTTGTCTGACGACGGAGAATGATGGGTTTAGCGAGCCGGAGGAGAGGGCGGATCTTCTTTTGCGATTCAAGCATTTTGAGGAGCTGCTGGAGGCGGGGTGGTTGTTGACGGGAGAGTAAATTTGGCGGGTAAATTACAACAATAAGGTAATGTTGGTTGGTAGAAGGGATAATGTAATTACTCTATTTTTGTTTTGGACATCCTGCCGATTGTAGTATATTTACTAAAGGAAATACGTACTGATACGCCTGTATTTCTAAGTAGATGTAATTATGTAGCCTGGAAAGCGAAACCAAAACTAGGATGAACTGTGTCAATATGCTATTATTGCCGGCATTCTGCCTCTAGGCAACAGAGATATCTGAAATACAAATAGATATATCCTTCCAATATCTTGAAAAAGAACGATCCGGATCTGGCTTCCAAAGCCGTAAACCTTATGCTATTGATGCTGTTCCACCTGGAATGGCGACACGGGTGATCTGCCCGTTGTTGGATCAAGAACAAATCTTTTTTCGGGTAAAAAATGGCCTTAAAGGCAATTGGTTAGCGCTATGAGTGAGAATTCGACACATAATTTCTCCATTGAGCTGTTTCGCACGGGCGACCGGCATCAGTTCAACTGTGCTTATGAGTTGTATTATGAGTCTATTTTCACGTTTGTATACAACCTGGTGAGGAGTGAGCATGAGGCGCAGGACATCACCATTGAAACCTTTGTCAAGTTGTGGCAGTTGCGCGCCAACTTCGAGAATCTCACGAATATCAAAGCATTTTTATACGTCACATCCCGCAATGCCTGTCTGGATCATTTCCGTAAGATCCAACGGCAGCGTTCTATACAAAAAGAGGTACACTACCTGCTGGACCCGCAAATAGGCCACGAGATCATCAAGGCGGAGGTCATCACTGAGCTTTACCAGCGGATCGAAAACCTGCCTTCTACCTGCCGCAGGATCATCAAGATGATGCTGGTGGAAAACATGGATACATTTCAGATAGCGGAGAAACTGGGCATCAGCAGCCAGACGGTGAGGAATCAGAAGGCTATTGCTGTACGTAAGCTGAAAGTGATGCTGCTGTCGGAATTGGGGCTTTTTCTTCTTTTTTCCCTCTCGTAAGGTGTTTCTCACTCAAACATTTATCAAGTAATTATCATTGTGGAAATATATTTTTTGGAAGCCTTTGGTTGCGACCATGCATTCTCACGTATTACATACAAATTCCGTGAGGAATGCAGCCCAAAGTCTTGTCCGGATCATAGAAATCGTCTAAAAACAGGAATTTAAATGTCAGAAGATATAAAGTACATGGAGAGAATAGCTGCACTCATCACGGCTCATATCCGCGGTACCCTTAATGAAGAAGAAGCCCTTGAACTAAAAGTGTGGTGTGCGCAGTCTGCCGCCAACCAGGCGTTGTTTGACAAATTATCGGACCCTGAATATGTTAAAGATAACATCAAGGATCTGCCGAATATACAAGCGTTAAAGGCGGCTGGTTGGGACAGACTTGATTCCAGGCTGTCGGAAGAAGACCCGGAGTGGCAGGGGGCGCCGGTAAGAAGAATGAACTGGAAGCGGTATCTCGTTGCAGCTAGTCTGGTAGGTGTAGCGGTTGTCGGGGCTTTGGTATATGTGAGGAGCAGGCGTGATGCTGGAGTTGTTGCTACTTCCGCGCCAATTGCATCGCGTCTTAAGAATGATGTGGCGCCAGGTGGGAACAAGGCGGTACTTACTTTATCGGACGGCACGACGGTGGTGCTCGACAAAGCGGGAAAAGGCGCTATCGCCAACCAGGGTGCAGCCCAGGTCACGAAGCTGGGTGATGGAAAATTAGCCTATAATATATTAACGGAGAAACCAACGGAGCTCGCGTACAATACCCTTACAACGCCGGCCGCTGGTCAGTTCCAGGTGTTGTTGCCCGATGGCAGCAAGGTCTGGTTGAATAATGCCTCATCCCTTCGCTACCCTGTAGCTTTTGCAGGGAAGGATCGGGAGGTGGAGTTAAAGGGGGAGGCTTATTTTGAAATAGCTCCCAACAGCCGTCAGCCGTTTAAGGTCAAGGTGGATGACATGCTGGTGGATGTGCTGGGAACGAGTTTTAATATTTCAGCTTACGCTGATGAGAATACCATAAAGACAACGCTACTCACGGGGGCTGTGCGTGTATCGAAGGGCGATGCGGAGAAGTTGCTAAAGCCCAATGAACAAGTGCAATTGAATGAGACGGGCAAGTTAAGTGTCGTGGATGATGTGGATGTGGATGGAGTGGTTGCCTGGAAGAGTGGGCTGTTCCATTTTGATAGAGCTGATATAAGAACAGTGATGCGGGTACTGGCCCGGTGGTATGATCTGGATGTGCGTTACGAGGGGCCGGTGACCAGTCATGAATTTGGAGGATTCATAGAAAAGGGTTTAAACCTTTCACAAGTGCTGGAGATATTACAGAAGAACCAGGTGCATTTTGACCTGGACGGTAGAAAGCTGACTGTGAGACCATAAAAATTAACAGTTCCTTTACCATTATACCTTGCCTTCGCCAAATCTACGAATTTGCCTTGCCATTCTTTATTGTTATGTAGACTATCGAATTCATTATACCTATTAACTAGGTTGAAACCTATTTCCATTAGCTATTAAACCTTTCATTATTGCCTGTGAATCACTCGTTGCCATGTAGGCGCAACGGGTGTTTATGGGCGTTGGTCAGGTAATTTATTTTTTAAGGCTCTCAAAAACTTATGAAAATGCGCAGGAAGGCAAATCACTTATTTCCCCTACACCCTGAATAAGATTATGCATTATCGGCTTTCTCATGTGTAATCAATAAAAGAGAAACCGGAGTGTTACCAGCACTCCGGCTCTTTAAAAATCCTGGAGAAACAGGACTTTCGAAACCGCCACATGGCGGATTCTATAATACCAAAACAAAGATATGCTATTTTCTACTATATGTAGGCGTCCCCGGGCTTCTGACGGGGTGCCGAAACAACTGCTAAAGGCGATGAAACTAACGATATTTTTCCTGATTGTTGTCTGTCTGCACGTTAGTGCAGCTGGATACGGGCAAAATGGGACGGTGACTATTTCCGGGAAGGATTTGTCTTTGGAAAAGGTATTTTCTGTGATCAAGAAGCAGACGGATTATATGTGCTTCTATGATTATAGTGTTTTGAAGGATGCCAGGCCTGTGTCGTTGAGTTTTAAGGATGCAGATGTGCAGGAAGTGCTGAAGGCGGCGTTATGGGGGCAGGGGTTGGATTTTAGCATAACGGGGAAGACGATAACGATCATGAAGAGGAGGGTAGTGGTGGCCGTTTCGGTAGGACCAGCAAGAACTGTAAAAGCAGTTGGCATTGTTTATAATGAAGGTGGCCAGCCGTTGTCGGGAGCAAATGTTACTATTAAAGCTACAGGGAAGGGGACCATTACTAACGCAAAAGGGGAGTTTGAATTGCCAGCGGTGCCGGAGGAGAGTCCGTTGGTGATAAGCTTTATCGGATATGCAGCGCAAGTGGTGAAAGTTAGTGACGGGAAAGCGATACAGGTGTATTTAGCTGTGGCGAAGAATGAATTGGATAAGGTTGTAGTGCAGGCTTATGGCTCTACAACACAAAGATTGTCAACTAGCAATATTGCCACCGTCACCGGAGCTGAGATCGAGCGACAGCCCATAATGAACCCTATTCAGGCAATTGAAGGTAAAGCACCCGGAGTAGTTGTAACAGAAACTAATGGATATGCAAGTTCCCCTGTCAAGATTGAAATTAGGGGCAGAAGTGGAATTAATCCCAATCTTCCTTCGGAACCTTTGTATATTATTGACGGAGTTCCTTTAACCGTGCTGCCAGGAACTGATGCCAACGGCAACAGTCTAGGCGGAAATTATGCAAGTGGCTCATTTGGAGTCACCCAAAATGGATTTCCAGGGCCGGCGGGCGGTCAAAGTCCCTTTTTTAATTTGAACCCTTCCGATATAGATAATATTTCTGTATTAAAAGACGCGGATGCTACGGCTATTTATGGTTCAAGAGGCGCCAACGGAGTAATTGTCATAACTACAAAAAAAGGGAAAGCCGGAAAAACAAAGTTTGATTTCAATGTTTATACCGGAGCTAGCAAAGTCACACAGCATTATGATCTGCTAAATACTCAACAGTATCTTGCCATGCGCAGAGAAGCGTTCAAAAACGACGGCTTAGCCCCGGACGCGGGAAGTGCATATGACTTGTTGGTATGGGATACGACCCGATATACAGATTATCAAAAATTATTTTGGGGTGGTACGGGTCGAACGACAGATGTGGAGACAAACCTTTCAGGTGGAGATAAACTGACAACTTTTCGAGTCTCCGGTAGCTATCATCATGAAACAAGTATTTTGAATTACAGTGGGGCGGATCAAAGAGGCTCGGTTCAATTCAATCTATCACATAAGAGTACGAATGAACGCCTTGCTATTTCATTTACCAGTTTATACTCCTATACCCAATCTAACCTAATTACTGTGAGCAGCGGCGTTTTATTGCCGCCCGATGCGCCACCTGCATTTAATGATAAAGGCCATATTAACTGGTCTGGGTGGCTGCCTGACCAAGGGGATCCCGGTAGTTTTTCCAATTTATTTCAACTGTATATAGCCAAAACAGGTTTTTTAAACAGTGACCTTAAATTATCTTATGAATTGGTCAAGGGATTGAGCTTGTCAACAACTCTTGGGTATTCGACCAGTCACAATTCCCAGTCTCAAACCTTCCCTATTATTTCTCAGGACCCTGCCAACAACCCAACGGGAAGCTCCAAATTTGGTAATAACAATAACAGCAATGCCATCGTCGAACCTCAACTGGAATATAGTACATTTATTTCCCAGGGAAAACTTAATGTATTGGCCGGCGGTACACAACAGGTTACTTCCCAGGATGGAGATACGCTATATGGCAGTGGTTATGTAAATGATAATTTTCTGAATTCAATTTCCAACGCGCCAATAAAATCCGCTCTTGATAATTTTACCAAGTATAAATATGCGGCTTTTTTCGGTAGAATAAATTATAATTGGAAGGATAAATATATTGTCAATCTATCCGCACGTAGAGACGGGTCATCCAGATTTGGCCCGGGAAAGCAATATGGAAATTTTGGAGCAGTCGGGCTTGCCTGGATATTTACCGAGGAGCCATGGCTCAAAAAGAGCCTGCCATTCTTAAGCTTTGGTAAGCTTAGAGGGAGTTATGGAATTACCGGTAGCGATCTATTAGGTGACTACGCCTTTCTGACCAGGTGGTCCGGATCTTCCCTTCCTTATCAAGGTCAACCAACGTATCTTCCTACACAACATGCAAACCCTGGATTGCAATGGGAAGTGAATAAAAAATTAGAAGCAGCTCTTGACCTGGGCTTTTTACATGACCGGATTAACATGGAAGTCGCCTGGTATCGAAATCGTTGCGGAGATCAGTTGGTTTCAGAGCCGCTGCCTATTATTACAGGATTCAACAGCGTCCAGGCAAATTTACCAGCTCTGGTACAAAATTCAGGATGGGAGGCTGTTTTCAGAGCCAAGATAGTAGATAAAAAAGATTTTGACTGGTCCGTCAATGCCAATGCTGGGTTTAATCATAACAAATTAGTTTCGTTCCCCAATCTTGCCCTATCTCCTTACTATGGAAGTTTCGAAATCGGTCAGCCGCTAAATTTGGTGCATCTGCTACATTATATTGGAGTCGATCCTCAAACAGGAAAATATACATTTCAAGATAGGAATAAGGATGGTCAGATCGATAGAAATGACTTCGGCCCCCTGGATGACAGATATAGCAAAGATCTGAGCGTAAGGGTGGAGGGCGGTTTTGGTACTGATATGCGGTATAAAAACTGGCAACTTTATTTATTTTTTCATGCCAGAAAGGTAATGCAGGCAAGCGCAATATATAATGGTTCCCCCGGCCAGATCGGAAACCAGGCTACTCAAGTCCTAAACCATTGGCAGAAGCCTGGAGATAAGGCACTGTATGCGAGATATACTACGCAACCGGATAGATCAGACAACAATTTCCTGTATTTCTCCGATGGTGTATATTCCGATGGGTCCTATATCCGTCTGCAAAATCTGTCATTATCTTATGACTTTCCAGGTTCCTGGATCCATAAATTAAATATTCAGACATTCAGAATCTATGTCAGGGGACAAAATCTATTTATACTAACGAAGTATAATGGTATTGATCCCAGCGCAACAACGCTGGGACAATTGCCTCCGCCCAAGATACTAACCGGAGGTATCCAATTAAATTTTTGATCTTTAAAGTAGCCTATATGCAATTTCGAAAATATAGAAAATTATTTAACGTAATAGGATATGCGATGATGGTTATTGCGTCACAAACAGGATGCAACAAAATGGTCGAGATACCAGCGCCATATAATACCATAACAACGACTGAAGTCTTTAACGACAGTGCCGATGCAAACTCCGCTGTAAATGCGATATATAGTAATATGATCAATACCGGGGGGGTAATGTTTGGAAGCGGTGCTTTGACTATCTATTGTGGGGCGTCTGCGGATGAACTGCTTCCATTTCAAGCAGGTAATGCGGATTACCAGTTCTCATCCAACACTTTGGAGTCCACAAATCCGTACATTTCCGCCTATTTCTGGAATCAGCCTTATCAATTTATTTACCAGATAAATGCCATTATAGACGGAATAAATTCTTCTTCAGGACTTTCCCAGGCTAATAAGAGGCAATTTATTGCTGAAGCAAAATTCTTCAGGGCTTTTTTAAATTTTTATCTCACCAATATGTTCGGCGATGTGCCTTTAGTGACATCTATCGACTTTAAATCCAATGCATTGTTATCTCGCAAATCTGCTAATGTTGTGTATGACTCTATTATCAGTGATCTAAAGGTGGCAGAATCAGATCTAAGTGGAGATTATTCTTTAGGCAAAGGCGAGAGGGTAAGGGTAAATAAATATGCTGCGACGGCAATGCTTGCCAGGGTATATCTATATACAGGACAATGGTCCAATGCAGAAAGTGAGGCTAGCAAGGTCATCGGTAATACATCGATGTATTCTCTGGCGCCTGATCCAAACAATGTGTTTCTAAAAGGCAGCTCAGAAGCGATATTTCAACTGCAGATCGATCCTTCTTTAAATACAGGGATCTATAATGCGACGCCTGAAGGGTTTGCGCTCGTCCCATACTCATCCGACTATAACCCATATTATTATGTAACTCCGCAGCTTTTATCTGCATTCGAGCCAGGTGATCAAAGAATGGCTAAATGGCTGGATAGCACCAATTTTTTTGGTACGGTATATTATTACCCTTATAAATATAAAATAGGACCGGCGCAAATGGGCCCCGGGACAGATGCGACTGAATATTACATGGTCTTAAGACTTGCCGAACAATTTTTAATTCGAGCCGAAGCGAAGGCAGAGCAGAACACAGATCTGCCTGGTGCTATTGCTGATCTGAATGTTATCCGGGAGAGGGCCGGATTAACGGATTTACCTACTAATCTAGATCAGACGGCTATATTGGCGGCTGTCCAGCAGGAGAGGAGAATAGAGTTGTTCGCAGAATGGGGGAATCGGTGGTTCGATTTGAAAAGGACAGCAAAGGCGAATGTTGTGCTAGGTGCAATTAAGTCGAAGTGGGAGTCTTATCAACAATTATATCCAATTCCGCAGGCTGAAAGGCAAGTAGACCCGAATTTGACTCAAAACACTGGATATTAATATAATAATGGTGTTTTAAATTATCAATCGAAATATGCAAGTCATGAAAAGGGCAATTATTTATATCGGATATTTTATTTTCCTATTTGTTTATTGCTCCTGTAAAAGGGAGACCCCAAAATTGGGGAGTGTTGCAGCAATAACTATTGTGAATGCTGCTATAGGGAGCGAAAGCGTGAGTGTAAACTTCTCTGACCCTGTCACTCCATTCTATCTCAATACCGCTACTGTCTCCCCGGGATCGAGCTCTGAATATAGCCTGCCTACAGGTAAAACTCCAGTAGTTATCGTCTCTTTATCTGATACAACAGAAGCCATTTATCAAAATAGTTTAGATTTAAAAGGAGGAGATATCTATTCCCTATACCTTATTGGGCAGGAGCAACCGAAGCAAATCGAAGGGCTCTTGGTTAGGGATACAATACCTGTTTATACTGACAGCTTATCTGCAGTACGATTTGTCGATTTATCACCTGATGCCGGACAACTATCTATAGTATTGCAAGGCAATTCTCCCTCTCAACCAGAGTTTGGCGAGCTCAATTACAGACAAATCAGCGCTTTTAAGCCTTATCCTGCCACAAACGACATCGGAGGGGCATACACGTTCGAGATCCGGAATCGGGGAACAGGAGATTTGTTACAGACTTTCGCATGGTCTTATACTCTAAGGAAGAGTAATACACTTGTTATCTATGGATCAATAGATCCTTCAAGCCCAGCGCCCCTAGGAGTAATTCAAATAAATAACTTTTAGATAGATAAACGCTACCCGCGGGTTAGCGAAGGTAGCGTTTATATTTAGATCAGCATCTCTTTCAATGCTGTGAACTATTACGGATGGAAATGTACGGCGTGAGCTGCATTGCACAAAGAAGTACCATAAAGCGCAACACGGACTGCACTACCACCAGAAGTCTTGATAGAAGCTTGTGTTCCGGTGCCGCCAGTAGTAAAGGCAGAAGAACTAGCTATCACGTTTGTGATGAAAGTACATTGTGTTCCAACGAGACGATAGAGCTTTGTAGCACTAGTGAATTTTGCAGTTGCTCTTCCTGCGAATACAGCACCGGCAGTTAAAGCCAGAGCGCCGAAAGCCATTCCGATTTTTGAAAGTCTCATAAAAAAAGGTTTTTATAAAATGGACCTACTTTGTTTAACGTAAGCAAATAGGTAGTAGGCTTTGACCTTTTGCTCAGTATCCGGCCAGAATAAGTTGTCGTCAAATAATATTTTTTTCGTCACACGTGTAAATGAACGGCATGTGTACTATGGCACGCCGCTGTACCAAATAAAGCAATCTTTCCTCCATTGGCTGTTCTTATAGAAGCCTGAACCCCACTACCTCCAGTTGTGAAGGCAATTGAATAGGAAAGCTGGGTAATATAAACGCAGCTTACGCCATTCAGGTAGTACAACTTAATTACACATAGACATTTTGAGTTTAATTTGTTGACAATAGAGCTTGCCAGCGTCAACATCAAGGCTGACAAGATGATCGAAATCTTAGCGCGTATCATTAATAAGGTTTGACTTGATAACAGTACAGATCAAAATATTATAGCAAAATGCGATAACCAATTTCGTCAGTATCTAAATACCGTATCAAAAAATGAATAATCCCACTGTTCCCAACCATAAAATCCGCAGTAGGGAAACTATAATTGCCAGTCAACCAGTAATATGTATTCGGCGTCGGGCCTTTTCTACATGTGTTCAAGAAAAGATCGGAGATCCAATCCGCACGGCGCCGCCATTCAATGCTACCGAATGCTTTATAGGCCTCGAGATAAAGTTCTCCTAAACCTGAAATGCCTGTTGCCTGACTATAATTTTCATGAACGATATTTGCAGGATACTGCGATAGAAGATACTCCGCCATTTCCATAAATATTCCGTCGTTGAAACTTTTATATGCTTTGATAAAAATGAGGATAAGGCCAGGTAAGCCACTTCTTGTTCTTGGGTCATTACAAATGACCGAGTAGCCGTACTTTTTGAACATTTTCTTAAATAATAAGAATAACTTTTTGCAGGCGTCCAAACCTTGAATAGCCATTCTTATGACAGCTTCATCATTATAGCGTTCACAATAGTGAAGTAAAAACCAGACAATACCTGTATTGCCATTGGAAAAGCTAGACGCGCTGCTCTTTCTACCGGCCTGATCCTGTGCCATTATCCAGTATCCTATTTTTTGACGCGGGCCTAATAATAATGTAAGACAGCCTTGCAGCAGATGCTCGAGGTCTTCGTTGCCCAGATGATCCCTACATTGCATCGCTGAAATTGCCTGTCCTGTAACACCACTTGCAAGGTCCAGGCCTACAGGCGCAATGTTAAGACATCGAGACAGATAGGACTTGTTTTCGATGTTGTTTTCAAGCAGTCGACCTTCAATCCCTTCTTTTAGCGCCAAGGCAATACCTGCTGCTCCACCATACAGACCTGGGGTGATATTTGGAAGTGCTTCCAAATAATTGCATCCTATATAATCCCATCCCTTTTCGTAAGCCTTTTGACAAGGGCTAATATCATACCCGCATTTTTTGGCGCGCGCTATAAAATACAGGAGACCTGTAATTCCTTCATAAAGCCCGCCTGATTTTCCAAACTCATTTATTTGTTTACCGGAGATCTCGTCCTTGGATTTGGTTCTCGATTGCCATAGATCATTGACTATTAAGGTCGGCTCATTTACCAGGCCGGCTATGCCTCCAGTGATGACATCTTCTATTTTATATCTTCTTTTTGTTTTGAAATGTCGATCCGGCGAAGATGAAGTTTGGTTGATCTTCGCTCTATAGTTTTTGAAGGTATTCAGGATCGACTCTATGGCCGGCCGTTTTTTCGGATCGGAATCCAAACAACCTGTGATCATCTCCGTCACTTTCTCGTCGTCAATAAAGAATGAAAGACTATTCTTCAATCCAAGTAGATCCGAGGCGTCAAAAGCTATCGGCGATAGGCTTGTTATGGCGACAATTATGGTTGCGCCTAAACCGTAAATATCCTCTTTGAATGTCGGTGTACTGACGGCAACCTGTTCGGGAGACATAAAGCCATTCGTGCCAGCTTCAAAAGGGGGGGATGGTTTTTTAATAATCAAAGAATAAGATAATTCATTGTCTATAAGCACAAGCTTTTCATCCCTCTTTATTAAGAAGTTGACGGGTGTTATGTCGCGATGTACATATCCCTTTTTATGAAGCCGGCTAATTATCGAGATCATTTGTAAGATATAGTCTAATATAACCACCCTATCTTTAACAGGTATGCTCTCCCAAGTCTCGCAATTCTTATTAAGTTCCCGAATAGTATCCAAGAACGACCGGCCTCTGATGTATTCCATAACAAGGTAAGTATCCTCATTTTCAACAAAGAAGTCCAAGATCTTTGGCATAGGTACTACATCCTGTACTGACTCATGAAGCTCCTTCTGCCAAGCCAATCTATCAGGGATATCCCTTCCACTCTCATCGCTCCACATGTCTTTTTTGCCCTCTTTGATGACGCACCAACCAAGAAAGAACGGTTTGCGTAAGTAGAGCGCTTTTAACACATTGCCTTTGGCGTCTGATTTAAGAGTTGTCACTGGTTTGTAAATGCCGTGTAATATTTGTTTTATGGGTGGGCAAATCGGATCTGCAATCCCTTCAAATGGCCATTTAACCCCTTCTGGCATCTGAAATGGGATTTTATAAATATCTCTTACCAGCTCTCCCTTTTGATCATATATGAATCTTTCCTCCTTGCCTGAAACGTCATTCATGATCACCGGATCGAAACTGCCATAGCGGGTATAGACAAGCCCTCCCAAATGAATATCGGTCAATATTGTAGGGCCTTTAAATGAGGTGGTCAGAGAAGCTAACTCTCTTGCCAGGGATACAATATTAACGTTCTCCGGAGTATATATACTCATGACTTTCCCTACTACAGCATGGCCCAGGCTTCCATCCAGCAAACTGCCTGCGACAGACTTATTCTGTATGATTTTGAACGGAATATTCGATTCAAGCAGGGTGGGTAGGATCCTCTCAAATACTTCCTTTATCTGAGATCTGACTATCGTGATATGTAATATCCATCCCTGCACCTGGCGAATATCTCCGACCTGTAGATAATAATCCACCTTTTTGTACGCCAAACCGTGGCTGTCCAATAATTCGTTGTATTCGTCGAGTGTTTTCAAGCGGCCGTTGATCGCTGGTTCTATTGAGGTGATAGTATTTTCGGGACTCAATTGCATATCTAAGAATTATGGCTGGATAGAATGAATAGCTGCCAGGATATCTTCTATCTTTACCGGCTGTCTAAATAGTTTTACTAACCTTTTTTTAGTATCATAAATCGATACACTGGGAAATGATATTGTTTGAAAGTAATTAAAGAATTCGTATTTGAAATCCATCCCTTCTGTTATGTTTTTATAGTTATAAAGGTGAAACGTCGCATAAAAGGCCTTTAATTCCTCGATGGGCATTGGGCTGATCAGATATATATTAGTGTTCGCCAGCAGTCTCATGTTTTCTTTAACGCCTTCCACCAATTGCTGGCAGTGCTCGCAGTCCGGACTGTAGTATATGAACAAGGTCGACTTGCCGAATAAGACCCCGCTGGTATTTAGAACAGTCGTGCTATCTATCGATAGGAAGTGAAGAGAAGGAAATGTTTCTGCATTGGCTTTATGACGTCTGTACCCTTTCCCCAAGTTGTGGGCCCATGCAATACTTCCTGCTGAAACAAGAAGGATTGCCGAAAAGAGAAGTAGTTTCCTCATATATTGTTTATAACTAATTAATATTTGATTTAGGCCAATTTGTGAGCCAAGGAGCTTTCTAATCCTTTTATTTCTGACCGTTTGACTATTGTGTCCAATACACTACTTAGCACTAAAAATGACATCAGGCAAGCTACCATTGGGAATACCTGGTACCTGAAAACATTTATTGTCGCTAGCACGGTAAATAGGAAGTTCAGGAATATGAGCAAGAATAATACTATCATAGCAGAATTAAAGATATTTCCCGATTTTGCATATCTTTTCTTTACAACAAAGCCGATCAACGTTGCCGCATACAAAATGTTGACGAACAAGAAGGCAGGAGGTAATATGTATAGTATATATTTCTGTATTTTATTTGAGACGCACCATACATCGGGGGTTTTGTAGTCAAACCATTCCTGTACAACAACAGGTACGTTATCAACACCCAGATTGTATACAGATAGCTTCTCAAGAGGAGGAAGAAAATAGTTTTTTGTATTCAACAAAATAAAATATCGGAAATAGGCACCTGGGTGTGCTTTGATGAGAGAGGTGCCATATTCGGCAAACAACGCTGAAGACTTTCCCCACGCGATGGTTATGTTATGATTATCTGAAATGTCATAATGCTCTGTAAGATACACTTTCAATGGTGATTCGGGCTGACGGATAAAATAGTTTCCTACATAAATATTCAAGTATTTCCTGAATTCAAAGTCAGCGGGTATTTCTCTTATAAATTGTTTACTCAAGTGATCTAGTTCTCTGCTACCGGCGCTCGTGAACTTTGTGCTATCCACTTCTATCTTGTCATACATGTAAAGGGCGTTATTGGCTAATTGCCAACCCGTAAATAAGGAGAATTGATGGGTGCCGGTAAGTTTGAAGGCTTCGTTCCTGGTGTGTATGATAAAGGGTATGATCAGGAGGAAGGGTAAGGTAATTCCTATTACTTTGAAATGTCTTTTTTGCCTTGACAGAAGGAATGCGACAATCGATACGATAGGATAGTAGTAAGCATTATTTCGCACTGTGAAGCAAAGGAACAACAAGAGCGCGTGGGTAAATAGGAGGGTGATGTTGGGCTTAAACAGGATCCACAGTAACTGAGTGATCCATAATAGACTAAGTGCTGCAAAGATCGGATCACTGTTCACATAGTTGGCCAAATAGAGAAATAAGGGATTAAGGAAGAGGAAGATGAATAAAGTGATCTTATAGGGTTTGGATGGGTTGAAGAAATGGATAGTAGTAAAGAAGAAATACAATGCAGACAACATGAGGAAGAAGTATTGAAAAGCTACAAGTATTGTGTCCGAATGTGTTATATAATGGAATATGCGTAATAGTTTGGAATAGCCTATTGGCCAGATACTCACATCGAGATTGGCAGATGCTGCATAGATATAGCTATATGAGTCGGAGAAGAAGTCCGGAAAGGGATACAATAATTTGAAAATGATGAATTGTATCGACGTTCCCAGGATTGCGGACCAGAAATATGCTCGATATACAGGATGGTTCAACGGAAAAAGGGACTTATCACCATTCGAGGATAGACCCGTTGTTTTCAAAATGTTGTTCATATATGCAATTGAATTCACTAGCAATTTACAGTAACCTTATCCGCAGATCGTGCAATAGTATAGACCGATCACGCAATTTATCACTGGGGTTTACCCTTACTCTTTAAAGTTCTGCAGTCGGATGGAAAAGCTTAATAAAAAGTATCTACCAACGAATTGGCTCTGCTGAATTGTTACACTTAAGGGTGTTACTGTCTGACTCACTCCATTGTTTTCGTTGAAGATATCATATGCAGTAAAGGTGACAGAAGCCTTGTTGGTTTTGAGAAACCTTTTTTGGACTATTGCGTTCACAAGAGCGGGATTTGTCTTAAGTTTCAGACCACCTTCATTTGTGAACACTTGTGTTAGCGACTGGGTAAATATCCAATGACCTCGGATATAAATCTGATCTCCAAATTGCCAGCTGGCTGTGGAAGATCTTGAGGTAGCAGTATTGCCGGAGTTGTAGTTGGTGGCCGTTCTGCTATAGTTGCCGGACAAATCAGTCTCCAGGATATCCGGAATATCAAGTATCACGTGGATATTTTGAGACCAGTTTAGGCTGACGGAGGAATAAAGTATGTTGTCTGTCATCGAGACGGTGTGCTGCCTGGCCAGGCTGCCCCCCAATAGTACCCTTAGCTTTTTAGAGAACGCTGTGGGAAAGGTCAATTGATAACGGCCCTGTATCGTATTGAAACCATTGGCATTCAGATATGCGGTCCGTTCGATGACGACGCTGCTGTCATTGGGATGTAGGAAATTTGCTATCACCATATTTTGAATGTTTGTAAAGCTCATTCCGACGCTGAAGGAAGGGACGCTTTTTTTTTCCAGAAATGATTGTTCATATTGAACAGAAACTGATTGATTAAGCGAAGGTTTAAGTGCAGGGTTACCTGTGACTGGGTATTGTGGATTGCTCAGGTCTGTAAACGGCTGCAACTGTCTTAATTCCGGGGCCTGCGCTGTACTATTATATTGCAGGGTAAGTCTATTGTTTTTGGACATCGCATAGGAAAACTCAACGATTGGAAGTAGGTTGAAGTAATAGTATTTCTCATCTCCTTCCTTACTTCCCGAGTGGCCTCTGATATATCCAGGTTGTACATCGATGCCGGCTGTTAAGTTTGTTTTTCCAAATGAGGCAATATAACCTATATGGAATCTATTCGTCATCATTAGAAAATCATACAGGTTGCTGAGAGAGTCTACTTTTTCAAAAGTATTATTTATTGGCTGCAGAGTGGCCCGATCGCTACGTGAGAAAGAGTATTGAAGTGTATGCCCAAATTCGAAAAAGGAATTTCTATTCGATGGTATATAGAAACTTTCTATTGAGTTGAGAGTTTTGTTGATATTTCCGACATTTGTCAGGTAACGTTTCGATGAAGTGGTTGCTAGAGTATCTGTTCTTATGATAGATGAATTTGTAATGTCTTCATTGTGCTGGCCATTAGAGTATTGGAAGTTCAGCTGAACGCTATACCTGTTCTTTGAATGCTTCAATATTCTTTCGAAATATAGGTCGGCGCCACCTTGGAATAATTTATTTTCTACTTTATTGAGGCCATGGCCATCGGTGCTTTTTGAGAAGCTGTCGTTCTTTTCCAAATTGCTAAAAGCGGACGTAATGCTTTGCTCGACATTTTGAATTCGTAGAAGAGGCGTTAAACGGAGAGTGAGATTGGGATTTGGCGTATGATTCAAAGAAAAGGAGAAATTTGCATTTCTCGCAACGCTTTCTTCCTTGTTTTGTTGCTCCTGATGCATAGTGCCATTTACTAAACGTGTATCTTGCAATATTTTGTTTGTCGCCGTCTGATCATTGGTGGAATATACAATGCAGCCGTTGGAGGTCAAACCCTTAGACCATTTGTCTGCATAATGTATAGCTGCGGATTTACTATAATCAGCAGTTTGAGGGCTATTATTGGTTATCCCTCCATCAAATGATAATTGTTTTTCTTTATTGAACGCATTAGCCGATAAGGTTCCAGTATATTTGCCCTTGGTCCCCACCCCAGCTTCACTTTGCCCAAATTGCCCATGTCGCCTGTCCTTTTTTATTATGATGTTGAGGATTTGTACAGGTTCACCACTCTTAACGCCTGTCAATCTTGCTTTATCGCCATAGTCATCGATAACCTGGACCTTGTCGACAATATCCGCAGGTAAATTTCGGATAGCAGTCAAAACATCCCCTCCAAAGAAATCCTTACCGTCTACTCTTGCACGACCTATATTCTTTCCAAGGAATATCACATTTCCAGTCATACCGACCTCGACGCCCGGTAACCTTTTTAATAGGTCTTCCACTGCTGCGCCGTTAAATACGTGAAATGCGTTCGCGGAGAATTCGGTCGTATCCTCACGAATCATTACCGGCTTGGATCTTAGAACAGTCACTGGCGATAATTCCTGATACAAGAGCTTCATTACAATGGATGGGATGATCAATGTTGGTTTTGCCGAATCAGTGTAGAACTTTTCTCGAAATGAGCTATATCCCTTGCTTGTGACGGTTATCCAAATGGAATCCGTATGAAGCAAACGAAACGAGAAGCTCCCGTCAGCTTTGCTTATTTGAAAAAGCGTGCCGTTTATTGATTTAAGACTAATTGAAGCGCCACGTATAGCCATTCCCGTGGAGTCTACTACCTTACCTTGCACCCAAAAAAGCCTTTGGGCCTCTGCATGAATGTTCCAAATGGATGTTATTATAAGCAGCAGGAATTTCATGTCTTTTAGCGAGGTGGCGATTTTCAAAACCTCTTTTGAGCGATTTCTTTAAATCTATATTCCTCTGGCGTCTGACCAGTCTTTCTTTTGAACGCCCTTATGAAACTGCTGTAATTTTTATACCCGACGTTGTTTGCTATCCTTTTGAGCGGCTGATCGGTATTTTCAATGTAGTCTTTAGCGGCATTAATTCGTATGGCTAGTTGGTAGCTTTGGATATTGTCCCCAAATACAAACGGAAATTCGTGTTGTAGCTTAGACCGGCTGACCCCAGCTTCCCTAGCCAGTTCAGATATGCTCAACGGATATTTAAGATTGCACTCAATTCTTTCTTTGATCATTATCAGATATTGGCTTCTATTATTCTTTTGCATGGAATGAGATTTAAAGCGTGTATTCAAATTAAATGGATATGGATGTGGAAATTGACATATATATGTTAACACATGAATATGCCGAGCCGGTTTTGTAAGATTGGCTTTTTAGCGAATATTATATTGATTTGTCGAGGATTTCAGGCTTAATATCCTGCGATGTTCTTACTGGCTGCATATGCTTTCTGCCGCCAGAAGAGAACGAGTATTTAAATATGCAGAAGATTGTACGAACGCCGTCGCGCCAGTTTATTTTTTTCCCCTCTTTATACGTCCTCCCATAGTAGGATATCCCCACTTCATAGATCTTCACACCATCCACCTTTGAGATCCTGGCAGTGACCTCGGGCTCAAAGCCGAACCTTTTTTCTTTAAGCGGGATTTGTTGGATCAGGGATGTCCGGAAGGCTTTATACCCCGTCTCCATATCCGTAAG
>Ga0105237_10003845_pt1 | contig 17655 bp, 13 predicted proteins | sample KBSC24metaG_FD_81520 | JGI IMG/M metagenome (GOLD analysis project Ga0105237, IMG submission 81520) | Corn rhizosphere microbial communities from Kellogg Biological Station, Michigan, USA - KBS C2-4 metaG | ecosystem: Host-associated > Plants > Roots > Rhizosphere > Soil | place: Michigan, USA... | reverse complement strand
TACAACCCGCAGCGTCGTCATTCCTCTCTCGGATATCTATCGCCCGTCAACTACGAGCAACGACATGCTCGATGCACCTAACAAAACCAATCCTCAACCGTCCACGAAAGCGGGTCAACTCCAAAATAGACCTGAGGCTCATCGCGGCGCTCGCAATCAAGCTGGTGCTCCCCGGGGCCATGGCGGCGCGAATCTTCCGGAGGACCTGCGTCAGGTTGATCCAGGTCAAACGCTCGGGCGAGGGAGTGGCCTATCGTCGCGCAGTGGCGGTTTCTTCGACCCTGTTGCGACCTGGGTCCCAATCCTCGAGCTCGGGCTTTAGCGCGAGGGTCGTCGGCGCAACCAGGGCATACGAAATCAAAGAAACTGGACGGAGGCCGGTGCCACGAAACGCTGAGCGCAGCTCTTGCGGAAGGTAGGGGAAACCATTTGAAATTGCGGTTAAACAAGGAGCAGGTCAATGCACTTCGCGATATCCGCTACATGGGGCCCAACCGACCCCACGCGCGCCGCGTTGCCTTTCGTCTTCGCTGCCTCGGCGCTGCAAGCCGGCGACACCGTCACGCTGATGCTGTTTCACGATGCAGTACACGTCGCGACCGAAGGCACAGCAGCGAAGCTGATTCCTTTCGGTCCACCGTCACGATTTGAGGAAGTGCTCGCGCATCCGAAAGCCGAGGTGCTCGTCTGCAAGCCCTGCGCGCAGGTCCGCCTTATCGCCGACGGAGCTCTCGACAAGAGAGCAAAGATGGCGGGCATGAATGAGTTTCACGCCAGCGCCTCGCGCGACAACGCGAGGGTAGTGTGCTTCTAGTTTCGGCAGCGATAGTAGCGCCAGACGCCGCAAAGCACACCGGTGAGCTCCGCTACCAGCACCACTGAAACGACGGTCGTTCGGCGTAGCGCCACGAACTCATCTAAAGGCTATCGCGGGCTCTTCAATCTAGGGACATCGCAAGCTCTTCACCGCCGAGGTCAGCGGCGCGCGGCAGTAGCCATTCGTTGGCCTACCACGCATGTACCGGAGATCCCTATGTCCGAACCCGAAGCCCAGACGAACGAATCTCAGCTTGTCTCATATTACCAACGCCGCGGCCTGGTACCGACACGCCGAGACCATCGTTCAGCAGCGGCTGTACAACTTCCTAATGGCTGGCATCCATCTTGGTTCTTGCGGCCGCTACCATTATGTCAGCTGCGCCCCACCATGCCCAACAAGGGTTGGTTCTGACCGTCTCGACGGTAGGTCTCCTGTTGAGCCTGCGATATGGTCTGCTCGAACTCCGCCATTTGAAGTTCATCGATCTTCATATGGAAATCGTGGAATCGCTGGAGGCGATGCTTACAGAACCAAGATTTCGAGTGGTACTCCGATAGTTCGATTTAGGGTTGACGGATCGGCAATTCGCCACTCTCGGGGGCGGCGAAAACACTGTCGGCAACGGAGAGAACTCTGCCCGCGTCGCACTTCCTTTACCTGGCTCCGTTTTCATTTGCAATGGTGTTCGTCGTCTTCATGATCTGTGGCATCACCTTGCCTCCCGTCCATGCGCAGTAGCTAGAACAGAGCGCGCTCTCTATACCTCGCTCAAGGCCACCTCCAACAGCGCGGTTCGCGTTCAACCTATCACGCTAGTCAACAAAGCTCATTGCCTTGAGCGTGCTCGCGCGAGCGTTACGCCACTACTTGCACCCCATCATCAGCATGTGATGCTCGCTCATCATCTGGTCCATCATGGTTTGCATCAGCTTCTGATGCTCATCGATCCATTCCTTTTGCTGCTGAGGCGTCATGTCTTCGCGCGGCTTCATCTCCCGCATCTTGCCCATAGTCTCGCCCATAATCTTCATGTGCTCGGACATGAGCTTCTGCCGCTCCTCGCCCTTCGCCTTCTCTGCCGCCGCCAGCTTCTGTTTCGCCTCATGCAGCCGCTGCGTCGCCTGCTGCTGCTGGGCGTCGGGCGCCGCAGCCGCACCGAATGAGACGCTGAGAAAAGCCGTCGCCAAGGTTGCCAGCATCTGCCTGCGCATAGGTATCTCCTTCAGTGAATTGAGGTTCATCCCAAACAATTTTGTGGATTAGTGCGCTCCACCTTGATCCGTTACCGTAATGCACCCCGAAACCGAGGCTCAGCGACCTGACCGGCACACCAGCTGTAGATGGGCCATGTTCGAACGACCCACACGATGATGCTCCGCAGCCTGCGGCTGTGGTTTGATCTAACGCAAAATCCACGGAGAGGGTCAACCGGCGCTGGAAGCGAAGTGCGCTGCCGCGTCGTTGGTCATTCGCTCGGTGCACCAGCGCGCATAGGCTTTCCCGAACAGCTTGCCCAACCAGCGGCCGAGGCCGTCGTGAGGCAAGTTGTAATCGATGAACACGCACAGCAGCGAGCCATCGCCGCTCGGAGACAGGGCGAACCCGAGCCGGTATTGTCCGATCACCAGGAGCTTGTCGGCAGCCTTGCCCCATACGGTCCAGGACACCGACGTGGCGCGGTCTTGCGCCTTGCCTTGCGCATCGGTCCAGCGGTTGTTTGAGATGACCACAACCGTGCCTACAGAGTGGCTGCGACCTTTGCCCGTGACTTTCTCGACCGTTGGCATGACAGCGACGCGACCGATCTGGCGGATTTCGACGAGTGACATGATCTGACTCCTTGCTCGTGTGATTGAAGGTAAGCCTTGTCGAGAGGAGGTCTAGTTGCTTGTAACCAGATCCTCTCGTTGGACTACCCTCGCTCCCGCCATCACGGGCGGGCGGGGAGTGGGTGGTGTGGCTTCACACGAGCCGAGGGCCGGCCGCGTGGCTTCTCGCTTCTGCCGGTCATCCCCCCGAAGTCCCCCTCATAGAGGGATCGGGGGCTTCAGGGGGATGACCGGTGCAAGCGACGCGGACGGCGGCTCAACATCGTTCACGTTCGGAATTTGAATCGAATGTCACAGCTTGGAAAACAAAACCCGTGACAGCGCTCGAGGGGTTGGAGCGCTGGCGCGGGTTTTGGCACGGCGTTTACGCCGCAAAGGAAACGGCGCTGCCTACCGGCAGTTCAGCGATTCACGCCTGCGAGGTTTAGCCTCGGTCGCAAGACGGAGGCCGCAGTTGCCCGCCACAGTTCATGCAGGAGCATGATCTGTGGCCGGCGGTGTTGAAGACTGGTGGCGAGCCAAGGATCTGCGTCCTCGGCAAGGTCTTGAGTCCGTCGTTCCGCACGGCTATCCCGTTGCGCGCTGTCTCGGGATCGTTCGAACCGCGCGGACAGTGAAGGCAAGATGGTTCAGGGTCTGGAGTTCGACCGCGAGGCGATCATGGTGTGTGGGATGAGGAACGAGTCGGCCGAAGAAGTAGCAATGCGCATAGTGGGCAGGCTTTGCCGCTTCCGCAAGTTGAGCGGCGAGGAAGCGACCATTCCAGTGCGAACGCAACTGATCACGCTTCAAGTACAGCGAGACGCTCCGAGGGCTGCTCGAGCCTGCTGGATAAGGCCGAATACGGTCGAAGAAACGCACCGCGTAGTTGGGACCGTGAACCTCAACCCTCACGCCACCGTGGAAGATGCGAGGGCCGAATATTCCCAGGTAGTATTGGATGCGACAGAACGCCTTGCTATAGGAAAATGTCGGACCGCTTCCGATCCTGAGCTGAGCCTCATGTCGTTCGTCTGAGTCCAGGAGCTCGTACGCGCTAATCACGGTCTCTAGAAAGTCGACTGTTGTACGATTCAACGTATATGTCCGTTGCGGTCTTGAGTCGTTGGAAAGGATCCCTCGATGATTCGGCGACGGACTGCGTGCGACGATCGGGCCTGTGTCTGTAGGCCCGGGCGCAGCCGAGGGATCAGGCCAAAACACCCCGACGAGATCGTCGGCCTTGAGACGCCGAAACCCGCGGCACGGTGACCGTGCCGGAGGGGCTTCGAGCCGCCGTATCTCGCGCTCTCGCGCGACCCATTCGCAGCTGTCGATGTGTACGCATCCGGCATTCGTGCGGAAGTGAGGCTTCTGAACGAAGCAATCGCCCTCCTCGACCAGCTTGTCGTAGTTGACGCCGATCACCTTCGTTGCGTTACTCGCGCGACACAGCTCGTCCGAGCACAGAAATTCGAATCGGACTCGGGGCTCGTCACCGGCGAAGAACAGCGCACGAGCCTTATAAATGTCAACGATGCTTTCAGCTTCGACGCAGTATGCGCGAGCGATATGCATAGTCAGCCCGCCATCTTGACTCAGTAGGACGAAGCATCGCCGTTCGGGGATCGCACAAGCACTAGCAGTTCTGTCAGGTCCTGTCAGTTTTGCCAGTACCACCGAAGCAAAGAGCTCGATAAGTTGACGTTCCTGCGGCCGCGGGAATTCCATGCGATACCGATTGGAGGTCGGACACGGGTTTCCCGGTCGCACACCGAACTCCGGCTGATGAGACGACGATACTCATCCTAAGGAGATCGGGAATCGTCAGTAGCTAGGAGCAGAGATGAACGTGAATGGGATGGATGGAACCATGAAACCCCTAACCCGTCTCGGCCCGACGGTACCAATAGATCGATAACGGAGTCGTGTCGAAACCAAGGCACCATCAAGTCAGAGGCCTTTCGCGCCCATAGTTATATCCGGTGACCCATGCGTACGCTCGAGCTAAAGGCAGCCGCTGCATTCCTCCACATTCATCCGATAACGCTCTTAAGGAAGGCCCAGGCGGGTGAAGTGCCCGGAGCTAAACCGGGCAAGCGCTGGGTTTTTCTCGAGATTGACCTCGCCGAATACCTCAGAGCAAACTATCGGCGGCAAGCGTCGAGTGATAGCGATGAACCAGTGGAGAGAAGACCATGGCTATCTATCGACCGAAAAACTCGTCGTGCTGGTACGTCGACATCCCAATCGAAGGACGACGAGTACGTGAAAGCACTGGGACTGACGACCGCAAGAAAGCCCAGGAATACCACGACAGACTGAAGGCTCAACTGTGGGACCAGCAGCGCATCGGCATCAAGACACGTCACACTTGGCGCGAGGCAGTGGTGCGTTTCATCCGTGAGGCTGAGACTGCAGGTAAGGCGTCACTGGTGAACGACCGACACGCGCTGCGTTGGCTCGACCCCTATCTTGGTGACAAGTACGTGGACGAGATCGACAAGGAACTGGTGCACTTCATCATCTCTGAACGGCAGAAGCCGTACGTCAAGGTGTATGAGCGGACCGGACAGAAGCGCGAGTGCAGGCCTGGCGCCGACACGATCAACCGATTCCTCACGACATTTCGAGCCGTTCTCAACCGAGCTCGCGACGAATGGGAATGGGCGGACCGCGTGCCCAAGGTCAAGCCGTTGAAGGGGACCAAAAGCCGTATCCGTTGGATCTCGCGAGCGGACGCCGACAGACTGATCGCCAAACTACCGAAACATTTGGCGGCCATGGCCGAATTCAGTTTGCAGACCGGACTACGGCGAGCGAATGTGACGTATCTGGAGTGGTCGCAGGTGGATTTGGCTAGAAAAACTGCGTGGATCCTTGGGGATCAAACTAAGAATGGCAAGGCGCTGGCCGTTCCATTGACCGATACGGCGGTGGAAATCCTAGAGACTCGGCGGGGCGAACATCCGCGCTGGGTCTTCGCGAAGGCTGGAAAGCCCGTCAAACAGACGTCGACCCAAGCCTGGCGTCAAGCTTTATTGGCGGCCGGAATCGAAGATTTCCGGTGGCATGACCTGCGACACGCCTGGGCGAGCTGGCATGTCCAGAATGGAACACCGCTGCCGGTCTTGCAGGAACTTGGAGGGTGGTCGTCGCTGAAAATGGTGCAGCGTTACGCTCATTTGTCGGGCGAGCATCTGCGAGCATGGGTCGGTCGGCCGGCGCTACAGTTGGTGGCCGACAACGCTCAGCAGACATCGCATGCAGGGGCTGACGTCATAGTTTCGCCATACCTCAGCGACAACGCCCCTCCGGAGGGGTTATCGAAAACCCAGAAGTGACGGATTACTTGGGGAAATTTGGTAGGCGCGATTGGACTCGAACCAACGACCCCCACCATGTCAAGGTGATGCTCTAACCAGCTGAGCTACGCGCCTGTGGGGCGGGATTCTAGCGGAAAGCGGCTGCCAGCTCAAATCTGGAGCGCGTACATCCAGGATCTAGGATCGATAGTTACGCGCAGCGTCCGGGATATCGTGCAGCAGGAGGTCCAGCGCTTCAGCGCGGCTGCGCACCTGGTCCAGCAGATCCGGCGCTACCTCGGGCAATCTCCGCTCGACGACCGGATCGGCGATACCGTCCAGCACCTCGCCGGCTAGCCCGCTGACTTCTTCAATGAGATCGGCGACGCCGCGCGTCACGCGATGCAGCTCCGACAGGCTCTGCGAGTCCAGCTTCCTGCCCTTGCCCAGCACGCAGCCGCGGACCCTGCGGCTGAACTGATTGGCTCGGATCGACAGCTCACCGACCGCGTCGGCTAGCTGGGCCGCGCTGCCGATTCCTGCGTGTGTGCCTTCGAGCGCCATGTTGAGGGCCAGTAGATTGGTTTCGTGCGTCGCCGTCTCGATCGCATTCAGCAACCGCTTGAGGTCGCCCTTGGATTCGGTGATCTTGCCGGGGTGTCTGACGCTGAGCATGGTCCCTGCCCTCCTTCCGGCGCTGCACGCCGCTTGCCGGAGCACAAGCCCGGTGGGGCGGCTCCGGGCCTGAATATCGGCACAGCGGGGGCCAGCTTTAGAGACGGCGCGCAGAGCTCACGGCCGGCATCTCGGAGATCAGTCCCAGCAATCGGCGAACTTGCTCCAGGCCATTGACTTCGAGCGTAAAAAACATGCGCGCATCGAGGTCGCGCGCCTGGGAGGTCGCGGCGGCGACCCTGACCTTTTCGCGCGAAAACACATCCAGGATGTCGCGCATCAGGCTCGGATGGCTGCTGCCGTCCACCTCGACATCCACCGGGAAACGGCCCTGGGCAGCGTCGCTGCCCCATTCCGCCGTGATCAGCCGTTCCTGATACAGCCGCGCGACATTCGGGCAGCGTTGCCGGTGGATTGTGACGCCGCGCCCACGCGTGACGAAGCCGATGATCGGATCCGGTGGCGCCGGCTTGCAGCACTTGGCCAGGACCGTCAGCAGCTTGTCGACGCCGACGACCAGCACGTCGCCGCGACGGCGCAGCTCTTCGGCTGGCCGCTCGGCACTGACGGCGCCTTGCACGGACGACCCTTCACTCGCCGCCGGGGGTGGATTGCCCTCGAGCAGTGCGCCTTGCACCTGACGCCGCGTGACCTCGCCGCGCCCGACCAGCATGAGCAGCTCGTCGAGCTTGTCGAAACCCATGCGCGCGGCGAGGCTCTCCAATGAAAGCGCCGTCATTCCCGCGCGCTGCAGCACTTTCTCCACGACTTGCCGACCTTGCGCGATGGCGATCTCGTGGTTCTGGTTGTTGAGCCACTGGCGCACCTTGGTGCGCGCCCGCTGGCTCTGGATGAAGCCGAGCTCCGGATTGAGCCAATCGCGGCTCGGGCCCCCGGTCTTGGCCACTGTGATCTCGACGGTCTGACCGTTCGCGAGGACAGTATTGAGCGGGACCATCTCGCCGTCGACGCGCGCTCCCCTGCAGCGATGGCCCAGATCCGTGTGAACGTGGTACGCGAAGTCCACCGGCGTGGCACCCTTCAGCAGGTCGATCACTCGCCCCTGCGGCGTCAGCACGTAGACGCTCTCCTCGAACAACCCGGTGCGGAAATATTCGGCCAGGTCGGCGACGTCCGAGAGTCCTTCTTTCCAATCCAGAATCTGACGCAACCAGGAGATGCGATCGTGCGCGGCAGACACGCCTTCGTCTGGACGCAGACTGCGTGTGCGCCCTTTCGGCTGCGCTCCTTCCTTGTAGCGCCAGTGCGCAGCCACGCCGTACTCGGAGTGCTGGTGCATCTCGTGAGTGCGGATCTGCACTTCGAGCACTTTTTGGTCGGGTCCGACCACCGCCGTGTGCAGAGACTGATAGTTGTTCGGCTTCGGCTTCGCGATGTAGTCGTCGAGCTCGCGCGGCAGCGGCGTCCAGAGGTGGTGCACCAGCCCCAGCACGGCATAGCAATCCTTGACGTCGTTCACGAGCACGCGCACACCGCGAATGTCGAACAGCTCATTCAGCGTGCGGTCCTTGCGCGCGAGCTTGCGGTAGATGCTGTAGATGTGCTTCGGGCGGCCGGTGACTTCGCCCTGGATGCCGGCTTTCGCCAGCTCGCCGCGCAGCAGCTCGATGACTTGCGCGATGAACGCCTCGCGCGCGCCGCGCTTCTCGTCCAGCTCGCGGGCGATGCGCTTGTAGGTGTCGGCGTCGCTGCAACGGAGCGCGAGGTCCTCCAGCTCCCACTTGAGTTGCCAGATGCCGAGGCGATTGGCAAGCGGCGCGAACAGCTCGAAGGTATCGCGCGCGGCCGCCTGCCGCGCGGCGGCATCGCCCCGACCCGCAAGGTAGCGCAGCGTCTGCGTCTGATCCGCGAGCTTGAGCAGAACGACGCGCACGTCCTGCACCATCGCCAGCAACATCTTGCGCAGGACTTCGAGCTGCGCATTGCGATCGGCCGACTTCCTCGACTCTTGCCCGAGTCTGCGCAGCGCCTGGATCTGGCCCATGCGATCGAAGCCGTCCACCAGCGCCACCACACCTTTGCCGAACGCGGCTTCAATGCGTTGCTGCCAGCCTGCGTCAACCAGTGGCAGGCCACTCAACAAGGCCGCCGCGAGCGTATCCGCATCGAGCCGAAGCATGGCTAGAATGCCCGCGGCCTCACGGCAATGCGACAGCAGGGGCTCGCCGAACGCGCTGGACCGTGCATCGTAGTGCTCCACGGCGAACGCGAGCGCACGCGCCAGCATCGCCTGATCGGAGGCGCCCAGCCGCTGCCCGATCGTGGACAACCACTCCGTTGCATCGGCTTGTGCGATGGCTTCTCTGACCTGGATCGTCATTTCGATTCTTGCTTGCCTGCAAACTCCTAGAGAGCGCTTCAGCGGTCTTGCCAGTAGCGCCGATACCGAGCGCGATAGCCCTGTGCCATCAGGCCACTGGCGGTGAATTTCAAGGACACTTCGCCGTCGCGGTCGCTGCGCAGGATACGGCTGCCGAGCGTCTCGTAGCGCTCGACGACCTCGGGCTTCGGGTGCCCGAAACGGTTGCGATAACCGACCGGAATCACGACCAACCCCGGCGCAACCTGCGCCAAAAATACTAGCGTCGACGAAGTGCTACTGCCGTGATGCGGGGCGACGAGCACGTCTGCACGCAAAGCTTCGCGACGTGTTCGCAGCAGATCCGCCTCCGAATCCTGCTCGATATCGGCCGGCAGGAGCACACTGCCAAATGCGGACTCGATCTTGAGAACGCAACCCCGCGCGTTGTCCTTCAACTGCGACTGATTATAGCTCTGCCACTCCGGATGAAGGATCGCGAAGCGTACGCCGTCCCACTCCCAACTCTGGCCTGCAAAGCAGCGCATGCGCCGGCCTGCCAGAGCCAAGACCGACGACTCTTCCGGCAACGATGTTGCCACCCAATCCACCGGAACGGCCTCGAGCACCGAGGCGGCGCCGCCGCTGTGATCGATGTCGTCGTGCGTGACGATGAAGCCGTCGAGCCGCTGCACGCTGTGTGCGCGCAAGAACGGGACGACGACACGGCTGCCGGCGTCAGTGTCGCTCGAGTACGCCGGGCCGGCGTCATACAACAGCGCCCGGTGTTGGGTACGCACTACTGCGCTGAGACCTTGCCCCACGTCGAGCACGTCGACCCAGACCTCGTCAGGCGCCGGTCGGTCCGCCTTCACGACGAGCAGCGGCAGGAATGCGACGAGGCCGAACCAGCGTCCCGGGAAACCGCGCGGCGCCAGAACCCAGAGTGCCCCGAGCAAGGCAAGCGACACAGCCCACCACGGGGGCGCATGCTGTTGCCAGACTGCCTCGGGCAGCGTACTCATCCATTGCAAGCCGAGCGTACACAGCGACATCAGCCACGCAGAGAGCTCGAGCAGCCAGTCCACGGGCAGCACGATACCTGCCAAGGTCAACGGGACAACGCCCAGGCTCACGAGCGGAATCGCCAGTGCATTGGCAAGCGGCGAGACGAGTGAGAGCTGTTGAAACATCGCGACCAGACAGGGCGCGAGGCCGATCGTCACGGCCCACTGCACCTGCACCCAGCTCGCGAGCCAGTGCAGCGGACCCAGTCGTCCAAGGCTGACGTACATGATGATAGCCACGGCGCCAAAGGACAGCCAAAAGCCCGGCGCGAGCACGCACATGGGGTCGGCCACCACGGCAACCAGCAGCGCGATCGACAAGACAACGAGTGGCAGCGATGCGAGCCCGAGGAGCAGACCCACAGCAACCGCTGCCAGCATGTACACAGTCCGCTGTGCGGGAACGGCAAATCCGGCCAGCAGCGCATATGTCAAGGCCACCAGCAGGCCGGCGACCGCAGCCGCCTTCACGGCGGCGAGACGAGCGCTCAAACGCGGCGACCTGCGCCACAGCCACAGCACGACCGAGAATCCGAGCGCCGATACCATGGTGATGTGCAGGCCGGAGATGCTCATGAGGTGATTGACACCCGTCCGGGTGAATACGGTCCATTGTTCGCGGGAGATGCTCTGCTGGTCCCCGATGGCGAGCGCAACGAGCACGCCGGCGGCCGGATTGTCAGGCAGCGCGGAAACGATGCGATTGCGCACCCATTCGCGCGCACGCTCGACGACGTAACTGGCGCGCCACACCATCGGTGCGAGCATGCGGTTGGAGGCGTCGGTGCGGACGTAACCGGTTGCGCGGATGCCGCGCTCGAGCAGCCAGGCATCGAAATCGAAGCCGTTCGGATTGGCGAGGGCGTGCGGACGGCGTAAACGCACGATCAGTTGCCAGCGCTGCCCCGGATGGAGCGTCGGGACGGGCCCCTGCGCGCTCCCCTCTTTCTCGCCGTACCAGGTCAGCGTGATGTGATGCGGCACGTGCGCCAGCGGCGTGACGGTCTGCTCGACGGCGAATCCGAAACGCACGCCGCGATCCGTCGTCTGTGGCAGTTCGGCAATCACGCCGCGCACCTCGATGTCTCTTCCTTCCCATTCGGGTGCCAGACGGTCCGCGAGCTTGACGTGCGCGACCAGCGCCGCCCATAGGAAACCAGCCGCGCAGCACAACGCCGCGCCCGCGATCCGGCGCGCGATCGTTTGCCAGCGCCCTTCCGCGGGCAGCAGCCACCATCCCAGCGTCGCCGCCAGCAGCGCATAGGTCCATAGCACGGACGGCAGCTCGGCCTGCTGTTGCAGCCAGGTCGCACCGAGAACGAACAGGGCAACGTTGAGGAGCATGACGGACGCAAGGCAAGCTGCCGAGGACGCTGTGCGTTTAGAATCTCACTCAGTTTACCGAGCTACGAGCGATGCCACGCAAGCTGTTCAAAAGATTTTTACCGAGCCACGACGCGGTCCGAGGCAATCACTACCTCAAGTGGCTGGGGCCGCGCTTGCATCATCCGAATCTGTGGCACTTGAATCGGCGTGCGGTAGCGGGCGGGGTCGCCATCGGCATGCTATGCGGGATGATTCCGGGCCCGATCCAGATGATCTGCGCAGCATTGCTGGCTCTTTGGCTCCGGCTGAATTTGCCCGTCGCCGTTGCTACGACCTGGTACACGAACCCGTTCACGATCGTCCCGCTGTATTACGGAGCTTACAAGCTGGGCGCACTGCTGAGTGGCGATACGTCGGGCGCCAGCGGATATCCGGACCTGGCTTTTTCGCTGGACAACATCGGCGCCTGGATTCCGTCGCTCTGGGCGTGGATCAAGGCGCTCGGAAAGCCCTTCGTCGTCGGCTTGGCCGTGCTCGGAGTCTCGCTTGCCGCCGTCAGTTACTTCGTTGTGCTCGGGGCATGGCGCCTGTATCTGATGATTGCTTGGCGGCAGCGGAAAAAGAGACGGGACGAGGGGCGAGGGACGAAGGGCGAGGGGTCAGCGCCGTGATATCGAGAAGCACCGTTCCCCTGAGCGTCGTGGCCCAAACCTATTCATGTGCTTCGATTCTGCGACTTCGTCGCGACGCTCAGCACGAACGGGAACGTTAGTCGTTCGCGCATTCCAACCCTCGCCCATTCGCCCCTAGCCCCTAGCCCCTCTCAAGCACGCCATCGTCGAGAACCAGCACTCGATCCATCTTGCGCGCGATCGTGTGGTCGTGCGTCACGATAACGAGGCTCGTGCCGAGCGTGCGCTTGAGGTCGAGCATCAATTCCAGAACGCCTTCGGCGGTATGACGGTCCAGATTACCGGTAGGCTCATCGGCCAGCAGACAGGCCGGCTTCGTCACCAGGCCGCGCGCCAACGCCGCGCGCTGCCGTTCGCCTCCCGACAACTCACCGGGCGTGTGGGTCAGCCGATGTGCGAGACCTACGCGTCCCAGCATGTCGGCCGCCTGCTCCTTGGCATCCGCCTCCGACAAACGCCGGATCAATAGCGGCATGGCCACATTCTCCTGCGCCGTGAACTCGGCCAGCAGATGATGAAACTGGTAGACGAACCCGAGCGCCTGGTTGCGGATGCGACCCTTCTCGGCTTCGTTCACCGAAGCGATATCGCTGCCTTGAATGAATACCTGACCTGCGCTTGGGGCGTCCAGACCGCCCAGCAAGTGCAGCAGCGTGCTCTTGCCAGAGCCCGACGCGCCGACGATCGCCACGCTTTCGCCCACACCCACGTCGAGGTCGACGCCGAGCAGAACAGGAACCTCCTGCGGGCCCTCGCGATAGACCTTGCGCAGCCCGCGCGCGCTGATGACGGAGCTACTCATAGCGCAGCGCCTCCGCCGGGTTGACGCGCGACGCCCGCCAGCTCGGATAGAGCGTCGCGAGCAGGCTCAGGAGCAGCGACATGATTGCGATCGTGATCACGTCCGACCACAGCAGATCGGAGGGCAGCTCGCTGATGTAGTAGACATCCTTCGCGAGGAATTGCACGTGGAACAGGCGTTCGATCGCCGGAACGACGGTGCCGACGTTCAGCGCCAGCAGAATGCCACCGACGACGCCGATCAACGTGCCGATGAATCCGATGAGCGAGCCCTGCACCACGAAGATCTTCATGATCGAGGCCGGGCTCGCACCCAGCGTGCGCAGAATAGCGATGTCGGGCTGCTTGTCGGTCACCGCCATCACGAGCGTCGATACCAGGTTGAAGGCCGCCACTGCGACGATCAGAGTCAGGATGATGAACATCACATTCTTCTCGATCTGCACCGCGCGAAAGAAATTGGCGTGGCTGCGCGTCCAGTCGGTGATGTAGAGGTCGCCGGTCATCGTGCGCGTCAGATCGCGCGCAACCTCCGGTGCATCGAACAAGTCCTTGAGCTTCAATCTCACGCCGGATACACCGTTGTCGAGCCGGTAGAGCTTCTGGGCGTCTTGGAGATGGATCAATGCCAGGCCGGCGTCGTACTCGTACATGCCGACTTCGAAGATACCGACCAGCGTGAACTGCTTGATGCGTGGCAGGATCCCGGCCGGCGTAACCTGGCCCTGCGGCGCAATCAACACTACTTTCTCACCCATCCGAGCGCCCACGGAATGAGCCAGCTCGGAACCCAACACGATGCCGAACTCGCCGGCGCGCAAATCGCTCAGCTTCCCGCGTCGCATGTGACTGCCGATGTCAGCCACTTTGTCCTCGAGATCGGGAATGATCCCGCGTATCAGCGCGCCCTGCACGCTCTGCTGATTCGCCAGCAGGCCCTGAGCCGATACGTAGGGGGCCGCGCCGACCACTTCCGGGTTGGTCATCGCTTGCTTAGCGGCTTCCTTCCAGTTGGCCAGCCGGCCGTCGAAGCCACTGATCTGCACGTGCGACGCGACGCCGAGAATGCGTGCGCGCAGCTCCTTCTGAAAGCCGTTCATGACGGACAGCACGACGATGAGCGCCATCACGCCGATGGCGATGCCGACCATGGAGGCCATCGAGATGAACGAGATGAAATGATTACGGCGCTTTGCGCGCGTGTAGCGCAAGCCGACCAGAAGCTCGTAGGGTTGCACAGTGAGGAAGAAGGTTCAGGCGAGAGGAAGAAGGTTCACGCGGGCGGCAAAATGCGGCAGAGTGTGCCACAGTCGACGCCTTGCCGCGACTCGGATGCCGCAACCCGCATGCTAAACTCGCAGCCCTTCGTCATGCGATCGCTCCAGTTGTATCTGCCCCGCTCCTTGCGCGTCGACGCGAACGATGCCCGGCTGCTCGACTCCGCTCCGTCTCTGCGCCGTTTGTTGTCGCGAGCCCGCGTAAGTCGCCTGGCGGGCCAGGACTTCGACTCGAGCCTGCTGCAGTCATTCGGTGTCAAGCGGCAGCATGACTGGCCCGTAGCGCCATTCACCTGGCTGGCGGATGGCGGCGATCCGGCAGGACGCTACTGGCTGCGGGCCGACCCGGTTCACTTGCGCGCCGAGCGCGACGTGCTCGTGCTGGTCGACACGTTTCACATCGCCCTTGACCCCGAGTCCGCCAACAAGTTCATCGCGACGCTCAATGCCCACTTCGAATCGGACGACTTGGTCTTCCACGCGCCGGTTCCCGAGCGATGGTACGTCGGACTGCGCGATGTGCCCGCCGTAACCACTCATCCGTTGTCTTTCGCGGCCGGGCGCAGCGTCTCGCCGCTGTTGCCTTCCGGCAAGGATGCACTAGCCTGGCACGGTCGCTTCAACGAAATCCAGATGCTGTTTCATGAGCACCCAGTCAATCTGGAGCGCGAGACCGTCGGCCAGCCGACCATCAACAGCGTCTGGTTCTGGGGTGGCGGCACGCTGCCCCCCGTGGACCGAGCGTTCGCCGGAGTCTGGGCCGAAGATCCACTGGCACGCGGGTTGGCGACTGCCGCGCGCATTTCGTGCGCATCGTCACCCAGCGAGGGCTCGGAATGGCTGAGCGAGAGCGGCCACGGAGCACATATCGTGATGCTCGCTACCCAGACAACGAGTGGACCGGCGCTGCCATTTTGTGAGAAGCGATGGTTCGTGCCATTGCTGCAGGCGCTGAAGGAACGCAGGCTGTCAATGCTGCGATTGCTGGCCATGAGCGGCGACGACCTGCTGCGTTACGATGTTGCAGCTCGTGACCTGTGGAAATTTTGGCGCCGCACGCCCGCAGAAGTCCATTGACATGCCCGCGATCGTCGATCGTCTGTTCTCGTCGGAGCACGCGCGGACCCTGGCCGCGGCCGGCCTGGACCCGGTGCTCGCACGAGTGCTCGCGGCGCGCGGCGTTACCGGCATGGCGCAGCTCGACACCGCACTCGCGCGCCTGCTCGCACCGGAAGGCATGCACAACCTCCGGCACCTCGGGACGATTCTGGCTGACGCGATCGCGGCGCGGAAGCGGCTGCTGATCGTCGCGGACTACGATTCCGACGGCGCGACCGCCTGCGCAGTAGGCGTTCTAGCGCTGCGCGAGATGGGGGCCGATGTCGACTACATCGTGCCGAATCGATTCGAGTTCGGCTACGGCCTGACGCCGGAGATCGTGCGGCTGGCCGCCGAGCGGAGCCCGGATTTCCTGATCACCGTCGACAATGGCATCAGCTCGGTGGAAGGCGTCGATGAAGCCAAGCGTCTCGGTCTGCAGGTGTTGATTACCGACCACCATCTGCCTGGTGAACAGCTGCCCGACGCCGCCTGCATCGTCAATCCGAATCAACCCGGGTGCGGCTTTCCGAGCAAGCATCTCGCGGGTGTCGGCGTGATGTTCTACGCCATGCTCCAGTTGCGCGCCGAACTGCGCGCGCGCGGCGCGTTCGCGTCGCGGCCAGAGCCCAAGCTCGCGCATCTGCTCGATCTGGTCGCGCTCGGTACCGTCGCGGATGTCGTGCGCCTCGACGACAACAATCGACGCCTCGTGGCGCAAGGCCTGAATCGCATCCGCGCCGGCCACACGCGGCCCGGCATTCTTGCGCTACTGCAAGTTGCCGGACGCGATGCAGCGCGCGCCAGTGCCTACGATCTCGGCTTCGTCCTCGGCCCCCGGCTGAATGCCGCCGGGCGTCTGCAGGACATGGCGCTGGGTATCGAATGCCTGATCACGACCGACAATGCCAACGCCGCGGAGCTGGCGGCTCAGCTCGACGCACTCAATCGCGAGCGGCGTGGCATCGAAGCGGACATGCACGACGAGGCGCTGACCCATTTGGAACGCATCGAGCCCGGCGAAGCGTATGGTCTCTCGCTCTACGATCCGGGCTGGCATCAAGGCGTGATCGGCATTCTGGCCGCACGCATCCGCGAGCGCTTCCACCGGCCAGTCATCGCCTTCGCACAGGGACAGGCGGGCGAGCTGAAGGGCTCCGGGCGCTCCATACCCACCTTGCATCTGCGCGACGCACTCGATCTCGTCGCGAAACGTGCGCCTGGGTTGCTGCTGCGCTTCGGCGGTCACGCCGCTGCCGCCGGCCTGTCGATCCGCGAGGCAGACTTCGAGCGCTTCCGCGCGGCTTTCGATGCCACGCTGCGCGAGCTGCTGACCACAGGCGACCTGGAGTTGCAGATCGAAACGGACGGCCCGCTCTTTCCGGCGGAGATGAGCCTCACGCTGGCGGAAAAGCTGGCCGAAGTAATCTGGGGTCAAGGCTTTCCTTCGCCGCGTTTCCGCGGCGACTTTCACGTCGAGAGCCAGCGCACAGTCAGCGGGCGCCATCTGCAGCTGCAGCTGTTGAGCCGCCAGCCCGGCGCACGGTCGATCAAGGGGGTGTTGTTTGGCACGGCCGATCCGCTGCCGGACGACATTCACGCGGTGTTCCGGCTCGACGTGAACGAGTTCAACGGCCTGCGCTCCGTGCAGCTCGTCGTGGAACACTGGCAGCCGTTGAGCGACTTGAAATGAGCGCGCCAATCGATTGGTCCTGGCTGACCGATTTCACGTCGCTCTTGACCGGTGGTCTGGATCGGCTGCCCGAGTTCTTGACCAGTGTCGCGATCGGCTTGCTGATCGGCCTCGAGCGCGAGCGCAACATCTCCGCGCGCGCGGGCTTGCGCACATTCGCGCTGGTGAGCCTGTTTGGAACAGTCTGCGGCGTGCTGTCGCAGACTCAAGGCGCCCCCTGGCTCACCGCAGTCGGTTTGCTCGTGGTCGGCGCGATGATCGTCACCGCCTATCTCGACGCGGCGCTGAATCGCGCCCAGCAGCCAAGCGACGACCCGGGAACGACGACGAGCGCAGCGTTGGTCCTTTGCTTCACCCTGGGCACTCTGGTCGCCTACGGCTTCGGCCAGGTCGCCGTGATGCTCGCGATCGTAACCACGGTCCTGCTGTACTCCAAGCCCGAGCTGAAAGGACTCGCGCAAAACCTCGATCGGCGTGACCTGCTCTCGATCCTGCAGTTCGCGGTGGTGTCCTTCATCGTGCTGCCGATCCTGCCGGATCGCGACTTCGGTCCGTACTCCGCGCTCAATCTGCGACAGATCTGGTGGATGGTGGTCTTGATCTCGGGCGTGAGCCTGGCTGGCTACATGGCGCTGCGTATCGTCGGCCGGCAGCACGGCTCGGCGCTGCTCGGACTGTTTGTCGGCCTCGTTTCGAGCACGGCGACCACCCTCGTCTACGCGCGTCACGGGCGCTCGAATATGGCGTTGCGCGATCTCGCGGCCGACGTGATC
>Ga0105237_10003844_pt1 | contig 17655 bp, 17 predicted proteins | sample KBSC24metaG_FD_81520 | JGI IMG/M metagenome (GOLD analysis project Ga0105237, IMG submission 81520) | Corn rhizosphere microbial communities from Kellogg Biological Station, Michigan, USA - KBS C2-4 metaG | ecosystem: Host-associated > Plants > Roots > Rhizosphere > Soil | place: Michigan, USA... | reverse complement strand
GACACTGCGCTCGAGGACGATCGCCGCGCGCTCGATCTCACTGACCGAGGAGTGCGAACTCGCGAGAGCTGGCGGGGCGGCGAGCGCGACCCGGTGAGGCCGCCCGAGGTCCAGCCCGAACGGCTCGGCACGCTCGACCATCCGGGACACGTCAGCATCTCCGCGCAGCAGGTCGTCGATGACCTCGCGGCGCAGCGATTCTTCCTGCCGGATGAGGTCGCGGCGAGCGGCCTGGTGGCCCTCGACCAGCTGGCCGACGGCATCGTCGAGGACCCGCAGCACGGCCTCGGCCGCAGCGCGGACTTTCTCCCGGTCACGGGAGCGGACCACGACCGGCAGTTGCCGCCACAGCCTCCAGGCCGCCGACAGATACAGCTCGACCGCCTGGCCGGCGCCCACGCCTTGTTCGGCCGCTCGTCGGCCTAAGTCGCGCACCACCGCGAGCTGCTCGCTGCGGGGTCGCCGTCCGGACACGGCCGCGTCGGCGAGCATGGTGAGGTACTCGCCGAGCAGCTCGACCGGTGCGCGGGCCGCTGTCGCCGCGGCCGCGGCGACCTCGGTAAGCCACGCGTCATCGGGCGACCGGCTGACCCGTGACGGGTGTGGTCTCGGTGTGCTCGTCTCGCTCATGTGCCTGCCGCCTCATCATGCTGGCTGTCCGGCCCGCGTTGTGCCGGCGCCGGTCTCGGTCCCATTGTTGCCGACCACCGGCAGCCGAGCACTCACTACCCTGGCCGACGGCAGCCCTGGTGCGCCCAGGCCGGGCCGGGCAGTATTGAACTCAGTGAGCAGGCTGCCGCCAAGGCCCAGGAGTTGCCGCACTGTAGCGACATGTCGGGCCGGGACACCACGGCCCGACACGGTCACGGTAGTGGCGACGCCGCGAACACGCACCGAGGGTCACGCGGGGCCCCTGAGCGGAGGCCGACGATGGCGGGCAACGAGCAAACCGGCCTCTCGCTGGGCAACCGCGGTGTGAACGACGACATCGGGCCACCGGAGCGGGATGCGCAGGAAACCATAACCCAAGCGGCGGTCGGTGGCCGCGACTTTGGTGACATGGTCGACGAGTGGGGCCGTCAGTCCTTTCCGGCCAGCGACCCACCGTCCAACTGGTGATCGCGCCGCACGTCGTTGTGCTACCAGGTATTGCTCGTTAGCCGAACCGGCTCGCGTGCGAGGCGATCTTGGCGCCACGCACGCTCTCTCCGCTTGCCGCGCACCGTGGCTTCCTCTAATTGTTGCCGACCGCCGGCAAGGAATAGGCGAGCAGGTTGACCGGCGATCGCCCTAGCTGCCAACGAGTTACCACGGCATCGTAGGAACCGTCGACGCCGACCCCGCGGCACCCACCCAGCGCGGTCGTCACAACCGGACCTAACGGATCGGAACGGAGGAGGCAATGAACACCATGACCGCTACGAACGAGCAGCGAGACGAACGCGGCCCCTCCGTCTTACCGCAAGCGAGGCCGAACGGGGTCGAGGCGTCCCTGGTCAACGAGCGGCGATCGACCGCGTGCTGCTCACTGGCTGAGCTGCGGGCCGGCGACCTGATGTCCAGGCCCCGGTCACCGTTGCCCGACCCGCGCTCGCACGCGGGTCAACATGATCCCGGAGTGGCGGCAGGCACGATGCGCGCCGCGATAGTCGCCGCCCCCGCCGCGAACCCGACTGAGCAGCGCCCGCTGTGGCGCGGTCGACGGCCACCACGATGCCGACTACCGGCGCTATGTCAGCCCGGGCGACACACTCAGCACCATAACCCAGCGGATGCGACGTACCCGGTTCGCGGATCTGACCGTGCTTGACGCCCGCGGCGAAGTGGTCGGTGTGATCACCGCCGCCACCGTGGTCCAGGTACTCATCCAGTCCGAGTCAGAGCATCACCGGCCCGATCGGGAGGACCGATGATCGTCGGTTTCGTTCTCATCCTGATCCTGATCGCTATGGCTGTGTGTGGCCTGACCGGCTGGTGTGCCGATACTCGCGATCCCACCTTCAGCCTGTGGCCTCTCGCCGGCCTAGCCGGTGACGATCCGCGCGCGACCCCCCCCGCCACGAGGGCGCGAAAGCCCCGGGCTCGCCGCGCCAAGGACCTTCATCGGCCATTCCCCGATCAGCATGACCAGCGCACGACCGCGTTCGTCGCGGTTGGCGACAGTCGCGACTAGCCAGCGAAAGGCGGCTACGATGACTACCCTCAGCGCGCCGTCGCGGCGGCTCGATTTGCATAACATCAACGTCCACTACGCGGCGGCGATGGCCGGCTATTGCGCGGTGACGCACGTCGCCAGCGGCCGGGTCTGTCTGCTGGCGCATCGTCATTCCGGCCCGTGCGAGTTGCGACCGTTCCCCGCCGCGGCGCTGGCGCCCCCGCCGCGCACCAGCTCGTCATGATCACGACACGTCATCCGGTAGCTGATGCAGTTCGGATTGGTGATTCCACTCGCACGCCTGAGGTCCCGGCCGGTGACGGGCCGGGTCGGCGACGTCCAGGGGCCTGGCGACTCACACCGGTATCTTCGCTGACCTTGGCCGCAGCGCTGGTGCTGCTGGCGTGCCTGGCGGGCACCGCCATCGGACGCTCGCATCACGCCGCCGCCGACCGCACCCCGGTCAAGGGCGTCGTGGCGGCATCCTCAGTCGATTCCGGTCAACCGGCAGTCCTGGCGGCAGCGGCGACCATGCCGCTGCAGCTGACCCTGACCGGCCACGGCGACCTGCTGGCCATGACCGGCGCGACCGCCGCCCTGATCGCCCTGATCGCGCTCTCGGCGACCACGCGGCTGTGGCGTGACGCCAGAGTCCGCGCCGTGCGTATCGCACCCCGCGCGGACCGCGGTCCGCCCACGGTGACCTGGAACTGAGCACGCACCGTTCAGCATCAGTCCCGAATCCGCTCTCAGCAGGGTGACGTGTGCCGTTGCGGCACCCACCCCTCGTGCGCGATACCCCATATTCCCGGATCACGTCCGTCGTCAAGCAACGATCACCACGGCGGCCGCCTGTCAGGAGACAACCATGACCATTCGTCCCCATCCCTATCCGCTCCGCCCGCGGCAAGCCCCGGCGAGCGAGTTCACAGCGCACCTTGACGAGCTCCATGCCGCGTTGACCGAGCAGCGTCACTTCCGGATCGAGCAACTTCGCGACCTTGCGACGACAGCGGGGCCGGGCGCGGAATCCGACCAGGCACGCGAGGAGGTCTCCGCATGCCTGAGGGCTGCCGCTACGGCCGCCCTCACCGACATCGAGGCGGCCATACACCGAATGGCGACCGGCAGCTACGGACGCTGCCAACACTGCCGCAGCGCCATCCCATTGGAGCGGCTCGAGATCCTGCCCATGGTCAGGCTATGTATGCGCTGCCAACGTGCCGAAGAGACATCCACCGCGCGCTGACCCAATGTCGCCTACCGACTGCGGCCCACTCGGCTGTGCCGCGGTCGGTAGGGGACACCCGGCAAACGCGCCCGGCGTGAGCCAACGTCAACATTCCTGGGTCAACCCATATTGATGTGACGGTTCCGGTGGTGTGAGCAGCGCTAGAAGCGGGCTTCGAAGGGATACCGCGAATGCGCCGAGCTGCCAGCGCGGCGGGTGGCTGACACTGACTCATGACGCCGAGATCGACGATGGTGCGCCTGGATGGCAAGCACCCAGACCATACAGAGGAAAACGATGACTCCTACCGCGAGGAGTGACATGCGGCGCTCCCAACTGCAGGTGCGCGCGAGGGCGGCGACTGCCGTGCGGCGCACCGACGTCCGGCGAACGACAATCTCTTGCGTTCGACAACACTTACGGTACGCCGTAATTCCGCGGTCGGTTGGCAGCCCATTCAGTGCCGACCAGAAGACACTCCCGTGTTAGCGGATACCGACGGGATGTGGGCCGTTCTGGCCCGGCGACGGGCGGAGCGATCGACGGCCGGCGACCTGTCGCGAGAGGAGGTATGAGTGTGCTTGCTTACCTGATCGTTACCGCGGCGGTCGCGCTCGCGGCCATCTTTCTGTGCGTCTCGGGGCTGCGACGTAAGGACACCTACCGGGTGTTGCAGGCGTTGGCAGTCATGATGATTGCCGGGATTCTGGCCACGGTCTACGGCGCGCTGGACAGCATGTGACCTGCTCGGCGGTCGATGAGCACAGCGGCCTGATGGCCGCAGCGGACTAGGCGGATCGCGGATCGTTGTCGAGTGTCCAGGCGGTCACAGTCACCGGCCCGCCGTAATAAATACTAGTAGAATTTGTGAATATCCGAGGGGTTGCCGGCGGAAGAATCGAGGTGTCGTCCATGAGCCTAACCGTGTATGCCGACGTGACCAGTCCCGAGTGCTACCACGCCAGCAGACGTGTCGACGCACTGCGATCGCGAGGAGTAGAGGTCGCATGGTGCGCGATCCAAGCACGGCCGCGCCTGCAGGTAACTTCACGTGTGTTGTCGCCGGCTGAGCAGGACGAACTGCGCGCCCGCTTCGCCGAGCTGGAGGCGCTGCTGCGGCCGGGGGAGGAGCTGCCGTGGGCGATGCCAACGATCGGGCCCTCGGGTGAGGCATCCGTGTCCGCCTACGCCGAGGCGGTCGGCGCCGGTGTGGGCGATGACGTGCGCCGCCTACTGTTCGAGCTGTACTGGCGCGACGGTGCCGACATCGGTCAGCCGGCGGTGCTGCGCAGCCCGCTGGCCGGCGCGATCCTGCGGGGTCACTCCGAGGCGGAGCCGCTGCGGGAATCGGGCTACGTGGTCAGTGTGGACCGCGGCCCGATCACCACCAACGCCTACCGGCGTATCCGCACCTGGCACGTCCAGTGGCAGCAACTGGGCTGCCCGCCGCTTCCGGTGCTGCTGGCCGACGCCGCGACGCTGCACGGACTGGACGCGCTGCGCTGGCTGGGCAAGGAACTGGATCGTGTCTCCGACACGCCGCCCCAACGCCTCGAAGACCCGCGCCGCTACCCGCCCCAGAGCGTCCACCCATCAGGCAGCTGGATATCGCAGACCGGCGGTCGGTGGCGGTACTGCCACCGCCTCGTGCCGTGAGCACCCATATGACACCGCCGAGCGGCGAAGGGCAGCAACAGACCTCGGGCCGGTCACCCCGCCAGGCCGTGAACGAGGCCGACATCGTAGGCCGCGACGACATCGAGGCGCTCCTGCGCGACTTCTACGGCCGGGCATTCGACGATGCCCTGCTCGGCCCAGTGTTCATCGACATCGCCCAGATGAACCTGGACGAACACCTACCGGTGATGTGTGATTTCTGGGAGACAGCGCTGTTCCACGCCGGCCTGTATCGCGGCAACGCGTTAGCACCGCACCAGGTCTTGCATCACCAGGCCCAGCTGACCCCGCGACACTTTCGTCGCTGGCTCGCGCTGTGGCGCGCGACCGTGCACGAGCGCCATCACGGCCCGAAGGCTGAGCTGGCAGACCTGCAAGCGACTCGGATCGCCGCAGCGATGAGTCGCCGCATCACCGGCCAGCCGCTACCGCACGATGGTGAGGACGACCCGCCCGAGCAAAGCGTCGTTGACGTCGCCCACCATACGCAGCGGTGGCACTGCGACTCTTGGCCCAGCGGCCCTGCCTCCCGTGTCGGCCACAGCTGGGTGAGTGAGCAGCGGTGACTGAATGGCGCGACCGAGCGGCCTGCCGCTATGAAGACCCGGAGCTGTTCTTCCCGATCGGAACATCAGGTCCGGCCTTGGAAACGGCCGAGGCCGCCAAGCAGGTGTGCCGGGCATGCACGGTGCGCGAACAGTGCCTTCGGCTAGCCCTGTCAAGCGGACAGGACGCTGGCATCTGGGGTGGCCTGACTCCAATGGAGCGGCGCGCGGTCAAACACCACACCGCCGCGCGGCGCACGGCGGTCTAGCGCTTAACCGACATCCAGGTCCTCACGGCATGCGAATGTCGCGGCTCGCGACAACAGGCTCGATCCGAATCAGCCCGAGCCAATCAGTGCAGACGGCCCGGCTGCGCGCCCAACTCGGGGTCGAGGTCGGGCGGCTGCTGACGGGTGCTGACGGCGAGCCGGTTCCACACGTTGATGGTCGATATCGCCATCAACAGCTGCACGAGCTCTGGTTCGGTGAATCGCGAGGCGGCGGCCTGCCATACGTCGTCGGCGACACCGCTGTCGGCGATCCGGGTTACCGCCTCGGTCAGTGCCAGCGCGGCCTGTTCGCGGTCGGTGAACAGCCCGACCACCTCGCGCCACCCAGGTAGCACGTCGAGGCGGCGCTGGGCCTCTCCATGCTTGCGAGCATCGCGATGGTGCATGTCCAGGCAGAAGGCGCAGCCGTTGATCTGTGAGGCCCGGATGCGGATCAGTTCCAGCAGCGCCGGTTCCAGGCTGCTGGAACGCACGTAGCTCTCCAGGCCCAGGACGGCGACGTATGCACTGGGATCGACGTCGTGGGCTACGAGCCGTTGTCCCTGCGCGCTCATACCGGAGCTCCTATCTTTGCGATGGCCTACGACGAACGGGTACGAGGTTCATGTCGCCAGGGGCGCTCCGAGCCCGATGAGGCACAGTATGAGCAGCCTGTCCCAGCCCGCAGCACACTACCGTTCGTGTGCCCCAGGTCGGCGGCACGAGCCCCGTCCCAGCTGGCGCGGGCGGCGCGCTACGCATGCTCGTGCCAGGCTCCTCGGCCGTCGGGTTGGTCTCGCTGTGCATGGGAGCTGCGAAGTCGCCTCTGGGACGCTGAGCGGAGCGAGTACTTGGCCCGCCCGGTTTAGTCGATGCCGCGCCGGTTGATGCGCAGCATCGGCTGGCCGCCGATGTTGTCAGTGCCCTGAGCGGCGATGCCGTATCGGGCGGCGTCGAAACGCCGCAACCAACCGGCGATCGGGGCCAAGTCGCGGGCGTGGTTGGCGTGAATGTCGGCCGTCTGGCCTGGCCGCAGCCGCAGGAGGCGCTCGATGCACAACCGGATGGACAGCTCGAGGTGCCGGGAGTCGAGGCTGATCAGCACAGGCTCAGCGGTTACGCTCAGCCACGGTTCGTCCAGTTCGGCAACGCCGGGCACGGCGTCGTCGATGTCGGGGAGCGCGGCGAGGACGGCTTGCTCGTCGAGCAGGTGGGTTTCGAGTACAGCGAGCAGTTGCTCGACCAGGCTCGCCAATCGCGGTAGTGGGCAGCACGTCGCGTCGGCCTGATCGAGTTGTTCGGTGAGCAGGTGCAGCCGGGCATGGGCAGCGGTCAGTTCAGTTATGGGCGGCTGGGCCCCGGAGGGAAACAGGAGCACTTCCTCGTCCGAGGCCTGCCGCAACACCACGCTGCGCAGAAACCCGGTGAGAGTGCGCAGCTCCGCGTCGGGCCAAACGTGTCGTTGCATCAATGCCTGCATCGGGTCGATACGGCGGTGCAGATCCCGTAACAGCCGGGCATGCTCGGCGGACAGGGTCCGCGGCTCTGAATCACACTCAAGGGATGAAACCGACGGGTTAAGCGTGTGGTTGGCGGCGATCGTAGGCATCGTGAGCTCCTGTCGTTACCCGAAGTTTATACGAATGGGTTTGGAGAAACTATGAGATCCGGGGTGAACGTGAGCACACCGCGCGCCGAAGGCTGACCCGTTTTGCACGCGAGTTGATTGATAGCCCGGCGAGTGGCCGACACCGGCCGAGGGAGATGCTCGCAGCCGTTCCCGCTCGAAGATGGGTCGAGTCGAGGATGCTGCGTCGGCGACCGCGGCCGATCGCCACCGAGGGTGCGGACTATCGGTCGCCTGGAGTACGACGACGTTCTGCCTGGCGGCGCGCGGCCGAGAGTTCAGCCCACGTGTCGCAGTCGCGACTCCAGCCGTCCGGATCGTGGACGACCGCGGTCGGTACCTGCTCGTACAGGGTCCGGACGGCGCCGCGCCCGTCGCGGGGTAGGCGCCTCAGCGTGTCCGCCAACGCTGCCCGCTTCCACGCGCCGGCGAGGTAGTTGTCGTAGCCGTCGACGCGCATCACGGCGGCGACGACATGGTGCTGGGACCGCAGCGCTGCCGCAAGTGGAGCGATCGCCGCAGCGATGAACGGTAGGTCGGCCGGCAGCACGAATACGATCGGCGCAGCGGTGTGTGGCAAACCGGCCCGCAGGGCGTTCATCGGACCTGATCCGGGCGGGTCTTCCCGGGCCCAGACGACGTCGACGCGCGATCCGAGGACGGCCGGGTCGCGCCGTGGCCCCACGATGACACAACGTTGGGCAGCGGAGACAGCGTCAACGACGCGGCTCAACAGCGTGATCCCGTCTACCGTCTGCGCCGGCTTGTCGACCCCTCCGAGCCGGAGCGCCTGGCCGCCGGCCAGCACGATCGCGTCGAACACTGGCGGGTCCTTCTGATTGGATATCACGGGATCAGCATCGTCGATCGGCGGCGATGGTGTGCCGGTCCCAGCATCGTGTTCGCGCCGCGCCCCGGCTCGAGACCGGCTTAGGCGCACACGTGACACTTTGGGGATCGCCGTCGCGTCTCCTTGGTGGGCCCGGATTGGTGTTGTGGCTAGTGCAGGGGGACGACGGGTACGGGTGTGCCTGGCGTCCAGCCGGCGGGTATGGCTGCGAGTGCGTCGGCTGCGGCTGCGGCCCTGAGCGAGGAGGGTCGGCGCCCGGCGGCGGTCCCGGCCGGTTCGCCGTTCCATCGAACAGGGACGAGACGGGTCGCGCTGCCTCGTGTCGGTGGGAGGTCACCAACCGGGACCAGCTGGGGCAGTCGCGGCAGCGGACGTCCGGACAGCCCGGCCAGCAGCGGGCCGAGCAGGGTAAAGGCGGCGATGTAGGCGGCGAATGGATTGCCGGGCAGCCCGATCAGCCATTGTTCGGGCCGATCAGGCTGTGGTGGCCAGTGCGCCAGCAGCTGTGGGTGGCCGGGGCGGCAGGCGACTGATTCGACGACGAGCTCGGCGCAGGTCTGGGCCAGCACGTCGCGCAGACCATCGGCGTCGCCGGCCGATGTCGCCCCGCTGACGAGGATCACCGCGGCATCGCTCGCCTCGTGTATCGCCGTCAGCAACTGGGTCGGCCGGTCCGGAACATGCCGGCGGCCGTCGAGCGTGCCGCCGAGTGCGTCGATGAGGGAGGGCAGCATCGGCCCAATCGCGTCGTGCAGCTGGGCTGGAGCCAGAGTCGAGGCCGCCGGGGCGACTTCGTCGCCGCTGATGATGACCGCCACAGTGGGCCGGGAGATTACTGTCAGCCTCCCGCGGCCGCTGGCCGCGGCCAGGCCCAGTAGTGCCGCGTTCACCGGTGTGCCGGCCGGAGCGAGAACCTCGCCAGTGGCTGCGTCCTCGCCGCGTCGCCGGATGTGGGTGCCTGCCGGTCGCGTAGGTCCGTCCACGACCGGGCCTCCCTTGTCCGGCGGCGCGGGCGTCAGGACGGCGTCTTCCTGTCGCAGCACGTACACGGTGCCCGCCGGTACCCGGGCGCCGGTCGCGATCCGCACTGCCTGGCCCGCGGTGAGCGGTGCCGGCCAAGGCCGCCCGCCGGCCATGAGCGCGCCCACGACCCGGCACGGGGTGGGTGAGCCGAGGGCGTAGCCATCCATTGCTGCGGTGTCGAATGCCGGCATCGGTTCGGTCGCTACCAGCGCCTGCGCCAGGGTCGCGCCGAAAGCGCCGGGTAGGTCCACCTGTCGAGCGGGCAGGAGCGCCGCGCTGGCGTGGGCCTGGTCTCGAGCCGTCAGCCAGGCCGTGTTGGCCCGGTCCGGGCAGGGCGGCGGGTTCCCGTCGATCCGCTCTGTGGTGTTCATGCCCGCTGACCGTTCGTCTCACCGGAACTAGCGTCCTGGATCAGCTTCGGCCGACGGGCCAATGTGGCCAGGTGAGCGAGCATGGCCAGGAAGGTGAGGATCCAGGCGGCGAGGGCGACCCAGCTTTCGTGGGCGCCGATGGATTCCAGGATCGGCAGGTGGTCTGCTTGGCCGAGGTAATGGCTGCGGACGCCGTACATGCCCAGCGGGAACACGACGCTCCATAGGGCGGGTTCGTAGCGCAGCGGGATGCGGTGGACGACGTGGCGCCACAGACCGGCGGCGATCAGGGCGGGGATGAGCCAGGTGCCGAACATCCAGAACACCACTGAGGCTCCGGCGATAAGGCCGCGAGTGGCGACCCCGATGGGGGCGTCGGTCATCTGCACGATCCGCGCGCCGGCCACGACGGTGATCGCGGTGGCGCCCATGGAGACCCAGTACGGGGGAGTGAGGTCGGCCGGGCGCAGGTCGTAGAGCAGGGCTCGGGCGGCGACGAAGATCGTTGCGGCGGCGTAGCCGAACGCGCCGAGGGACCAGGTGAAGACCGCGAGCAGGGCCAGTTCGCGTTGTCCGGTGTGGACCGCGGGCTGCAGTGCGGCGGCGAGTACGGCGACCGACTGGCTGCCGACGACCCAGATGAACCAGGTGCCGTTGGCGTGCTGCAGCACTGGGCGGCGGGTGTGGCCGAGGACCGCGGTCCAGGGCACCAGGTAGCCGAGCACGAGCCAAGAAACCGAGCCGACGGCGAGCAGAATCAGCGCGGGCAGCCGGTGCCCGTCGGCGGTTAGTCGGGTGCCGAAGACGTCGGTGGCGGCGACGAAGGTGAAGAACCCGAAGGCGCGGGCTGGGTCGGCCAGGTCTGCGCGCACCGCCGAGGGGTAGGCGACCAGCCGCCACCCATAGCCGAGCACGAGAACCGCGTAGGTGAGCCCGGTGATCCATAGCAGCGTGACCGAGATCGGGTAGGCGTGATGGTTGGCCATGGCGATCGACACGATGCCGGTGGCCATGACCAGCGCGAAGTAGCCCGGGTTCAGGGTTCGGATGCCCTCGGCACTCGCGCCTTCCCGCAGCCCGCCTGGACGCGACGCGGCCTGTTCTGGCGGTCGGTTCGCGCGCCGGTGGGCGGGGTTAGTAGGGGACACCGATCTTGCGCCACTTGCGGCCGCCGGTGCCGGGCTCGCTGGGGTGGGTGGTGCCGCGGCGCCGATAGACGATGTAGGGCCGCCACAGGTACCACAGTGGGTAGCTCCAGGCGTGTACGAGCCGGCTGAATGGCCACAGCGCCCAGATCGCCCAGGCGGCGGTGGCGTGCACCTGGTAGATCAACGGGGCATGGGAGATCGCCTGGGTGTGGGGCGTGAAGCTGAACAGGCCACGGAACCACGGGGCGACAGTGGTCCGGTAGTCGTAGCCGTGCCCGAACAGGTTGATCCCGATCGTCGGGGCGATGCCGGTGAGGATCACGATCAGCAGCAGCACCAGGGTGACGTAGTCAATGGGGGCAGTGGTAGCCCGCACCCTGGGCACGAACAACCGGCGGGTGGCCAGGACGAGCACGCCGCCGATGACCAGCACCGCGGCCAGGGTGCCGGCGGCGGCGGAGAACCAGCGGTAGACGTTCTCGGGGATGCCGATCGCGCGGGTCCAGCGTTCGGGGATCAGCACGCCGATGACGTGGCCGGCGATCGCGGCGAAGGTGCCGTAGTGAAACAGCGGTGCACCCCATTTGAGCATTCGTCGTTCTTGCAGTTGGGTGGAGCGACTGGTCCACCCAAACTGGTCGTAGCGCCATCGCCAAACGTGCCCGACGACGAACACGCCGAGGGCGAGGTAGGGTAGCGCCACCCACAGAACCAGCTGTCCGGCGGTGGCGTTCATCGCGCCATCCCGGACCAGTCACCTGTGACCTCGTCACCGGATATCGCGGTGCCGCCGGTCGCCCAGGGCGGCAGGTTGTCCGGAGCGCCGGGTGCGGTGCTGCCGTACCCAGCGAGGTAGTGCGGTGGGGCGAAAGGTTCCAGCCCGACCTCTTCTCGGGGTGGGCCGGTCTCCCACGCCGCGAGTACCTTCCGCAGCTCTCGCTGGCCGAGGCGAGGCAGCGCGGCGCAGACTGCGGCGATCACGTCCACATACGGGGTGGCGGCCTTGTCCAGGGCGCGGCGCAGCAGCTCCAGGTCGGCGGCGTGGGCGTGCAGCAGTCGGTCTCCGCGCGGGGTGAGCGCGGCGAAGTCGAGAACCATCGGCAGGTAGTCGGGCAGCTCGTCGCTGGCCGGGATGAAGCCGGCGTCGCGGTAGGCCGTCTTGAACAGCACCATCGACATGCCTCGCTTGCGGGTGTCGCCGTCGCGGTAGTAGGTCAGATAGAGCGCGCAGCGCCGACGCAGGTCGAAGGTCTCGACGTAGTGTTGTGCGACCTCCGTCGGCTCCGCCGCCCGCAGCCAGTCCAGGAACCGGGCGAATGCTTGCCGGGCGGGTTTCGGGGTCGTGCCCGCGGCGAAGTCGTCCAGCTCATTCAGCCCGTCGAACAAGGCCGCGGTCGGGTATTGGAGCAGCACTGAGGCCAGCTTGTAGGTGGCCCCGTGGGTGATCTGGTGGCTCATGACGCTGCACCAGCACGAGCACCAGCGCTGGCGAGCGTGCGGGCGGTCGTGAACGGGCAGGTGTGCTCCTCGATGTGGGCTAGGTACTCCTCGCGGAAGTACTTGATTGAGGAGGTGACCGGGCTGGTTGCGCCGTCGCCGAGGGCGCAGAATGCCCGGCCAAGGATGTTGTCGGACAGGTCAAGGAGCGTTTCGAGGTCTTCCTCGGTGCCGGTCCCGTTCTCCAACCGTTGGTAGATGCCGGCGTACCAGTAGGTGCCTTCGCGGCAGGGGGTGCATTTTCCGCAGGATTCGTGCAGGTAGAAGTCGCTCCATTTCTGGACCGCCCGGACCACGCAGTCACCGGTGTCGAAGATCATCAGCGCGGAGGTGCCGTTCATCGATCCGGCTTTCACAGCGGAGTCGAAGTCGAGCGGGATGTCCAGGTGGGCCGGGGTGAACAGTGGGGTGGAGGAGCCGCCCGGTGTCCAGAACTTCAGCTCGCGGCCGCGGCTCATGCCCCCGGCCAGCTCCAGTAGCTCGCGCAGCGTGGTGCCCATCGGGGCCTCGTACTGGCCGGGGTGGGCGACGCGTCCGGTGACCGAGTAGACGCACGGGCCGGGGGAGCCGTCGGGTCCCATCTGTTTGAACCAGGCGGCGCCGCCACGCACGATATAGGGGACCGAGGCCAGGGTGCCGACGTTGTTGACCACGGTCGGAGCGTCGTAGAGGCCGTTGGTCGCCGGGAACGGAGGCTTGAGACGGGGCTGACCGCGTTTACCCTCCAGCGAGTCAAGCAGCGCCGTTTCCTCGCCGCAGATGTAGGCGCCGGCCCCAGCGTGCACCGTGATCTGGCAGCTGAACCCGGACCCGAGGATGTTCTGGCCGAGATAGCCGTTCGTCTCGGCCTCGTTGATCGCCTGGGTGACCCGGCGGATGGCGTGCACGGCTTCACCGCGAATATAGACGAACGCCCGCGCGGCCCGGACGGCGTAGCAGGCGATGATGATGCCTTCGATCATCGAGTGCGGATCGTTCATCATCAGCGGCAGGTCGCGGCAGGTTCCCGGCTCGCCCTCGTCGGCGTTGACCACCACATAATGCGGTCCGCTTGGCTGACCGTCTTTGCCTTGCGGGATGAACTGCCATTTCATGCCGGTGGGGAATCCGGCCCCGCCGCGGCCACGCAGGTTGGATTCCTTCACCAGAGCGATCAGCTCGTCCGGGGCCATGGCCAGCGCGGTGCGTAGCGCCGCGTACCCGTCGAGGTGCTCGTAGTTCTCGATGCGCCACGGCTGCTCGGTGCCGAACCGTTGCGTGAGCACGGGGGTCAGCGGCATCAGCGGGCCCCCTGGCCGAGGACCGAGCGGCGGGAGCGGGCCCAGGTCATGCCGGGCCCTGTTCGGGTTCGGGTCCCCGCTTGGGGAACAGGCCCGGCGCCGGGTCTGTGCCGCTCCAGCCGAGCAAGTTGAACCGGGTGCGGCCGTCCTCGGTGCGGAAGATCGGGCCATGGGGGTCAGCTGCGGGGTCGGTGGCCGGCTGGTTGGGCTGGTAGCTCTGAATACCGTGCGGGCCGTGGCCGCCCATGCCGGGTCCGCCGTCGCCATCGAGGCTGCAGAACAGCTGTTCGTGCTGGCCCATCAGCGCCCCGGCCTGCTCTGCGTGCGCGGGCGGGATGACGTAGCGGTCTTCGTACTTGGCGATCGCTAACAGCCGGTACAGGTCGTCGAGATCCTCACCGGTGGCGCCGACACTGGCGGGCAGGTCCTCGTCGAGCTCGAGACCGAGCTGCGCGGCACGCATGAAGCCGCGTAAAGCGGCAAGCTTGCGCAGCACGGTCCGGATGGTGTCGGTGCGCCCGGCGGTGAACAGGTTGGCCAGGTACTCGATGGGGATCCGCAACGAGTCGATGGTGGCGAAAACCCGGTCGGGGTGATTTGGGTCATACCCCTGGGCGTGAACGATGTCAGCGACCGGGGATAGCGGCGGGATGTACCAGACCATTGGCAGGGTGCGGTATTCCGGGTGCAACGGCAGCGCGACCTGGTGGCGCACGGCCAGCTCGTAGACCGGGGAGCGTTGCGCGGCGATGATCCAGTCGTGCGGGATGCCCTCCTCGGCGGCCGCGGCCTGCACGGCAGGGTCGTTCGGGTCGAGGAACACTCCAAGCTGGGCTTGATAGAGGTCCTGGGTGTCGGGGGTGGCGGCCGCGTCGAGGACCTTGTCGGCGTCATACAGGATCAGGCCGAGGTAGCGCAGCCGGCCGACGCAGGTCTCGGAGCAGATGGTCGGCTGGCCAGCCTCGATTCGCGGGAAACAGAAGGTGCACTTCTCCGCCTTGCCGGTGCGATGGTTGAAGTACACCTTCTTGTACGGGCAGCCTGACACGCACATCCGCCAGCCCCGGCAGCGATCTTGGTCGACCAGGACGATGCCGTCCTCTTCCCGCTTGTACATCGCCCCCGACGGGCAGGACGCGACGCAGGAGGGGTTGAGGCAGTGTTCGCAGATGCGGGGCAGGTAGAACATGAACACCTGCTCGAACTCCATCCGGACCTGTTCTTCCAGGCCGGCCAGATTCGGGTCAGCGGTCGCGTGCTCCGGGGCGCCGGCCAGATCGTCGTCGAAGTTGCTGCCCCACTTGACGTCCATGTCCTTCCCGGTCAGCGCGGAGATCGAATGCGCCGATGGGTTGCGGGTGCCCAGCGGAGCCTGGATCAGAGTCTGGTAGTCATAGGTCCACGGGTCGCCGTAGTCATCGATCGTGGGCAGGTCCGGGTTGTAGAAGATCGAGGCCAACTTCTTGACCCGGCCGCCGGCCTTGAGCTGCAGGCGGCCCTTGCGGTCCAGGGTCCAGCCGCCGTGCCACTGCTCCTGGTCCTCGTAGCGTTTCGGGTAGCCGACGCCGGGTTTGGTCTCGACGTTGTTGAAGTAGACGTACTCGGTACCGGGCCGGTTGGTCCAGACCTGCTTACAGGTCACCGAACAGGTGTGGCAGCCAATGCACTTGTCGAGGTTCATCACCATGCCGACGTTCGCCATCACTCGCATGGCCGACCTCCGCTCAGGCGCAGCGTCACGGCGTGCTCCTCACTGCTCGGGACCGCTCGGGACCGCTGCGGCGGGTTGGCGGGCATCAGTATTCGACCTGCTGGGAGCGGCGGCGGATCACGGTGAGCTCGTCGCGTTGGTTGCCGGTCGGTCCGTAGTAGTTGAACCCGTAGGACAACTGGGCGTAGCCGCCGACCATGTGCGTCGGTTTGATCACCAGCCGGGTAAGAGAGTTATCGCCGCCGCCATGCCAGCCCGACACCTCCGACTTGGGGGTCATCAGGTGCCGGTCTTTCGCGTGATACATGAAGACCGTGCCCTCGGGCATCCGGTGCGTCACGACGGCACGGCAAGCGACCACGCCGTTGCGGTTGTAGGCCTCGATCCACTCGTTGTCGGCCACGCTGATCTTCGCGGCGTCGACCGGGCTCATCCAGATCACCGGGCCACCCCGGAACAGCCGCAGCATGTGCAGGTTGTCCTGGTACTCCGAGTGGATCGACCACTTCGAATGCGGGGTCAGATACCGGACGGTAATCTCCGGGCGGCCGTCCTCACGCAGTCCCTGCTCACCGAAATGCCGCACGTAGTCCAACGGCGGCCGGTAAGTCGGCAACTGCTCGCCGTACTCGGCGATCCAGTCGTGGTCGAGGAAGAACTGCATCCGCCCGGTCAGGGTGTGCCAGGGCTTCTTGCGCTCGACGTTGACCACGAACGGGGAGTAACGCCGCCCACCGCTCTCGCTGCCCGACCACTCCGGGGAGGTGATCACCGCCCGCGGCTGGGTCTGGGTGTCGGCAAAGCTGATCCGTTCCCCGGCCCGCTCCTCGGCCAGATCCGCCAACGGCACTCCGGTGCGTTCCTCCAGATCCCGCCAGCCCTGCAGCGCCACCTGGCCGTTGGTGGTGCCCGACAATGCCAGGATCGCCTCAGCCATATGGATGTCGCGCGTCAGCGCCGGCCGCCCATCGCCCACCCCGCCCCGAATCCGCCCATTGATACGGCCTAGCAGCTCGACCGCGGCCGTCGGTTTCCAACTCATCCCCTTCACCGCCGTGCCCAGCGTCTCGACCAGCGGTCCGAGCGCGGCCATCTTCTCCGCCACCGCCGCATAGTCGCGCTCGACCGTCACCAGCCGCGGCATGCTCGCCCCTGGCACCGGGTCGCATTCGCCGAGCTTCCAGTCCCGCACCACGCCGCCCGGCTGGGCCAGCTCGTCGGCGCTGTCGTGCAACAGCGGGGCGGCGATCACATCGGTGCGGGTGCCCAGATGGATCGCCGCCAGCCGGGAGAAGTCCTCGCCGATGGTCGTGAACACCTCAAAGTCGGTGCGAGTCTCCCACGGCGGGGCGATGGCGGGGTTGAACGAGTGCACGAACGGATGCATGTCAGTAGTGGAGATGTCGTGCTTCTCGTACCACGTGGCGGCCGGCAGCACGACGTCGGAATAGGTGCAGGTGGAGGTCATCCGAAAGTCCACCGTCGTGACCAGGTCGAGCTTTCCTCGCGGTGCGTCCGGGCGCCAGGTCACCTCGGCCGGGCGCAGCCGCTCCGGGGACTCCTCGGCCCGGACCGCGTCCTCGACGCCGAGCAAATGCCGCATGAAGTACTCCATGCCCTTGCCCGACGAGCCGAGCAGGTTGGCCCGCCACACCGTCATCACCCGCGGGAAGTTCGCCGGATTGTCTGGGTCCTCGCCGGCGAAGTGCAATCGGTCGGCCGTCAGCTCGTCAACAACGTAATCGTTCACGCTCTTGCCCGCGGCGACCGCCTGGTCGGCCAGGTCCAGGGGGTTGCGGTCGAAGGCCGGGTGCGAGGGCGTCCACCCCATCCGGGAGGCCTGCGCGAGGGTGTCGGCGAAGGCCTTGCCCCGGAACCGTCCCCGCCCGAGCGGGCTGGCCAGCTCGTCCGCGCCGAAGCTCTCGTAGCGCCACTGGTCGCTGTGCAGGTAGAAGAACGAGGTGCCGGTCATGTGCCGGGTCGGACGCTGCCAGTCCAACCCGAACGCGACCTGCTGGAACCCGGTCAACGGGCGAACTTTCTCCTGGCCGACGTAGTGCGCCCAGCCGCCGCCGTTGACGCCCTGGCAGCCGCACAGCATCGTCAGGGTGAAGAAAGTGCGGTAGATCTGGTCGGAGTGAAACCAATGATTGGTGCCAGCGCCCATCGCGATCATCGACCGGCCTCGAGACAGCTCGGCGTTGCGGGCGAACTCGCGGGCCACCCGAGTCACCGCCTCGGCCGGTACCGAGGTGATCACCTGCTGCCAGG
>Ga0105237_10003842_pt1 | contig 17657 bp, 16 predicted proteins | sample KBSC24metaG_FD_81520 | JGI IMG/M metagenome (GOLD analysis project Ga0105237, IMG submission 81520) | Corn rhizosphere microbial communities from Kellogg Biological Station, Michigan, USA - KBS C2-4 metaG | ecosystem: Host-associated > Plants > Roots > Rhizosphere > Soil | place: Michigan, USA... | reverse complement strand
GGCGAAATCCGCTCCAGTTGGCTACCACCTTTGTGGAATTCTTCATGTTCAACCATTTGCAGTGCAACATGTTGCATCTCCAGTACAAAGGTACTCCGTACATACCACATTCGTGACTATCGTCACCTGTACCCATCTGCAACGCAGGGTCGATTCTGCTGATAGTCAATCGATGCAGCTCCTACATCTTTCCCCGCCGCAGGCTCAGCGGGGTTTCTGCATCGACCGACCAGATATGGCGTAGGTGACGACCGAATGATTAAAGCCCGCACTTCTTCTTTCTTAAACACTAGAGAAAAGTCAGCAGTCAGCCGGGAAATCAGCCAGTCTCCATTGGAAGGCCGCTCGCAACGCTGGAGGGCCAGCGTCATGGTTGCACTCGCATCCAGCGCGCTGCTTAGCCTGGGATTGGCGGGATGCGGTTCCAATTCGCGTGCATTTTCGTCAACGACCGGCGCGAATGCGGACCCGGTTGTCGCCACTCCGTCTGACATCGATTTCGGCGAGGTGAAGATTGGGACAGGCGCCTCGCAGAATATCTCCATCAAGAATTCAGGAACCTCCCCCGTTCAAATTACGGAACTCGGCAGTTCGAGCAGCGCGTTCACAGTGAGTTCAACCACGCTGCCGACAACCCTTGCTGCTGGACAGAGTCTGAACCTGAAGATCCATTACGACGCCAAATCGACCGCTGACTCGACTGGAACTCTCGATCTCAAGACGACCAGCCTTTCAACAATGGTCAGCACATCGTCCAGCTCCATCAAGCTGCATGGAAAGGGATCTAATTCTGGAACGCCTTCCCTTTCAGGCCTGAGCTGCTCCAGTTCCTCGATGATCGGCGCTGGCTCCGACAACTGCTCAGTGACATTGACGGGCGCAGCACCGAGCACTGGGCTTGCTGTCAATCTGGCCAGCAGCAGCACCGCCGTCGCTGTTCCGGTCTCCGTCATAGTGCCATCAGGAGCCAAGAGCGCGTCGTTCGCGGCCACCGTTGCTGCCGTGAGCGCATCCCAGACTGTCACACTGACGGCAAGTCAGGGATCAACTTCAAAGACCGCCGCAATCAAGCTGAGCGGATCGAGTTCGGCTATTGCGCCTTCGATCAGTTCGTTGACATGCGGAAGCAGCACGTTCACCGGATCTGGAAGCACGACGTGCACTGTGGCACTCAGCCTTGCCGCACTGTCTGGTGGTCAAGGAATTGTGCTTACGAGCAACACAAGCGCGGTATCGGTTCCGGCAAGCGTGACAATTCCTGCGGGCGCATCATCCGCATCTTTTAGCGCAAATATCTCCACGGTGAGCGCGACTCAGACAGCCAGCCTCACTGCGGCAGCCAACGCTTCATCGAAAAGCTTTGCGCTGAAACTGAATGCGGCAACGGCCTCGCTCAGCCTGAGCTCGACCTCACTTGCGTTCGGAAACGTCTCCGTGGGCACTGCAGTGACGAAGTCGATCACGATGACATCGAACGGGACGGTAGCTGTGTCAATCAGCGCCGACTCTATTGCGGGCACAGGCTTCTCAGTCTCTGGCGGAAGTTTCCCACTTACATTGAATCCGGGGCAGGCGTTGGTTCTGTCTGTTCAGTTCAACCCAAAGGTTGCCGGATCCGTTACAGGCCAACTCGCAATCGCGAGCAACGCGCCAAGCGCAAGTGTCAGCCTGAGCGGCACGGGCTCCACAACAGTGCCCACCGTGAGCGGGCTGGCATGCGGCAGCACATCCATCACAGGATCACTGGCGGATTCGTGCACCGTCGCGCTCTCCGGCTCAGCACCAACCGGTGGCGTGATCGTTGCTCTGGCCAGCAGCAGCGGCTCCGTCGCGGTGCCGAGTTCCGTTACGGTCCCGGCTACAGCGACCTCAGCAACGTTCACAGCCAGTGTGGCTGCCGTGACAACTGCAGCGTCTGCGACACTCACAGCCACAAGCGGCAGTACTTCAAAATCGATTCTGCTGCAGCTGAACGCGGCCACGCCGGCACTCACCGTAAACGCAAGCACAATATCGTTCGGCGCGGTGGTGGTCGATCATTCCACTACTCAGACAGTCACCCTGACATCGAGTGGCACGGCTGCCGTAACGGTCAATTCAATTTCGGTTACGGGTACCGGGTTCTCGACGTCGTCGGTGAGCCTGCCGGCAAAGCTCAATCCTGGGCAAACGCTGAGTCTGACGTTGACGTTCAGTCCCACTGCAACCGGCAGCGCGTCAGGTCAGTTAACGATTTCGAGCAACTCGTCTTCCAATTCGACGGTGACAATCGGCCTGAGCGGAACGGCAAATCCGCACCAGGTGGAGCTTGCATGGAATCCGCCGAGTGCGTCTGGCACGACGATTACGGGATATAGGGTGTATCGCGCAGCCAGCGGCTCGGGAGGATTCGCGGCTCTCAATTCGGGAACCTCTCAAACCTCGTTTACGGACAGTGGTGTACAGAGCGGGAAGGGCTACGACTATTACGTGACAAGCATCGACTCAGGCGGAACCGAAAGTTCGCCCTCGAATACCACCACGGTGAGTATCCCGTAATGCGCCAAACTCAAGTGAAGCGCCGCTCTCTAGCGAGCGGCGCTTTCTATTTGTCAGAAACCAGGTCGAAAACCCGGTCGGCAGCTTCGACAACATCCCCACGCGTTCCCTGATAGCACTCTGCACCGGCAACAGAGCGCATGAACAGTTCGACCATCTCCGGCGACTGAGCCATCTCGTGCGGAGTGTTGCGCAGCAAAAGCATGACTGCTTCGCCCTGCGACATCTCATGAATGTTCCAACTTCCACCCGGATCGTAGTCCACTGCCACGATCCAGCCAACCGGCACCGATTCCATTGTGAAGCTGGAATTCAAATCGCTGGGTAGCACAAGAGTCTGTTTGGGAGTGCCATTACGGAGCAGGAGCGGCCGAGGATAAGCATGCACGCGGCCTATCTGGTCAACAAGAGCGTACTCGTCGGAGAGATGGGATGCGCCGCAGCGGAGAAGCTCAGCCACCAGCGATGATTTGCCTGCGTGTGTGGATCCCGGTATCAGGAGCGCTCGTCCCTTCAATACCACCGCACCGGCGTGCACGGCCCGAACAGTTCTGAGTCTGCGAACGACGGCATCGTCGAGAGCCTTTACTGTGGCCAAGGCTGCATCCGATTGTGTCTGAGCTGAAGAAATCTTTCCGCCATCGACGAAGACGTCGAAGCCGTCGGGATTACTCAGGACTTGAATCTTGATTTCCGCTTCGTCAGACGGAATATCGCAGCGAGGAAGCGGCGGCAGCAAGAACCGATTCAATGTATTCCGCAGCTCTTCGCTTTCGCATTCGATTCGAATGGCGGAGTCGAATGCGCGGATACCGAAGACATGGCCGCTGGATTCCATGACTACAAGACTAACTGGGGCCAAAGGAAAATGGCGGCCTGATGGGCCGCCAATCTCCACATTCGCTTGCCTAAGCCCGCTCCATAACCCAGTAATGGAACGAAATTTGGCTGATCCAGGGAAAGGACATCAAGAAAACATCTACCTGCTAATAGCCATCTGCACTTACCGACCCGGAATGCACGTCGAAAATTAAATTGGCCTTAGAAAGGACGTTTGTGATTCTTGGGAACATTGGCACGAGGCCGGCTGAAGTCCTGATCAACCGAACTCGCCTTCTGCGCGTGGGCCTTCTGTTCACCAACTGTGAGAGACACAACGAGAGGAAGCGCTACTGCGCCCAACCCGGTGAGAACCTGGCGACGAGTGGCCTTGAAACCCGAGCCGGAAATCGTGACCAGTTTCTTATCTTGAAGTTCGAGGAGAGATGCCTCTGCCAACTCATTTGTCACGTTAGAGTCGAACGAGCTACGCATTGCCTCTGCCACGCCGGCAATGGTGCTTGCAGAGGAGCATGCGTCCCAGGCCGCGGCGGCTGTCGGATTCAGCGCCAGGACAGTATTGTCTTCGGAGTTGCGGATTATTTGAGAACCATCAGGCATTGAATTAATGGCGAGATTGGCGCAATTCACGCGCTCAAAGTTCATGGGGGGGTCTCCTCTTTCGAGCAACAATCGTGTATTTGTTGCAGGTACGCGAGAAGAATAGCCGACCTGTACAAAAGAACAACATCACTAACTTGCAGGTCGCACGGATCGCAAGTAATTGACAGGGCGTGATGGTAACCTGCCCCGGAAGGTACTTTCCGGTTATCCCTCAACTACTTTCGATTGTGAAGATTGCGACGCAGCGATCCGAACGTCGGACAGCTGCGAAAGAATAGGATGTCTGCTTAGCCCGGATCACGTTTGAAAGGAGACCATGCGGCCCCTCGACCACAATCTCGCTGAGTTTTTGCGAGCATGCGCAAGACCGCGTACTGAAGTCAGTGCCGCATCGTTCGCGCAGTTGGCGAGAAACATCTCCGGCTGGCAGGGCCTGATCCGCGGGGCAGTTGAGCATGGGATACTGCCCATGCTCTATTCACGGCTGCTCGAAATTCCAGAGGCCGTTCCATCCGATGTGCTTCAACTCGCTAGACGCGAATTCGAGCGCAATGCTTTTCACTGCATGACCAATACCGAAGAACTGCTGCACGTGCTCGGAGAGTTCGAAGAAGCGGGTCTCGCGGCGATGCCCTTCAAGGGCGTGGTTCTAGGTGCCTCGGCATACGGCGACATGACGATGCGACCCGCCGGCGATATCGATCTGCTGATTCACTATCGCGATCTTCAGCGCGCAAGCGAGATCCTGAAGCACCGCGGATACGAGTTGAAGACTAAAACTCTGGATGACGGTTCGCCCGAGGCGAAAGACTACTTCGAATTCCATTTCGAGCGCGAGTCTGATGGCATGGTGCTGGAGCTTCGCTGGAAGCTGGAGTTGACGCAGCCGAGATATGGATATGAGCTCGGTTTGGATTGGTTTTGGGATCGAAGGAGAAGCCTCTCTCTGGCCGGTGCAGAGGTGCCGAATCTCGACCCGGTGAGTTCGCTCCTGGTGCTGTGCATGCACGGAAGCAAGCACGCGTGGTCGCGCTGGATGTGGGTCTGTGATGTGGCGAAGCTGATTGAAAGCGAGCCGGCGCTTGATTGGGAGTTCGCTCGACAAGAGGCAAAGCGCGTAGGGCTGGAGCGCTGCCTGGCACTGGGCGTCTTGCTGGCGTGGCGGGGCGCCGGCGCAGAGGTGCCTCAGGACGTGCGGAGAAATTTTGAATGCGATCGGGACGTGAGCAATCTGGTGGATTTCTTCGCTACGAGCATTCTGGAAAACCCAGGAGCTATGCCTGAGGGAAGAATGCCGTACCACCTGCGAATACTTGGCTTCCGCGACAGAGTTCGCATGCTGGTTTCTGCGTCGATCCTGCATCCCAATGAAAGAGATCGGGCAGCGATCAAACTACCGCGAGTGCTGGAACCGCTGTACTACGTGATCCGGCCATTCCGAGTGTTCTTCGATCGCACGGCGCGTTGATTCAATTGATGGTTACTCTGTAGATAATTCCCTGCAGGGAAACATTTACATAGCTTCGCTCTGTCGCTCTGATCGCAACATGTGGAAAAGTCAGGCTATTTAGACGGAAGTACAACGATTTACTAGAGTCCCACTAAAGTAATCAACTGATCAACTTTGGTTATTCTCTTGCTTGCTTCTATATAGATTTTCAACTCTAGGGCTCGCAACGAAATGCTTTCCGGCGGGATTTCCCTGCCCTTCTGAGCATCTTGTTCGAAATTCCCAGAGGGGCTGTTTCCACACGATCGCCTGCTGGAATTGTCCGCGATCCAGAAGAACACCAGCTCATTCAACCCGGACTCAACCGGGCATTGTCAGCCTCGCATGTAGGTGCGGACGGCAATGCAACGGGAGACTTCGTCTGCCTGTCGATCCGGCGGAAATAGGCGAAGCGCTCGCAAACCGACTGTCTGAAGTTCGCATTCCTTCAGATGAACCATTTACGGAAGTTTCCAGCCGCCACCGTTCTCTGAGTTGCTCTGCCTTATTCTTCTCAATCTCAGCGAAGTGCTTTACGTGAGCGGGGGACCAGCGAGAAAGGTGCGTAAGGGCGCCTGCTGAGGAGAAGTCGATGTACGAGTCTCAGGTTCGGCCACAGATCAAGGGCCGCAAACTTGTTGTGCCGCAGCATCCAGGTTCACGTCTTTACATTAATGCGTTCCAGTCTCTAGCACTTCTTTCGAAATTTTCATTTGGATTATCGTCTACCCGGCGATTCGCCGCGTTTTGCCTGCTATCAGGTTGCGTGGCAATTCTCTCCGGTTGTGGGGGTCTGAATTACAGCAAGTCACAAGGAAATAGTGTGACGCTAAGCGAGATTTCTTGCGGCAGCCAATCGCTGACCGGCCCGCAGGCAAAGGCATGTTCGCTTTCTCTCACCGCAGCCGCTCTCACCGATACGACGGTAAAACTGTCGAGCAGCAATCCCGCATTGAAGGTTCCCGCGAACGTGAAGATCGCGATCGGTCAGACTTCCGCGAGTTTCGATGCCGTCACTTCCGGTGTGAGCAAAGCCGCTACAGTCACCATCACCGCCACCCTTCTCGGAACGACGAAGACTGCAGCGGTCACTCTCTATCCTGCCACGGCAGCTACGCCGAGCCTGACGAGCCTTTCGTGTGCAGCACAGAGCCTGACTGGACCGGCAACGACCGCTTGTACAGTCCATCTTGCCATTTCCACAACAAGCCCGATTGCAGTTGCGCTGAGTAGCTCGAGCAGCGCGATCCAAATCCCCCAGGCAGTCACCGTCGGCGCTGGGTCGGCGACCGCCGACTTTAAAGCAACCGCATCCGCCGTTGGAACCGCACAGAAAGTGACGCTCACTGCAGCATCTGCGGGTGTTGCTCAAACATATCTGATGACCCTGGCGATTTCCAGCACCCAGGCTTCGCAACCGCACCAAGTGCAACTGAGTTGGAATGCCCCAGGTACCTCGGCCATCGTCGGCTACAACATCTATCGTGCCGTCACCGGTGTTTCGACGTATGCGCTGCTTTCATCCCTCGGTGCGCAAACGAGTTACACCGATACAGGTGTTCAAAGCGGCTCCACTTACAATTACGTCGTCAAGAGCGTGGACAGCACAGGCACCGAGAGCGCCCCATCGAACTCAACTCAGGTCACGATACCGTAGCTGAATTGCCGGTTCAGAAATCATCAACTGAGCGCGCGCGCTCGGAGTGCGGCAATCATGCTTCGAGCGCATCACGTATCTGATCAACAACACAATCCGCAATGGCCAGGGCTGCGGTTGCAGCAGGACTTGGCGCGTTCAGGACATGCAATGCGTGTTGCTGCCGGACGAAGTAAAAGTCCTGAAGCAGTTCTCCAGAAGGCGAGAGCGCCTGTGCGCGAACGCCTGCGCCGCCTTGCATCAAGTCACCGGGCTGCAGTTCAGGCACGAGACGCTGCAAAGACCTGCAGAAGAGTTCCTTGCTGAACGAACGGCGAAACTCGTCCCAGCACATCGAAGGATAGCGCAGCAGAAAACGCCAGAAGCCAGGATATGTAAACGTGCTGAGCACATCTCGGACTTGCACGTCCGTGTGCCGATAACCTTCGCGCGCAAAAGCCAGAACTGCGTTCGGTCCCGCCTCGATGCCGCCATGGATGAGGCGCGTGAAATGCACCCCAAGGAATGGAAATTTGGGATCGGGAACGGGGTAGATGAGATTGCGAACGAGATGCTGGCTCTCCGGCCTGAGCTTGTAGTACTCGCCACGGAAGGGAACGATGCGTGTGCCATCGCGATCGCCCGCCATTTTCCCGATACGGTCGCACTGGAGACCGCCGCAGTTGATGATGAAATCAGATTCGAAATCGCCGGCTGTGGTTGATATTCTCCAGGTCGCGGAGTTTTGCAGGCGACGAACCTCCGCCGAATAATGCACCTCTCCGCCTTGTGCAACGATTTCATCCGCCATGGCTTGCGACGCAGCCTTGAAATCAACGATCCCTTCCTGCGGAACGCGAATGGCGGCGAGACCGGCCGCGTGCGGTTCAAGTTCGCGGATCTGTTCAGGACCAAGAAGCTGGAGCCCTTCCAGGCCATTGGCTGTGCCCCGCTCGAGAAGCGCATGAAGTCGAGGAATCTCTTCCGGCTCCGTTGCCACCACCAGCTTGCCGCAAATCTCGTGCGGGATGCTGTGCTGGCCGCAGAACTCAACCATGCGGCGAATTCCCTGCACCGCGAGTTTCGCCTTCTGCGATCCAGGCTTGTAATAGAGGCCGCAGTGCAGTACCCCGCTGTTATTGCCCGTCTGATGGCGAGCAGGGCCGCTCTCTTTCTCAAGGACAACGACTTTGATGCGCGGGTAGCGACAGATCAATTGATGTGCGGTGGCAAGACCGACGATGCCCGCACCGATAACGACAACTTTCATAAATCTTCCCTAAACATTCGACGTCGACACCGAGCGAGATCACGCGGGCCTGTTTGCCCCATCCAGCTTCTGCTGCCATTTCCAAGCAGAAACAAGAATCTCATCCAAATCGCGCTCAGCCGCCCAGCCGAGGATCTCTCGGGCTTTGGAGGGGTCAGCATAAAGCGAAGGGGGGTCCCCCTCGCGGGCGGGAGCGAATACCTTCGGAACATCAAATCCGGTCAGCCGTTGAATCGTGTCAATTAGTTCCTTTATGGACGTTCCTTTGCCAGTCCCAAGATTCAAGCTCAGAGACTTGCCGCCGTCGGCCAGGTATTCCAGTGCAAGCACGTGTGCGGCTCCCAGGTCTGAAACATGAACAAAGTCGCGTACACATGTCCCGTCTGGAGTATCGAGATCCTGGCCGAAGATCTTCAGGGCCGGGGCCGTTCGCAAAATGGCCTTGAGAGCTAACGGAATCAGGTGTGTTTCCGGGTCGTGTATCTCGCCCACGAGCCCGCTATGATGCGCCCCGGCAGCGTTGAAGTAGCGCAGTGCCACGTAGCCTAGCCCGTGCGAAGCACTGTAAGCCGAAAGAACCCGCTCAAAGAACAGTTTCGTCGCGCCATAAGGATTAATAGGCTCTTTTGGAAGGCTTTCGATAATGGGAAGCGCCTTGGGGACACCATAGGTGGCACACGAAGAGGAGAATATGAACTTCCTCACTTTGCTGGCAAGCACTGCATCCATCAGTGCGAGCGCAGACTCGACATTATTTCGGAAATACTTGCGAGGATTTACCACTGACTCCCCGACGTAGGCCGACGCTGCGAAGTGCATGACGGCCTCGACTCGATCGAGAATAGGCGCGAGTGTTTCTATATCAGCCACATCGCCCTGAATCAGCTCAAAGCCTTCACAGAGCTCCGCATGGCCCGTAGACAGGTTGTCATAGACGATGACCTCATGGCCGGCGTCAGCCAGTTCTCGAATCGCGTGACACCCGACGTATCCCGAACCTCCCGTTACTAAAACGCGCATCCATCTCCATTTCAGGGTCGGAAAGCCGCCTATATGGCGATTCGATCCTCTGGGAACTTGTTGAAGAACTTTGAACGTTCACGCAGATTGAAAAACTTGAACGGCTCTACAAAGCCGCAGAGCGATGGGGAACAATGTCTCAGGGAGGGTCCTGGTATCCCGATGTTTGTCACATTCCGAGACCTGAAGTGTTTTTGAACAAGTTGCTAGAAATGCTCTCAGTGCAATTCACTCAAATTCTTGCTGACTCTTCTCCCTGGTCTCTACAAGAACGACTAACGAGAAGATTGGTCATCAACGCTACTTTGCTTCACCACATGCGACTTGCTTCCAAGTGGTCTTATGCCGGCCTGTTGCCCGGCTCCGCTGCGGGACTGGTCGCGAGATTCCCTGATCGCACCGACAACTTTCCACAAGTCTAGCTTGGCAGAAAAGCGAGGACCAGAGCGAACCGCGAGCAGCCAGCGAAGAGTCCAGACGATGAGGCGCCGGATTAGATACAGCGGCACTCCGGCGACAAATCGACGGGTTCCCGGAGGAAAGCCGTGTTCACGAATATCGGCGCGCGCCTTGTCGAACCACCACTTCAGGAAATATTGCGGCGTCAACCGACTCCGGGCGATTTGGTGATAAACCACTGCACCCGGTTCGTACCAGAGCCGTTCGCCTCCTTGCAGAACGCGCATGCCAAACTCCGTGTCTTCGCTTCGAATTTCCGAGCCTGGCCGCGGGCCGAGGTCGCGGCGGAACTCACCATAGCGAGCGAACACCTCCTTCCGAAAAGCCATGTTCGTACCGAATGGCGGTTCCTCAAGCCTTCCTGCAACTGGCCCAAGATCAAACATTGCCAGGGGAGCAAGAGCATACGGCGTTGAGGTCTCAAGCCACGGAGGAGACGTGAACTCAGATCCGGGCAAAATGCGCCCACCTGCTCCCGCATAATCGGCATCCTTGAATATCCGAGTGAGCATACATAGCCAATCGGGTTCAACTCGGACATCGTCGTCCATGAAAGCCAGGATTCCGGCATCCGTGGCATGAAGAGAGGCATTCAATGCGTTCGATTTTCCCGGGCGCGGTTCGAAGAAATATCGAAAACGGCCAGGGTATTGGGATGCAACCCTTTCAACGATCTCCCGAGTCTGATCCTTGGAGTTATTGTCCACCACCAGCACTTCCCAGGAAACGGAATCAGGCATCCGAGACAGGGCCACGCTCTCGAGGGCTGCCTTGAGGCTCTCGCAACGATTGTATGTGCACAGAATTACCGCAAGATCCATGTGTTCACCCATGGACTTCCATTCCGTCAAGCTGGGGCACGGCTCTCAGAACAATTCCTTCCCGTCCACCAGCGCGGGGAGAATCGTGGTCTGAACTCGGAGAAAGCTCACTCGCGCTCTGTGCAGACTGCGCGTCCGATATGAACTGGCTTGCTGGATCTCTCAACCTGCACTCGCGGGTGTCAGAACCTGGTGAGCCTGTGAGGCGCAACATCTCAGATGATCTGTAAACAACGCGATCGGGTCTCTTGGAATCTGGCGTTCCGCGCGCGCACGCGCAGCCTGTCCCATGCGCTCCCAATCTTCTCGTTGCTCCCATGCGCGCTCGAGTGTAGCGGCCAGCAGCGACACGGTTGGAGCCGGCGAGACGAAGCCTGTTTCATTGTCAACGCACACTTCCGGGTTCCCCGCGACCTCCGTCACAATTGCCGGCCGTGCACACCACATCGACTCGACAAGTGCCAGCGGAAGACCTTCCCAACGCGACGGAAGGACGAGCATATGACTCTCCTCCCAGATCGATTCGATATTTGCTACGTGGCCGCGAAAGTGCACCTGCTCCAACTGCAGCATCTTCGCCAGCCGCCGCAGCGTAAGTTCGTGCGGGCCCTTCCCGAAAAAATTCAACTCGACCGGACGATCTCGCCATTCCGGACGAGCAAGAACCTGCAACAACAATTCCTGTCCTTTGGCCTGTGGTTCCATGCGCGCTACGCATGCGAGCCTCCATCGCCCATTCTTTGCGGGCCAAGCCGGAATACTGTCGGGAGATACGTTATAGGGATTCCAAACAACTTCCCCGTTTGGCACCGGGTCGCCCAACTGAATTCTGAGCAGCTTGAGGTTAGCGTGAGACACGCAAAACACTTTCTCCGCCGCCCGGTAAATTCCCGCAACTTCCTCCACTTCATCGTCATAGAACCACATATGCTCGCTATTACTTTGTACGATGAATACGTACGGAATCGATGCTTCCCGGCAAAGCTTCGCCCAATCAAATCCGCCTGCATTATGTCCTTGAGAAATGACAACGAGATCCGGCTTGAATCGCGTCACTCTGCTGTAGGCTCTCCGCCGCCTGCGCGCCAGCTTGTTCATGATCCGATTCACTAGCCCGCGCGGTCGCCAGGGGTAGGTTCCGATCTTGATGCCCTCTTTTGCCAGCGCCATTACCTTGCCGGACAAATCTGGGTAGTACGCTACCGTGGCCTGCACGTCGTGTCCTTCCCGTCTGAGCTTGAGAGCAGCTTGGCTCCAGAGTTCCTCGCTCCCTCCCCAGGGATAGCCCATCATCGTGCTGACAAATGCATACCTCATCCTGCACCGTCCTATAAAGCTTTCTTGGTCCGTTCACTCTTTAGAAGACCCGCAAAAAATGCGCCATCCAGAGTCGCATTAGCGCCGTTCGCGTAATACTCTCTCGCGTTACACATAGCAGTCTGTCTCGCCCCCGCATAGGCCTCCGGATCAGTCAGTAGCTGCTCCAGTTGTCGAAGAGCTGCATCAGGCAATAGAGTCTGTTCAGGCGAGAAGCATTCCAGATCGCGAATCAAATAACCTTTTTCAGCCCTCATGAAGATCGAGGGCAAGCCCGACGCGGAAGCAACGGTCAGAACTCCGCTCGCAATCCCAACCACAACGGAGGAACGGCGCAAATCATCCTCCAGCGGCCACACGGGATGCGACAACTCGCATACGTCGCGATACATGCGTGCAAGCTTTAGACAAGCTTCGACATCATGATGATTCCAGTGGGGGTGCAGGCGTATGACCAGACGCCGTAGTGCAGGTTGAGTACTGAGGAGCTGCTCGGCTAACTGCAATAAGGATTGCACCTCAACCCTTTGTCCAAAAGGGTCTCCCTCAACAAAGTGGGAATCGATAAGCAGAACGGTTCGAAGAGAGAATTGATCGGGTAGCGGCGACACTACGTCAAAGAGGCAACCAGCGGGAAGAAACTCAACCGGAAACTCGGGTCTGCCAGCAGCCTCAAAGAATCTCCTGTTCAACTGAGCAAGCACTGCAGCGGAGGACGCACCGAATGCGACAAACTTGGAAGCCAGTACAGGAGCATCCATGCTGTAATCGATTACGCCCTGCTGGAACGTAATAACGGGCTTGCCACGTTCAAGGCCAGTTCTGCAGACCGAACTGCCCAATTCATACCAATGGCATCTTGCGACGACAGCCTCAAATTCTATCGAGGCTGCCAGGCGGTCCCATGCCTCGATATAAACCGCGGTTTTTTCAAAATCGGCAATTGCGGAAGCGGTCGGGCTGAGTCTATATGGCTCAAGGATTTGAACTGTCTCAAAGTATGCCGCGCGGCCTCGCAATTTCGCTGCGATCGCCCGCATTCGGCTGTCGGTTGTGCCGGAAGGCATGATTGGGTCGAGAAACCTTACTTGCTTGCTATAACCACCGACTTCTAGCTTTTCATCCAGCTCCTTTCGGAAAGGCGCATATACAGGAAGCAAACACAAAATCTCAGCTCCCGTCTGGCACAAACCGAGCAGAGTCTGGATGAGGAAACGTACCTCCGCCTTCCGGCCAAAATACAGCGTTGGACAAAAGAGTACATCCACTTTGATCTTCGGCGGCTTGATAACCCTTCTGGCTTTGTCTGCAGCTCGAAAAGACCACACTGCGAGCGGGTTAGTGGAGGGCCGGCACATGTTTCCGTCGTTCTGCCCATACAACATGTTGGAATCTAGAGCGTGAAAATAATCTTGCAGTGCCACATCTTGTCTGTAGAGATGCACCTGTGCCTGAGCAAACCTCGATACTCGCTCATTCGCCGAGCGAAAAAGATCATCGATTTCGATTGGGCGAGCGTTCGTTCTGGTATCTTCCATTGTTGAGCCGAGTTTTGAAGCGAAACCTTTCAGGTCTGATGTACAGCGGCTGGTGATTGCAACGAGTGGGGCATTCAGTGAGTTCGCGAGCAATAGAGCATTCCGCAAAACAGCTGGCCATTGTGGTCAACAGACGTACGACCGGATCGCACTGCAAATCCGAGACTGCTTAGCCGGTCACGGCAAAATGCTTCGCCCCTTTCTCCACGCAGATGCCATTCAAGGAGCACACAGCTGGTGCGTGCCGCGAGATCCTCGAAGCGGGGGTCCTCGAGGATCTCATATTCAGACCCTTCGATGTCTATTTTGAGCAGATCGATTTGTCCGTCCGGAACAGACTGGAAAATGTCTATTACCCTGACCCCTATAGAGCCCGCCGGCACTTCTTGCACTATAGCCGATCCGTCATCCTCGTCGGTGAGGTTCGCCCTATCGTCACGCACGCCCGCGGCTGCCTCCACAAGCTTGACGCGTCTGCCGTATCCATTCTTCCTCACGTGCCACTTCAATATCTGGCAGTGAACCGGATGGGATTCAAATGTCACCACGCTCGCGTTCGGATATTTTCCACACCAGAACAAGCATGAGTAGCCAACATTCCCTCCAAGGTCAACAATATGCATGACCGTGCCCGGATCAAGCTCACAATCGTAGATGCGTTCAATAAAAATCTCATTGACTGTTTGGAAGTCATGGCTCGGACTCGGTCTGATTGATATTTTCGGACCTCCGAGCAGACGACAGCGGAACGACTGCCTCTTCACTTTGCCCTGTATGAAAGCCTTCCAAGGTTGGCTGTATACGTACTCCTGCGCGTGCTGCCACACCAGGAAGGCACGCCGAGCGTAGAACGGCAGAATTTCGAGAAAGTCTCCCATAAATTGAAGGCATTTTGAACTTGACTACGCAATCTCGCGTGAGGACCGCAACAAACATCTCCAGCCTAAGTCTCAGCCGGCATTCCGGCCGCGGCTTGCATGCTTCTACACAGCAGTCGCCTCGCCCGCGCCTGCCAGCAGGCCCTTAATCCTCCCATATGATTTTCGGCTCAATTCGATCTGTCCGGCAGTTACCGCTTGCATCGTCTGGCGCATGTCTTCTGCATTCAGCCAGGCATTCTCGAGCGCGGCCTTGAGTGTGAGGGGCCAATCCGGCTCGTTCAGCAGAACAGTCTGGCAAGCTGCACCAAACTGATCTTGAAGGCCCAACATCTTCATACAAAAATATTCGGATTTCGCGAGAGCGACTACGGGAACGCCCTGTCCTAGCGCGAACACAGCTGCGTGATACGCCCCCGTCACGATAACCCGACAGCCCCCCACTTGCTTGATAACTTTATCGGGTGAATCGAGGCTCCGTCCTCCATCAGATTCTTCATCAAATCCGGCCAGAAGTTCCCTAATAGCAAGGTCATCTCGGGTGCCGAGATGTATTGCTATCGGAAGCGGAATCAAAGGCACATTGTGTCGTCTCGCAAACTCGTGCAGGATTGGCCTGATGATCTGCACGTCCTTCTCGTCGGTCCATGCTGACGCCAGAAAGCGAATGTTGATTCCCAAGGCCCGCCCGCACTCGCTCGATCTGGACGCGTACGCTAGCTCTAGAGCCTCGTCTCCTGTGGTCTCCATTTTAGATTCCGAAACACCGATTTTCCGGAGTAACTCATGCGAATTCCTGCCGCCTCTCAACGTGATCAATTCGACCTGTGGCAGAATCTTTGAGGCACGCTTCAGAACATCCGGGTCGCTAATTGGACCAAAGCCCTGGCCAAACATAGCCACTGGCCTCTTTCTTTCAAGGGCGGCTTCAACCAGATCGAGAATGTCATGGTTCCAAGACCGGCAGCCATCATAGAACCCGCCTGCCCCACAGATGAACACAAGGCTCGCTTCGTCCAGCGCATTGGTGAATGTTGCAACGCTTTCGGCGTCTTTCTGCCGATTCCGTCTTTCGCATCTTTTCACCAGCATCGCCTTGAGGCGATCCGGATATTGCGACCGGATCATCCTCTTCAGCTGGACCAGGAGATTTATGCCCCACTGCGGAGTCAGCTTACGCAAGCTCTCCGGCAAAACGGCATTCGAAAACCATAGAGTCCTTCCCCGGTTATCCAGAGGAACAGCGGCTGGACAGAACCGTAGCAAGTTCTCCGCTGAATCAGTCAGTACCTCGATCCGGGCATCAGGCAACAAGAATCGCAGTCGGTCGACGGCTACCTGCAGCATGGAAATGTCGCCCATGTTGCCGTATTCCTCAATTCCCTTCCCCAGACCCGTCTCGACAATGATGCGCTTCACTGCAATGATCCCCAGTCGCCCACTTGTTGGTTTCTCAAATCTGCTCAGTCAGGCCGGGCCGCGATCCACACGGTGGCAATGATACATGCGGTTGCATTTCTCCACTACAACGGAGCGTACGCGATCAATCCCCGCGCGCGGAGCTCATCAAGTACCGATCGAGTCGCTTCCTCTGAAATTCCGCAGAGTCTTGCGATCTCAGCAACGGAGCGGGTCCCGTCCACGAGGAAGAGAATATCGAACAACGCTCGGTTCCCTTCCGGGTTCGAGTATGCGTCGATGTGGAGACCGTACCTGGAGCAAAAAAGCTCCCCCTTAAAAAGATTCACGGGGATTTCATTCGTCTCAATCGCATCTACCATGCGAAGCACCAGATCGCGCGATTCCACGAGTCTTGATTCAGACGCAAGCTCTGGAGTGTCGTGGCTGGAATGGTACTCAGGATAGTATGGCCAGCCATTCGATCTTTCGCGAAGGACACGCGAGAGCGAGAGCATCGGTACACGAATACCGGGAGCATTGAACTGTCTCTCGTCGTTTCCGACCACCGTTCTAAATGCGCCTTTCCACGCATCAGGGCTGGACTGCGACAGAACCCGCGAAAGGCACCGGTCCATCTCGGTGTTCCCATCAAACGAAAGCTGCAGCGCGTGCGGATTATCAAGACCCAGCATCTCGAGGAAAAGCCCGCCGCTCATGTCCGACACAAGATGCTCGTTGTGGCTGAGATATGCAACCGAGCCAATGGTCTCTGGGAGAATGAGAAAGCGATACGTGTAGCGGAGGTCGGAACGCTTAAGCAACTCCTGCATGACCTGTATTCCAACGACGACGCCCGTGAGGTCATCGTTGACCATTCCGGGGTGACACAGGTGAGCACAAAAAACGAAAGTCTTGTCGCTCTTGCCGCGAGCAACGCACTCACCTACTTTCAGCGATCCGAAGCTGAATTCCGAATCGATGATGACTCGATAGCTGTCATCGGTGAGGCTTCCCTTTAGATTCTTGCTGCAGCAGAGCCCCCAGTCGCGCTCGTAGTATTTGAAGATGAATGGAATCGCGTCTTCGAGTCGCGGATGCGTATGAAGATGATTGAAGAGTTCCTCACGTGAGACTACTCCATCGAATGGCAGCGAGTAAGAGACTGCATGCAGAGGGTTATCTCGATACGAGAACAATACGCGACCGTCCATCGTTTCCAGTCGAGCCGCGCGGCAGGTCCACTTCTCCGGAACAAACCACGTCCAGCATTCCGTTCCCGTGGGGTACTCGTGGATTGTAAGCGGAACCTGGCTTGCCAGCGCATTCATAGCAGCATCGTAGCCGTCTGAAACGATGTCGCGCGGCAGTTGCCACAGTGCCGAAATCATCTCGCTCATTGAAGCAGTTGGCGGAAGCTCGACCTGCAGGTTCGTCGTCGGGTTCTCGGGGCTGTTCAAAGACCAGAGCCGCGTTTCATACGATAGTCGCGACGTGAAAAGGGTAGAGAAACCGACCATCTCTGCTGACAGAATTTCGCCCGCGCCGATTGGAATACGCGTAACCGAATCCCCTGGGGCGGACACACATCGGTTTCTAATTCGTTGAGACTCTTCTGCAAAGTCCTTGTTCGTGACGGACGCGATCCAACCCTGCCGCTGACTCGACCCGGATCGAAGAACTCTTCCCGTAAAGAGCTTCTGGTAGCGCCACGGAACTCCAGCCGACTCCTCAAGAAAATCGAGGAGCACCGAATGCTGCAGGTCAACCCCGATCAGGCAGAGTTTGCCGTTCGATTTTAAAAGCCGTTCGAATACGCTGTCCGGGCCGAAACTAGTGTTTGGAAGGCT
>Ga0105237_10003837_pt1 | contig 17672 bp, 20 predicted proteins | sample KBSC24metaG_FD_81520 | JGI IMG/M metagenome (GOLD analysis project Ga0105237, IMG submission 81520) | Corn rhizosphere microbial communities from Kellogg Biological Station, Michigan, USA - KBS C2-4 metaG | ecosystem: Host-associated > Plants > Roots > Rhizosphere > Soil | place: Michigan, USA... | reverse complement strand
GATAATGGGATTCAAATGCGGCATTGTCGGACTGCCCAACGTCGGCAAGTCCACACTGTTCAATGCGCTGACCGAGAGCGCAGTGGCGCAGGCCGCTAATTATCCCTTCTGCACCGTCGAGCCGAATGTCGGCGAGGTGCCGGTGCCGGATCCGCGCCTCGACAGGCTCGCGACCATCGCCAAGTCGGCGCAGATCGTGCCGACCCGGCTCACTTTCGTCGACATCGCGGGACTGGTGCGCGGCGCCTCGCAAGGCGAAGGGCTCGGCAACCAGTTCCTCGCCCATATTCGCGAAGTCGACGCCATCGCCTATGTGCTGCGCTGCTTCGAGGACAACGATGTGGTGCATGTCGAAGGCCGCATCGATCCGATCGCCGACGCCGAGACCATCGAGACCGAGCTGATGCTCGCAGACCTCGACAGTCTCGAACGGCGCGTGCCGATTCTGGAGAAGAAGATCCGCGGTCAGGACAAGGAGGCGAAAAAGACGCTAGCACTGCTCGAGCGCGCCCTTGTCCTCTTGCGCGAGGGCAAGCCCGCCCGCCTCGCCGCGATCGAGGAAGACGAGCGGGCCGAGTTCAGGACTCTTGGCCTGCTCACCGCCAAGCCCGTGCTCTATGTCTGCAATGTCGATGAAGCTTCGGCCGCGACCGGCAACGTCCATTCCGCGCGCGTGGAGGCGCCGGCCAAGGCCGAAGGCGCGGGCTGCGTCATCATCTCGGCCAAGATCGAGGCGGAGCTTGCCGAGCTGCCGCCAGACGAGCGGCAAGCTTATTTGGCTGATCTCGGCTTGCAGGAGCCCGGCCTCAACCGCCTCATCAATGAAGGCTATAGGCTGTTGGGACTGATCACCTATTTCACGGCAGGTCCCAAGGAAGCCCGCGCCTGGACAGTGCCCGAGGGGACCCGCGCGCCGCAGGCCGCCGGCGTGATCCACACCGATTTCGAGAAGGGCTTCATTCGCGCCGAGACCATCGCCTATGACGACTATGTGGCACTCTCAGGGGAGACCGGCGCGCGCGACGCCGGAAAGCTCAGGCTCGAGGGAAAGGATTACGTGGTGAAGGACGGCGACGTCCTGCATTTCCGCTTCGCGACTTGAGCCTAGCGTAATGAAAAGGGGGCCGCGAACGGCCCCCTTCGCTCAATCAAATCGAATGCCAATTACTTGCACTCAGCCATCTTGGCCATGGCCGCCTTGGCGTCGGCCTCTGAGCTGTACTTACCCATCATCTTGTATTTTTTCGTATCCGTGGGTTGGCTGGTCATGACCTCACATCCGCCACCGCCTACCCGCAATGCGACGTAATAGTCCGCAGCAAGTGCAGGCGTGACGACAGCGACGGTGAGAGCGGCCACAACGAGATACTTTTTCATTAGGTTCCTCCTTATTCAATCGTCGACGACTGGCGTGCAATGAACGCACCCGGAGTGCACCCGTTCCAAGCGTTGCCGATCAAATATGCACGCTTGGAGAACTCGAAACTCAATAGAGCGGCGGCGAGAGCGGCTAGCTTCCGCCCTCGCCCGGCTTCGCCGCCTTGGGTTTTCGCCGCGAGGCACGCGCGGGCTTCAGGGAAGCCCCAGTGCGGGCATCCCCAAGCGCCAGCATGGATATTGGCGGGGTGACGCCCATCGACACATAGACGTTCATCAGCCGCTCGACGCCGCCGTCGGCAGGCTTCACCCAGTCGGCCGGCACGTAGATCAGAGCGCCGCCGAACGGGACCGGCGCCGAAGGGACCAGCAATCCAACATAGTCGTGCTCGCCGATCTTGACCGGGTCCGGCGACGGCATCAGGCCGAGCACCGCGGCGCCACCCTCCCCGCCGAAGAAGCACCACACCGGGCGCATGCTTTGCAGGCTATCCTTGTTGCCGCCGCGGTCGACGATGGCGACGAAGCGCTTCGACAGATCATAGACGTTGGAAACGAGCGGGATGCGGCTGATCAGCGTATCTAGTCCGGTCTGCACTAGAGGCCACAGCTTGGTCTCGACCACGAGCCCCAGCAGGAAGATGCAGCCGAGAATGATGAGGAAGCCGAGAAAGTAGGCGCCAACCTCCGACGAGACGAGATTGAGCCCGAGCAGCACGATAAGCCTGCCGATCAGGCTGTTGGGTCCGGCATAGGCTTTCAGGAGCTGCGCGAGCCATACCGTCACGGTCAAGGTGACGAGGATGGGCAAGAGCACGAGAAGCCCGGCCAGGAAGATGCGTGCGATGCGCCCCAAGCGAGAACCCTTCCTCCTATCATCACGTCCGAGCAGCGGACGACCTTATCGCAAATGCGGGATTGAGAGGGAGCCCGCCGTGTTGTTCATGCATCGAACACAAAACGCGTTCCCGTCTCGGCGCGCAGGAGCTTGTCCGGCATCTCGGCTTTGGCGATGTCGTAGAAGGGCTCCCCGGTGCAATGCATCGCGATCACGTAGTCGGGGTCGATTTCCTTAAGCGAGATCACGGTTTGGCGCACATAGTCCTCGCCATAAGGCGCGAGGTGAAATCCTCCGATGACCGCGTGGACTTTTTGCACGCCTGAAACCGCTTGTGCCTGCTTTACCGTATTGACCACGCCGCGATGGCTGCACGACGTCAAGATGACCAGTCCGGGCCCCTTCAGATTGAAGGAGGTCGCGATCTCATGGCGGAATTGATCGGGCACTACGACCTTGGCGCGCTCCTCCGCGACGAACTGATCGGGAAAGCAGCCGATTCCGTCCTCCACGCCGATTTTCATGGTCGTTGGCGAGAGCACTTTCTCAAAACTCGTCAGCCCAATTTGACCGCTGGCAAAACCGTGGTCGGCAACAAGCACCGGTCCTTCCGCAAGCGTCACTTCGAGATCGGCGTCCCTCAAAGCTTTGCGGTCCAATGCACCAAAGTTGCCCGGCATGGGCGGTCCGATCCACTCGCGGGAACAGAAGCACTCCTCGCCGCCGACATAGAACGGAAGCTTTGCTTTCAAGTTGGAGTTGTTCTGGCGCAAGAGACCGACCAAACCGCCGAAATGGTCGTAATGGCCATGGCTCAGAACGAGTGCGTCGAGCGCACCAGGATCGATCTCCAACAAATCAAGGTTGTTGACCAAAGCCTCGGGCGTGAAACCGAAATCCACGAGAACGCGTCTCCGTTCCTCTCCGCGTTGCGACTCGACGTGCAGCGAGAGGCCGAACTCGCTGATCAGGGTCTTGCTCGGTGGTTTATCGCTGAGCCCCCAGCCGAAGCGCCGGATGTCGACGCTGCCCACCTTCGCGTTTGGTGCGACGGCGAACTGATAGTTGTCGACAATCACGCTGACGGTGACGCGGTCGACCTCAGGTACGGGACCGAAGATCGGGGCGGCTCGCGCCGGCTTTGCATCGCCAAGCAGCGCCGCGAGCATGGTGTTCAAGACAGCGCCGCCGCCCCCACAGACGAAATCGCGCCGGTCCACTGAGACCTGTTTGGTTGCGGTCATGGCAGCGCCTCCGAGCTTGCGCCCGGACTAGCCATGTGTGCCGAGCAGAGACAGTCTAGCGCAGCGCAGCGGCGATGTTGCCCCCGTCGACCGTCTCGATATGGCCGGTGGTCTTGCGCGCCTTGGCGAGCGCGATGAAGGCTTGGGCCACGTCCTCGGCGAGCACCTCGCGATTGAGCAGATTGCCGCTCATATATTTCGCCTCGGTCACGCCACGCGCCTTCGCCCGCGCCGCGATCATCGCGTCGGTCAAGAGCCCGCTCCTGATGCGATCGGCATTGACGCCGTTCGAGCGGATGCCGTCGGCGCCGTAGTCGAGAGCGTATTGGCGCATGAGCAGCATGGTCGCGGCCTTGGGCAAACCGTAAGGACCGAAATTCGCGCCGGGGTTCACCGCCTGCTTTGAGAGATTGAACAGGAGCGCGCCGCCGGTGCCTTGCTTCAACATGATCGTCACGGCTTCCTGCGCCACGGTCTGATGGGCGAAGAAGTTGAGCTCGAAGCTCTTGCGGAGCAGCTCGTCGGAGACGTCGCCGATGCGGCCCTGCCACGCCGCGCCGGCATTGGATACTACGATGTCGACGCCGCCGAAGCGCTCCAAGGTAGCGGTAAACGCAGCCCGCACCTGCTCGGGCTTGGTCACGTCGCACTGCATGCCAAGGCCCTTGACGTCCGCCGCGGCCTTCTTGGCAGCTTCGCCATCGATGTCGAGGATCGCTACGGCGGCGCCCTCCGCGGCGAGAGCGCGTGCCGTAGTGGCGCCGATTGCGCCGGCGCCGGTGACGAACGCGACCTGTCCAGTGAGAGGCTTGACCACGGCGCCCTTGAGCTTAGCCTGTTCGAGGCTCCAATATTCAAGCGCGAACAGGTCGCTCTCGGGCAGGGGCTCGTAGCGCCCGATCGCCTCGGCGTCCGTGACCACTTTGACGGTGTTCTCGGCGAGGTCAGCGGCAATCGCTGCGTCCTTGGCGGTGCGGCCGAGGCCGAATAGGCCGACGCCCGGCACCAGCACGACGCGCGGACTCGCATCGAGCTTGCTCTTGGTGTTGCCGGCGGCTTCGTTCTCTCTCGTGAAATAGGCATCGTACTCGGCGGTGAACTGCGCCACGCCTTCCTGCACAGCATGGGCAAACTCATCGAGCCTGCCGGCTTCAGGCTGCGGCACAACCAGGGGCTTGTTTTTGGTGCGAATGATGTGGTCGGGTGTCACCACCCCGCGCTGACTATAGGACGCGAGCTCCTCGCCATTCACGTAAGAGAGGATCGCCGGACCGGTGCGGAAGTCGGCGATGAAGCGTATTGGCTCTTTTCCGTGCTGCTTAATCGCACAGGCTCCGCGGATGATCGGCGCAATCTCGGAAGCCTTCGCCGTAGCACTCGCGAGCTTCCGCACCGGGAACACGATGGGCCGGCCTTGGCGCAGGCGGCTCTCGGCGAGCGATACCATCTCGATCATGCGCTCATAGGCCTCGCGGGCCGTCTCGCCGAAGGTGAAGATGCCGTGCTTGTGCAGGATCAGGCCTTCGACGTCGGGCCTCTCCTCGAACACCTGGGCCGCCTCCTTGGCGAGCCCGAAGCCCGGCGCGATATAGGGCACGATCCCCATGCGGCCGTCATAAACCTCGCGCGCCAAAGCCTCCCCGGCAGGCTGATCGACAAGCGAGAGCACGGAAGCGGCGTGCGTGTGATCCACGAATTTGTGCGGCAGGAAGGCGTGCAGCAGGGTCTCAACTGAAGGGTTCGGCGCCGAGGAATCGAGCAGGTTGAGCCGCTGCACGTTAACCATAGCCTCGTCGGACAGCTCATCGAGCGCGCGGAGCTCGCGCAACGGCCCTAGCTTCACCGCAGGCAAACCCCAAGGCTCGATGTCGGCCATGTCGGCGCCGGAGCCTTTAACCGCGATCACCTCGTGCTCGACGCCGAGATCGTCGCTGGCGTGCGTCTTGACCGAGGTGTTGCCCCCGCCATGCAGCACGAGCAGAGGATCGCGGCCGAGCAGGCGCGTGGTGTAGACCCTAAGCGCAATGTCGGGGCCGACGCCCTTGGCAGCATAGGCGGCGACCAGCTCCTGGACCGCGGCGTCGTTCCATTGGCTTTTCATGGCGCGCGTTCTTGCAGGAATGGACTTTTGCTGCAAGCCCGGAATCCCCATCTCCCGATCATCAGCAAACGCAATTTCTGCCGACCCGAGAGATGATCTCCTTCCCGCCACGCTTCCTTACGGATTTGCAACATATTTGCCTGCATTCTCTCGCGATTACGGGGCTTCTTTCGGTGAGGGAGTAAGGTGGGAACCTTCCGCAAGTCATACCATCCCGAGCGCCACTATATGCGCGGGCCCGGCCCCAAATGGCACGAGAAGCACACGACGGCACTGCATCAGGCCGCGAGCGCACAGCCCAAGGACGCCGAAGAGAGAGCAGAAGCAGCGCCGGGCGTCTGGACGCGGCTTGCCACTCGCCGCGTCAGCGCCCGGCATGATCTCCGCTACGCGCTCTGGCTCGTGCCTTTGACCATCGCCGCGCTGTTTGGCTTCGTGGTGGTTGCCGCGCTGGCCGGCTAGTCTTTCGCCTGCTTGTCGCCCGTGCGGATCACCACGAGGCGGTCAGTGCCGGACTCGGCGCCCCACACTTCGCCTGGGCGTCCGTTGAGCTGGCGCACCGCGGCATCCGGCTTGTCGCTCGGAAAGCTCGCGAAGCTCTTGGTCTCAGGATCGAACTTGAGGACGGCGTTGGCGCCAAAGTCGCTGACCCACACCTTGTCCTTGCCGTCGACATAGACCGCATAAGCGTGCGGCGCTTCGCCCGGCAGCTTGTAAACCTCCCAGCTCGAGGCCGCCGGGTCGTAGACGCTGAGATTGCCGGCGTTCCACTCGCTCACCCACAGCCGACCCTTCGAGTCTGACCACACCCGCCGCGTGCCGACGCCCGGCGACTTCCGCTCGATCACGGTAGTCTTGCCGGTATCGAGATCGGGCTTGCCGAGGAAGCTTCCGGCCAGAGAGACATAATAGATTGCGCCGTCAGGGGTGGCAGTGATGCCGTAGGGGCCGACGCCTTTCGGCGCATCCCACACCTGCATCTCGCCGGTCTTGGGATCGAGCCGGCCATAAATACCGGACTGCCCGGTGAACCAGATGCGGCCGCTTCCGTCGAATGCGGGGGTGTTGAGATTGGCGTTGGCGCGGTCCTTGGGAAGCTTCCAGGTCTTCACCTCGTGCGTGGCGGGATCGACCCTAACTATCGCGTTGAGCCCCCCGTCGGTGATCCACGCCGCGCCGTCCGGGCTGATGATCACGCCGTGCGGCGCCGATCCCTCCCCTAGCGGAATGCGATCGACCTGTCCGGTATCTGGATTGAGGCGGCCGAGCACGCCGGCGCGCTGGCCCGTGTACCAAACCGTCCCGTCCGGAGCGGGCGCCACATCGTGGGGATGATCGCCCTGCGGCACATTGAAATACTTGACCTCGGCCGCGGCCCCCGGGGACGCTGGCAACACAACCGCGAGGACCAAAGCAGCGAGGGCAAAAGACTTCGACTGCATGGTGTTTACCTAGTGTCCCGCTAGGATGACGTGAAGGGCTGGAAGAAGAAAACCGCGGCGAGCCCGGCGATGAGGGTCGCGGCTGTCGCGACCGCAAGCGGCTTGCCGAGGGCCGCATTTCACCAGGGTATTCGAAAGCGCCGCGATCACGATGGCGATGACCGCCACCTGTGCGTCTCCGCTTTGGGCGAACTCCGACATCGACAGCGTGATGGCATCGACATCGGTCAGGCCGGCGAGCGCGGTGACCGCATAGAGGCCGCTCGGCGGAAAATGCGCCTGCACGAACTTGGTCACGAGGAGAACCACCGCGAACAGGGCGCCGAATTTCGCTGCGTCGCCTCTTGCGGCTTTTCGCGCGCTTCTTTCGAGAATGAAAGTGTGACCGCCGTGGCTGAGACGAGTCCCCCGGTCAAACCGGTGAGGGCCGCTCCCCGCGTCGGTCCGAGCCAGCGCGTCAGCACATAGCCGACCAGCGACAGGCTCGAGATCAGGATCACGAGCAGCCAGAGCTTGTAGGGGTTGAGCGCGCCCCATGGGTCGATGGCCCGGTCCGGCAGAAGCGGCAGCGCGATGAAAGTCGCGATCATCAGCCGCACGCCGGCATAGACGTCGTCCCAACCCAGCTTCTCGACGAAGCCATGCAGCGGCTGCTTGTAGGCGAGCACCGCCGCGGTGATCACGCCGAGACCAATGGCAAGCGCCTGGTCGCCGAGCATCACCATGGCGCCGAGCAGGAACACAACCATCGCGGCAATATAAGTGGTCAGCCCTTTGTCATCAGGTCCCGGCTTGGCATTGATGAAGTAGCCGACGATAACCAGGGCCCCGACAATCAGGATGGCCGCAGCCAGGATCCAGGGCGCCGAGGTCTCGCGCTCGAGCCAGCCGGCCACGGCGCCCAAAAGAGCAAGCAATGTGAAGGTGCGTAAGCCAGCGACGTGGCCGGTGTCGTCTTCCTCGCTCTTGCGCTTCTCGCGCTCGATGCCAATCAGCGCGCCGAGCAGGACGGAGATGGCGAAATCGCCCGCCGTGGCAAGAAGCTCCTGGTCGGTCATGGCCTCCGCCCAATTTCCAAGTCATTGCCCGTCTTGACCCGCCTGCGTGGCCGAAGCCACGAACTTGCTTCGGCACCTTAAAGCCCTTCGGCGGGGCGAAGGCCAGGGCGATCCAGTAATACCTGGGGTGAATATCACAAAGACCGGTGGTTACTGGATGCCCGCTTTCGCGGGCATCACAAGGTCATTCTGGTTGAGCGGCGGAGCGTTTCGCGTGCTCGGGGTAAAGCGTGGCGAGGCCGTCGCGGGTGGCTGGGGTGACGCCGCGCTCGGTAATGAAGCCGCTGACGAGCCGCGCCGGCGTGACGTCGAAGCCGTAATTTGCGGCAGGGCTCCCCTCCGGCGCGATCCGGACCGTCGCGACCCGGCCATCGTCGAGCCGGCCGGCGATGTCGGTCACCTCGTCGGGATCGCGCTCCTCGATGGGAATGGTGCTGCCGTCATCGAGACTCCAGTCGATGGTCGAATAAGGAAGCGCCACCAGGAAGGGGATGTCGTTGTCGCGCGCGGCGAGCGCCTTCAAATAGGTGCCGATCTTATTGGCGACATCGCCGGTCGCGGTGGTGCGGTCAGTGCCCACTATGCAGAGATCGACGAGCTTCTTCTGCATGAGATGCCCGCCGGCATTGTCGGCGATCAGCGTATGCGGCACGCCGTGCGCGCCGAGCTCGAAGGCGGTGAGCGAGGCACCCTGATTGCGCGGTCGCGTCTCGTCGACCCAAACATGCAGGTCGATGCCCTCGTCGAAGGCGCGGTAGATCGGCGCGAGCGCGGTGCCCCAATCGACGCAAGCGAGCCAGCCGGCATTGCAATGGGTGAGGATGTTGACGCGCTTCCCGCCCTTCTTGTCGGAATGCGCGCGGACCAGCCCGAGACCGTGCTCGCCGATCCTGCGGTTGGTCTCCACGTCCTCGTCGCAGATCGCGGCGGCACGGGCGTAAGCCGCGGCGACACGCTTGCCGCGCGGCTGGTTGCGCACCGCCTTCTTCATTTCTTCGAGCGCCCAGCGGAGATTGATGGCGGTGGGGCGTGTCGCGGCGAGCTGCTCGCAAGCGCGGTCAAGAGCCTCGTCGGAAGCGTCGGCGCGAAGCGCGAGCGCAACGCCATAGGCTGCGGTGGCGCCGATCAGCGGCGCTCCCCTCACCTGCATCGACTTTATCGCGCGCGCTGCCTCGTCGAGGTCCCCGAGCGTCACGGTCTCGAACACGAAGGGCAGCTTGGTCTGATCGATGATCTCGACCGACCAGCCGTCGTCATTGAGCCAGATGGTACGATAGTGCTTGCCGTTGATGTTCATTCTCAATTTCCACTGTCATCGCCCGGCTCGACGGGGCGATCAGTAACCAATGTAGGTGCACAAGTCGCAAGAGTCAGTGGTTACTGGATTCCCGCTTTCGCGGGAATGACGGGCTAGTGCCGTGTCAAAGCGGCCTTAGTCGTCCTCGAAGGTCATCAGGGTGTGGCACTCGATGCCGTGCCGTGCGAGGCGGCCCGAGCCGCCGAGGTCGGGCAGGTCAATGACGAAGGCGGCGCCCACCACCTCAGCCTTCAGCTTGCGCAAGAGCTTGACCGCGGCCTCCGCCGTCCCGCCGGTGGCGATCAGGTCGTCGACCAGAAGGACAGGCTCGTTGGCGGCGATCGCATCCTCGTGGATCTCGATGACGTCGATGCCATATTCGAGCTCGTAATCCTGGCCGATGGCTTTTCCCGGCAGCTTCCCCTTCTTGCGGATCGGCACGAAGCCGCAGCGCAAACGGTCGGCAACCGCGCCGCCGAGGATGAAGCCGCGCGCCTCGATGCCGGCCACCGCCTGCACCCGGCGATTGGTGAAGGGACGCGCGAGCTGCTCGACGCAGTTGCGAAAGCCATTAGCGTGGCGGAGCAAGGTGGTGATGTCGCGGAACATGATGCCGGGCTTGGGATAGTCCGGTATCGTGCGAATGAGGTCCTTCAGGTCGATGTCCGCGGTCAAACTCATTCAGGACCCCCGTGAGGTAAGGCTGGAAGCTGCGCCGCGCCCCAAGAGCCTATAGTCGAACGCAGCGCGGCTGACTAGACGCGAAGAAGGACAAATTCCATGACGAACGGTTCCAATCTCGTGACCATCCGGGACATCGACGTTCCATTCTGGCGGATCGTCTTGATCCTGGTGAAGTGGTCCATCGCCGCGATCCCGGCCATGATCATCCTTACTCTGCTGATCGCCATTATTGGAGCAATCATGAGTGCGGTGCTTGGCCTGTTCGGCCTTACCGGCGTGCCGGTGCAGCCGACGCACGCAATAGCCGATCAGCCCTTCAGCACGCGGCCGGCAACCGCATCGAGCTTCTTCAAGAGCTCGGGGTCGCGCGCCTCTGGCGCGGTGATGATCGCCGTGTCGAGGGCGCGGTCCGAGCCGATCGGGCAAGGCTCGTGCTCGCGTGGAAAGTCGCGGGCAAGACGCGCGACGAGGCGGACTCCCTTGTCGGCATTCTCCATCAACACCTTGATGATGTCCTGCACGGTCACGGCATCGTGGTCGGGATGCCAGCAGTCGAAGTCGGTGACCATGGCCATGCTCGCGTAGCAAATCTCCGCCTCGCGGGCGAGCTTGGCCTCGGGCAAATTGGTCATGCCGATCACCGAATAGCCGAGATTCTTGTAGGTGAGGCTCTCGGCGAGCGTGGAGAATTGCGGGCCCTCGATGCAGACATAGGTCCCGTCGCGAACGATCTGAATGCCTTCGGCGCGCGCAGCTTCCGCAAGATGGATGCGCAGGCGCGGGCTGACCGGATGGGCCATCGACACATGCGCGACGCAGCCTTTGCCGAAGAACGAGTTGGCGCGGTGATAGGTACGGTCGATGAACTGGTCGACCAGCACGAAGATGCCCGGCGGCAACTCCTCCTTGAATGAGCCGCAGGCAGAGAGCGAGATGAGGTCGGTGACCCCTGCCCGCTTCAGCACGTCGATATTGGCGCGATAGTTGATGTCGGTGGGCGACAGCCTGTGGCCCTTGTCGTGGCGCGACAGGAACACGATAGGAAGCCCATCGATGTCGCCGATTCTGAGCGGTGCGGACGGTTCGCCCCACGGACTCTTGATGCGCTCCTCGCGCACGTTCTTGAGCCCCGGCAGGTCGTAGAGCCCCGAGCCGCCAATCACGCCGAGCACTGCTTTGGTCATTAAGTTGTCCCCGCTCCTCGCCGGCTGCCGGATTTCACTCGCCGACCTTGATGTAGAACACCGCCCAGACCCAATGCGCGTGGTGCGTCTCGTCAGGCTTGAAGTCGGGCGCGCGCGTGTTGATCAGCCAAACCGGCCCTTGCTGGCCCAAGCCCAGCGGCACGCCATCGGCGAAGAGCGCGAGGATCCAGTCGGACGACTTGATGTCGTCGGGATCGAGCCAGCCGGTATAGCCGTTGACCGCGACGAACGTGGTCTTGACCTGTGCCGCCTCGAGATAGCCGAACACCTCGCGCAGCAACGGGCCGCAGAAGGTGGCAGGCTTGTCGAACTCGCGCGGCTGCGCCGTCACCGTCCCTTGCGGCAGCGAGAGCAGCGTCGCGCGGTCGAAGGCGAAGGCGTCCTTGAAGTCGATCTTCTGCAACGCGAGCAGACTGTCACGCTTGGCATCGAGCGGACCGCGATTGGTCTTGCCGATCATGCCGCCGACCGTGAGCACGGTCATGTCCCGCGGCGGCGCGGGCTCGTGGGCGGCGAGCGCCGGCACGGCCGCGCATAACAGACAAAGGGCGAGTATTAGACTTCTCATGCCAATTCCTCTGTCATGCCCGCGAAAGCGGGCATCCAGTACCACACCGCCCCCGCCGTTCAATCACTGGCGGTGACTGGATCGTCCGCTTTCGCGGACGATGACTACGTTAAGTGGGAAAGTCACCCCCAAAGACAAGCTCAAGCGGTGTGAGCCGCGTCGCGGTGGTGCAGTCTAGCCCAAACGGTGCGCTTGGCGAGATACATGATCACGGCAAATACGAAGAGGTAGATCATCACCCGCAGGCCAGTCTTGTGGCGCTCCTCGAGCTTAGGCTCGGCCGCCCACATCAGATAGGCCGACACGTCGCGCGCGTAGTTGTCGAGCGTGGGCTTGGTGCCATCGGTATAGGTCACTGCGCCGTCGCTGAGCGGCGGCGGCATGGCGATCTGATGCCCGGGGAAGGCCTTGTTGTAGTGCATGCCGGGCGCAAGTTCGAATCCCTTGGGCGGGTCGGTGTAGCCGGTGAGGATCGCATAGATGTAGTCCGGGCCGCCCTCGCGCGCCTTGGCCATGACCGAGAGGTCGGGCGGCAGCGCGCCCTTGTTGAAGTTTCGCGCCTGTTGCTCGTTGGCGAAGGGCGATCGGAAATGGTCCGACGGACGCGCCGGACGCTGGAACATCTCGCCCTTCTCGTTAGGCCCGTCCGTCACTTGCGCCTGCGAGGCAATTTCCTCGACCTTCTTCGGCGAAAATTCCGGGCCGCCAGGCTCGCCGAGATTGCGGTAGGACAGGAGCCGCATCGAGTGGCAGTTGGCGCAGATGTTCCAATAGACCTCGAAGCCGCGCTGAAGCTGTGCGTCGTCGAACGTGCCGAATGGCTGCGAGAAGCTCCAGCTTTGATGCGCGATCTCAGGCGCGTGATTGCCGTTGTCCTGCGCCGAGGCCGCGGCGGGTACGAGTAGCGCAAGGAGGAATGCGAGGAGGCAGGACCGCATCACAGGACCTTCTCGCGCGCTCGCGCCCGCGCCGGAGGGTTTGGCGGCACTTTGCCCACCGGTTGCTCCGCGTCATAGCCGAGGACAGATTCGGTGATGCTTCCCGGCAGCGCGCGCGGCCGCTCGATCAGCCCGACCACTGGCATCACGATGAGGAAGAAGGCGAAATAATAGAAGGTGCAGATGCGCCCAAAGACGAGATAGGAGCCCTCGGGCGCCTGCGAGCCGAGATAGCCGAGTGCTACGCAGGTGATTACGAACGCCCAGAAGAACCATCTGTAGATCGGCCGGTAGCGCGTGGACCGCACCTTGGAGCTATCGAGCCAAGGCACGAAGAAAAGAATCGCGATCGACGAGAACAGCGCGATCACGCCGAGCAGCTTGTTCGGAATCGCGCGCAGGATCGCGTAGAACGGCAGGAAATACCATTCAGGCACGATATGCGGCGGCGTCTGCAGCGGGTTGGCTGGAATGTAGTTGTCGGGATGGCCGAGCAGGTTCGGCGCATAGAACACAAGCAAAGCGAACAGCAGCACGAAGACAACGAGCGCGAAGCCGTCCTTGATCGTGTAGTAGGGATGGAACGGCACGACATCGCGCGCCGTCTTCACTTCAATTCCCGTCGGGTTGTTGTTGCCGGGAATGTGCAGCGCCCAGATATGCAAGACGACGACGCCTGCGATGATGAACGGCAAGAGATAATGCAGGCTGTAGAGCCGGTTGAGCGTCGGCGCGCCGACCGAGAACCCGCCCCAGATCCATTGCACCAGGGTGGTGCCGAGGCCGGGGATCACCATATCGAGCGATGAGAACAGATTGGTGATCACCGTCACCGCCCAGAAGCTCATCTGCCCCCACACGAGCGAGTATCCCATGAAGGCCGTGGCGATCATCAAGAGGAGGATGAGTACGCCAAGGATCCACAGCACTTCGCGCGGCGCCTTGTAGGAGCCGTAATAGAGGCCGCGGAAAGTGTGGATGTAGACGGCAAGGAAGAACATCGACGCGCCGACCGCGTGGGTGTAGCGGAGCAGCCAGCCCCAGTTCACGTCGCGCATGATCTTTTCGACGCTGTCGAAGGCGCCTTCGGCGGTCGGCACGTAGTGCATGGCGAGCACGATGCCGGTGGCGATCTGCACGCCGAGCATGAAGGTGAGGATGCCGCCGAAGGTCCACCAATAATTAAGATTGCGCGGTGTGGGATAGGCGAGAAACTGATCGTGCGTCAGCCGCGCAACCGGAAGCCTCACATCGAGCCAGGCTCCGAAACGGCTGCCCGGTTTATAAGTCGAGGGATGGGCCATGATGGGCGCTAGCCGATCTTGATCTTGGTGTCCGAAGCGAAGGCGTAAGGCGGGATGGCGAGGTTCTGCGGCGCGGGGCCTTTGCGGATGCGGCCAGCGGTGTCGTATTGCGAGCCGTGACACGGGCAGAACCACCCGCCGAACTCTCCCTTGTAGTCGCCTACCGACTGCCCTTTCGGGATGCAGCCGAGATGGGTGCAGATGCCGATCATCACGAGCCAGGGCTCGCGGTCCTTGGCGGCGCGGTTCGCGTCATCGGCCAGCGCATCCTCGGGGAGATTGGCGTTGCGGGCAAGCTGGTCGGGCAGGTCGGAAAGCGGCGTGTCCTTGGCCTTGGCAATCTCGGTATCGGTGCGGTGGCGGATGAAGATCGGCTTGCCGCGCCACATCACGGTGATGGCCTGTCCCGCATCGACATGCGAGATGTCGACCTCGGTGGTGGCGAGCGAGAGCGCGGAGGCGTCCGGGTTCATCTGATCGAGCAAGGGCCAAAGCGCGGCAGCCGCGCCGATCGCAGCAAAGCCTCCCGCCGCGATCAGAATGACATCGCGCCGCGTCGGCTCCTCGTCGTCCATCAGGGAAGGATCAAAGGGAGTTTCGTTGTTGGCCATCGGGCCAAAAGCTCCTACGTCAGAGGCTTGAGAGGAAGCTCCCAAGCGACAACCGCATGTCAAAACGGCCGCGAAAGGGAGGCCAAAAGCTCCAGCCCCCCAGCCTTGCGGCCGTGCCCAAACCCAACGCGCCTTGGGGTTTGCCTCCCCCGGGGCCGCTGTCCGGCCTTCTTTTGCGTTGCTTTCTTGCATCAGGACCTGATGTTGTCCAGCACCGGTTTTGGTCAAATTGGCGCATTCGCTAAACTTCGAGAGAGGCCGCGATGTGGCATCGATTTGCACGGCGGACTTGTCGCGCTGCATGTGGCGGGCGATGGCATTGACCGCAAGGGCGCTAAGACGTAAGCGCCAGGCAGGATGGACCTACAAACTCCGAAACAGCCAAATGTGTCAGAGCCTTTGGACTCTGCGCTTGAGACAGGGAAGGAGCGCGCCCGCGCCTGGTTCGAGGAGCTGCGCGATCTCCTCTGCGCGAGCCTCGAGGCGATCGAGCACGCGGCAGAAGGACTGCCCGGCTGCGAGGAGAAGGAAGCCGGGCGCTTTGTTCAAAAGCCATGGACCCGCACCGATCATGCCGGCGGCGACGGAGGGGGCGGCGTCATGGAGATGATGTCCGGCCGCGTATTCGAGAAGGCCGGCTGTCACATCTCGGCTGTGCACGGCACTTTCGCGCCGGAGTTCGCTAAGCAGATTCCCGGCGCCGACGAGGACCCGCGCTTCTGGGCGAGCGGCATCTCGTTCATCGCACATCCCGTGAACCCGAATGCGCCGACCGCGCATATGAACACGCGCATGGTAGTAACATCTAAGGGCTGGTTCGGCGGCGGCGGCGACCTCACGCCAGTGCTCGCGCGCCGCCGCACGCAAGAGGATCGAGATTCACGCGACTTCCACGCGGCGATGAAGGCGGCCTGCGATGGCGAGAAGTCGGCCGACTACGCGCGTTTCAAGCGCTGGTGCGATGAATATTTCTATCTTCCGCATCGCGGCGAGATGCGCGGGATCGGTGGCATTTTCTTCGACTATCTCGATACGGGAGATTGGGAGGCAGATTTCTCCTTCACGCAGAAGGTCGGCCGCGCATTCCTTGAAATTTATCCAGAGATCGTCAGGCGCAATATCGCAACGTCGTGGACCGAGGCGGACCGCGAGGAACAGCTTGTGCGCCGCGGGCGCTATGTCGAGTTCAACCTGCTCTACGACCGCGGCACGATCTTCGGGCTTAAGACCGGCGGCAATGTCGAGGCGATCCTATCCTCCCTGCCCCCTCTGGTGCGCTGGCCTTAGCCCCTGATGCCGCCATATATGAAGGGCTGGGTGATGATCGGGGCTGAGTCCCGCTTCACTTCGATGACGACGCGCGTCTGGATCACCGGCGCATCGTAGGCGAGCCGCGCAGCGAGCAGGGCGAGCGCGGCGAGAAGCAGAAAAAGGACGATCTTCCTCAACATTGCGAAGCCTCCGAGCAGGTCGCGCATTTCCGCGCGTCGTGCTCGTGCTTAGGACTTCGCGGCTGAACTCAGCCTGAGGCTTCCGTTCATGTGACGTTTGACTGCGGTCGAGATTGTGATCGGGAGAGCCCACTTCGGGCTTGCCAAGCCCGTCCACTTCGCCCATGCTGCCAGGACCGGGCGCCCAAGGCTTTGGGCGCGGACTTGGACGACGGCAAGTGACTATCGCGCCTCAACAGAGCACGACCCTTTCCTGACATCTCAAGACGCCGAAGGAATCCCCTTTCGGGGGCGCCTTATGGCCCGTTTGTGTGAAACTTCAACGGGAAAGGAAATTCCCCATGGCTCGTGTCAATGGCACAGTGAAATTCTTCAATCATGCGCGCGGCTTCGGCTTCATTCAGCCCGAAGATGGCGGCAAGGACGTATTCGTGCATGCTTCCGCTCTCGAGCGGAGCGGCGTGCCCGCCCTCAACGAGGGCGACAAGGTCTCCTTCGAGATCGAGGACGACCGCCGCGGCCGCGGCAAGCAGGCCGCCAACGTCCAGCTCGCCAGCTAGGCGCGCCTGACCCGACTTTCATGACCGCCGGGCGTTCGCGCCCGGCGGTTTTCATTTATCCAGCTGGGCCATGTCATGCCCGCGAAAGCGGGCATCCAGTACCCACTTGTGTTCCTAGTTGCTGCCTACCGGGATTACTGGATCGCCCGGTCAAGCCGGGCGATGACACTGATAGGCGAGTCCATTCGTCCGAGGAGGGGCGTTTTACTTAACCTGTGATTCATTCTGACGGCTCTATTTTGCCAAAAAGCAGGTGCAAAACGTAATAATCCCAAATCACTGGGGCACCTCGCCCGCGCGTTGCGGGCCCTCTTCGGCTAACGGGACAAGACAATGACCAAAGGACTCTTTAAAGCCATCGCCGCGGCGGCGCTGGTCGGCACACTCGCGCTGTCGATGCCCGCGCCGGCAGAGGCCGGCCACGGCAATGCCGTTGGCGCAGGCCTGCTCGGCTTCGGTATCGGCGCTGTGGTGGGAAGCGCGCTGACGCCATCCACCGTCTATGTGGCTCCCCCACCGCCTCCGGCCTATTACGGCCCGGCGGCCTACGGGCCGCCGCCATGGAGCCCGGCCTGGTACCGCTATTGCCGCAACATCCACGGCCCGTATTTCAACCCGAGCACGGGCTATTTCCAGGCGGCTGACGGCGGCTGGTATTTCTGCAGATAGCCCATAGGTTTCTGCGGAAAACAGGCAGGCGTCTATTCCGTACCCACATTTTCACCCACGGCGACCTAAAAGCCGCCGTGGAGTGATCGTCTTTTGCGGCGTAGCTTTGCCATGAACTACGCACCACGCTGTCCGAGCTGCAAACTCTCAATCATCGAGATCGACCACTACGGCGAACGGCTCCTTGGCTCCATTAGTGCAACAGCGTCATCCAAAGAATATTGCCAGAAGGCCATCTCAGCTCCGACTCCAAGGAAGTCGTAAAGCTGAGCATGGGGGTGGTAGCGACACTGGCCGCTCTTGTGCTTGGGCTTTTGGTCGCGAG
>Ga0105237_10003836_pt1 | contig 17674 bp, 13 predicted proteins | sample KBSC24metaG_FD_81520 | JGI IMG/M metagenome (GOLD analysis project Ga0105237, IMG submission 81520) | Corn rhizosphere microbial communities from Kellogg Biological Station, Michigan, USA - KBS C2-4 metaG | ecosystem: Host-associated > Plants > Roots > Rhizosphere > Soil | place: Michigan, USA... | reverse complement strand
GTCTGCGCTCGGATATCGAGGTTGCGCATTATCTGGCCGAATTGATCGACTCCGCCGTGCGCACCGAACTCGGCCGCTTCAAGACCTCGGCCGACTACCGCCGATTCCGGCATCAGCAGCGGCATCTGGCCAATGCCTCTTTCGCGCTGGGGATGGTGGCCTCGATCGCGGACAGGCTGGTGGCGATCAAGACCAGTCGCGATCAGGTCAATCGCAACTCCGGCCGCGGGCTGGTCGTCCTCAAGACCACCGTGGTCGATGCCGAATTCGGCAAGCTTGGCCTCGATCTGCGGACAGTGCGCAGCAACAGCCGGATGGTGTCGATGAGCGCCTATGAAGCCGGCGGCGCCGCCGGGGCCTCGCTCGCCATCAGTCCTGGCATCAACCAGATGCCGCCGCGGGCCGGCGCGAAGGGCAACTGACTCGCCGGAGCGGGTTCGGAGCGCGGCTGCCGTTGCGCCGCCAGATCACATTCTCCAAACAATGATACGGGCATGACCCTTGCGGAGACAGCTTCTTTGGCGCGCGGTCACGGGTTCGCCTCGAGGACGGAACGTGCTGGCCGGTTGGCCGCTGTAGACGTCGGACAGGATTCACCGGTTGTTGCGGCGCGTCTTTCGTCTGCCGCGACGTCAGCTCAACGCGTGGCCGGCCAATCCGTAGACCCACGGCGCGTCATCTTTTCGGTTCAGGAACCGGTTCCCTTTGGACATGGTCGTGACAGTCTCGCTTATCCCGAGGCGGCTCCGCTGAAGAAAGTCGGCAAATAGACCCTTCGGCTCCCGCGTATCGACGCGCGCAAACCGTCCGGTAAGATCCTCAAGATGCACGGCCGTAAGATGGATCGCGTCACAATCATTGCTCGCGACGATGGGGCCGATCACATGACCACGCCCGAACTCGCGATTCATGGAGTAGCCGACGATCTCGCCGCCGCGGCTTAGAGTGCAGATCGACGCGCCTTCCGAAAGCAATGCCAGCAGCTTCTGGCGGCTTGTTCCGAACGCGCGCTCATCCAGCGCTGCGATGTACTCGAGATTTTCGGCGGACAGCAACCTCAATTCGCCATCCAGAACCGGCACCGCCGGGAGGGGTGATACGACCTCTCCCTGCCATTGATACACGACCGCTTCCTTCCTGAAGCCCAGCGACAGATACAGATGATAGGCGGCATCGGTCGAGTTCAGGCTCAAATTCCGATCGCCACATCGTTCGAACACCTGTTCCATGAGCCAGCGGCCGGTACCTTGCGCCTGGGTGCGGGGCGATGTGATCACCAAGCCGATGGTGGCGAATTCGCGCCCGTGCGGGAACCACATCGCGCTTCCGAAAACACGTCCGATGCCGTCAACGGCGACGATGCCGTGCCCGGCGCGACGCAGGACATCCCAGTCCTTTGGCCGATGTGGCCAGCCGACCGCAATCGAGAGGGCGTGGAGTAGCTTGACATCAACCTCGCCAATATCCCGCGCGACCAATTCGAAGGACTTCAGGCGCACCGATCGTCCCATTTCAGCTCATCCGTTCCTTTGCGGAATGCCTGGAGTGTCTGGCATATCATGCCTTTTGATCCTCCTGCCGCATCGCTGCAGCCGAGGCGTCTTGCTGCATCATCGCACGGAAACTCAGCAGGTTCAGCCTGTTTAGGGTCGGCTCTTCGAAATCTTCGGCCTATAGCGCAACGCTATTCGGCAGGGAAAGCTCCTGCTTGCGGTTACGCTGTAGATATCCGGCGAATTGCGCAGGGAGGGTGGCTCATGACGGTTGAAGAAATTCTTGCGAGGCTGGTCGCATTTCCCAGCGTCGTCGGTACGCCAAACGAGGCGATTGTCAATTGGGTGCGCGCATATTGCCAGGCCGCCGGAGCCGAGGTGGCAATCATTCCAGGTCCTGAGGGCGATCGGTTCAACGTGTTTGTTACGATTGGGCGGCGCGAGGCCCGGGGGTACATTCTTTCCGGACATATGGACGTCGTCTCGGCGAGCGAGCCGGAATGGATCGGAGACCCCTTTGTCCTGCGTCGCCATGGCGACAGGCTTCATGGTCGCGGCGCCACTGATATGAAGGGGTTTCTTGCCTGCGCGTTGGCCGCCCTGCCGCAGCTTGCGCCGATGAACTTGCGGCAACCGATACATCTTGCATTTTCCTACGACGAGGAGGCGGGGTGCCGCGGTGTTCATCATCTGATTGCCGCGTTGCCGAAGCTGTGCGAGAAACCGCTCGGCGCGATTATCGGCGAGCCGAGCCAGTTGCAGCCCGTGCAGGCACATAAGGGCAAGGCGTCGGTGCGCCTCGAGGTGATCGGGCGGTCCGGCCATTCGTCGCGCCCGGATCTGGGGCTCAACGCCGTTCACGCGATGGCCAGCGTGATCGCGCAGGCTGTGGCCTACGGCCAGTCCCTGGCGGATGGGCCCTTCGACCTCAATTTCACGCCTCCGTATTCCTCTCTGCAGGTTGGCGTCATCAATGGCGGACAGGCGGTCAACGTCATCCCAGGGCGCTGCTCTGCCGAAATCGAGATCCGCGCCGTTCCAGGCGTTTGCCCGCAGACCTTGCTGGAGCCCGTGAAAGACCGTCTTTTCGCGCTTCGCAATAGCGGCTTCGAGGTGGCCTGGCAGGAGTTGAGCGCCTATCCCGCCCTCGCGCCTCTCGAGGGGAGTGCGCTGACGGCCGTGCTGGTCGAACTGACAGGGAATAAGCCAATGGCCGCCGTGAGCTATGGGACGGAGGCCGGGCTCTATCAGCAGGCCGGCGTCGATGCGATCATTTGCGGTCCCGGCGATATCAGCCGCGCACATCGTCCCGATGAATATATCGAGATTGGCGAACTCGCTGCGTGCCAAACAATGATCGAGGATCTCGGCGCGCGCCTTGCCGCGTGACACGGGAGCGGCATCGATGGCATTTCTTTTCAACTCCGATGCTGCCAGGGCGGCAATTTTCCGCCGGGCCTTTGCGCGCGAACTCCCCGATCTGGAGTTCTATCATTGCAGCGAATCCGTCGACCCGGACAAGGTTCGCTATTTGCTGACCTGGAACGTGCCGGACGATGTCTTGCGCTTTCGTAATCTGGAAGTGCTCTTTTCCATCGGTGCAGGAGTTGATCAGTTCAGGCCGGAGATCATACCCGATCATGTGAAGCTGGTGCGCATGGTCGAGGATGGCATCATACGCATGATGCAAGAATACGTGGTCCTTGGCGTGCTGACGCTCCATCGCGAGATGCTCGCCTATCGGGAGCAGCAGGGCAGGGGCATTTGGCAAGCTCTCGCCACTTCGCAGGCGACCGGTCGGCGTGTGGGCTTCCTGGGCCTTGGCATGCTGGCGCAAGCGGCAATCGACCGCTTGAAGCCGTTTCGATTTCCTCTTGCCGCATGGAGCCGCAGCAAGAAGGAGGTCGAGGGCGTCACCTGCTTCCATGGCGACGATCAGCTTGCCAGCTTCCTGACGGGGACGGACATTCTCGTCTGTCTTCTGCCCCTGACGGAGCAAACCCGCGGCATCCTGAACCCGAGGCTTTTCTCGTTGCTGCCGATGGGAGCGAGGCTGTTGCATGTTGGCCGTGGCCCGCAGCTTGATCAAGGCGCACTCGTCGAGGCGCTCGACAGCGGCCGCCTTGCAGCAGCGATGCTGGACGTTACCGACCCCGAGCCTCTGCCGGAAGGCCATGCGCTCTGGTCACATCCGAAGGTGACGATAACGCCGCATATCGCGTCCGTCACGCAGCCGCATACCGCAGCGCAATCCGTCATAGAAAACATCCGACGCCATCGCGCCGGAAGGAATCCGATCGGCCTCGTCGATCGCACACTCGGCTACTAACCAGGATCAATGCCATGTCACTGCTGATCACCATCGACGCCAATCCGGAGTTCGCGCCAAAGAACACCTTGCCTGTTCCGGAACAGCTGATTTCGGGTAATCCATCTTTCAAGACCTGGGCGCAGGACGCTTCGAAAGGCGAGAAGTTGCTGACCGGCGTTTGGGAGGCAACGCCGGGCGAGACCCATTCCATCAAGGGCACCACCTACGAATTTTGCCACATCATCTCGGGTCTTGTCGAAATTGAAGAGAAGGGTGGCGAGACCAGGACTTACCGCGCCGGCGACAGCTTTGTGATGAAACCGGGATTTGTTGGCGTCTGGCGCACGATCGAGACCGTGCGAAAGATCTACGTCTGCGCCTATGACTGAGCACAAGGCTCAGGGTGGACCAACTCTACGGCCCGTCAGAACAATCGACTTTCCGGATCGCGCCTCACCCGATTCGATACCGTCAGGCATTTCATTCTCGATGAAAAATGCCGCGTCTGATCCTGTAGTGCTCGCATGAGACGATCCAAACTCACCAATCGCGCATCAGAGCGCGGACCCGTCGAACTCGCGTCGAGCAGACTAGCTCGTGGGGTGGGGCGTCAGGCGACTACGCAAGCAGCGATCGATCGATTGGCGCCGAAGCGAAAGGAAAAGGACCATGGTTGCATTGAAGGACAGGGATCTTTTTCGCCAGCAGGCCCTGATCGGCGGCAACTGGCGAGATGGGTGTGCGAAGGCCACCCTCAATGTCATCGATCCTGCCAGCCAGGACGTTCTTGGCACTATCCCCGACATGGGGCGCGACGAGACCAGAGCAGCAATCCGCGCTGCTGCCGATGCGCTCAAGCCCTGGAAGACAAAGGCTCATGCAGAGCGCGCAGCGCTCTTGGAGCGCTGGTATGAGCTCATGCGGCGCCATGAGCAGGATTTGGCACTCTTGCTGACGCTGGAGCAGGGCAAGCCGCTTGCTGAATCGGTCGGAGAAATCCGTTACGGGGCATCCTTCGTCAAATGGTTTGCGGAGGAGGCACGCAGGATCAATGGATCGACCATCCCTTCGCCCACTGTCGATCGGCGCATTCTGGTGCTGAAAGAGCCGGTCGGCGTCTGCGGGATTATCACCCCGTGGAATTTCCCTAACGCGATGATCACGCGCAAGGTGGCACCTGCGCTTGCCGCGGGCTGCACCGTGGTCATCAAGCCATCAGAATTCACGCCTTTTTCGGCGCTCGCAATCGGCGTTCTGGCGGAGCGGGCAGGGATTCCGGCGGGCGTTATCAATATCGTGACGGGGATGCCGGCGGCGATTGGCGAGGAACTGCTCGCCAATGAAGCCGTACGCAAGATTTCGTTCACCGGATCGACTCGCGTCGGCGCGCTGCTGATGAAGGGCGCCGCCGACAACATCAAGAAGCTCAGCCTCGAGCTCGGTGGCAACGCTCCATTCATCGTCTTCGACGATGCCGATATCGATCTGGCGGTCGAGGGGGCGATCGCGTCGAAGTTCCGCAATGGGGGGCAGACCTGCGTTTGCTGTAACCGCATCCTCGTGCAATCAGGCATCTACGACGCTTTTGCAGAGAAACTCGCCAGTCGGGTCGCGACGATGAAGGTCGGGTCCGGTACGGAAGAAGGCGTCGCAATCGGGCCGATGATCAATGGTGCGGCAATAGAAAAGATCAGGCGGCACGTCACAGACGCCTTGGATAAGGGCGCAAGGATCATCTCGCAGAGCAAAGCTATGCCGGAGGGTTGGCAATATGCCCGGCCCGTCGTGCTCGCTGACGCAACGACGGAGATGCTCCTGGCTTCAGAAGAGACGTTCGGACCGGTCGCTCCGCTTTTCCGCTTCACGACCGAGGATGAAGCCATTGCCATCGCAAACGGCACGCCGTTTGGACTTGCTGCCTATTTCTACACGGAAAATCTCAGGCGCTCCTGGCGTGTTGCCGAGGCGCTGGAGTTCGGCATGGTGGGGCTGAACACCGGCCTGATCTCGACCGAGGTTGCGCCTTTCGGGGGTGTAAAGCAGTCGGGGCTGGGGCGTGAAGGATCCCAACTCGGGATAGAAGAATATCTCGAGATCAAGACGCTGCATGTCGGCGGGTTAGCATAAGAGGCCGCTTCCGAGTTCGGCGCAAGAAATCAAGGAATCAAAGTGCTTTTCGATTCGCGGCGAGCCCGCGCGCCTGCGCGAGAAATAGAATGCTGCCTCGGCCGCGAAACAACGCAATTTCATGAGGAGCTGGAACACGGAAAAGGGGGCGGTTGAACCGCCCCCTTTTCATACGCATCGATCTCTGTTGAAGTTTTCGAAGGGCTGACGAACTGCGAACGAACCCGAAAATGGTGCGCATTCACGCGCTTTTTCGCAGCGGCTCCAAACCGACAGCCGCGGCGAGCCCGCCGATGTCATCGACCTCGGTGTACTGATAGAAGGGGTTCGCGGGCTCATGACCGCGGTTCACCCACACTTTGCTCGTGATGCCCAGGTCGTAGGCGGTCATCAGGTCGTAGCGGAACGAGGAGGAGACGTGGGTGATATCTTCCGGGCCGCAGCCCAGCCTGTCTAACATGTACTCGAAGCCCCTCATCTGCGGCTTGTAGGCGCCGGTCTCCTCGGCTGTGATGACCATGTGGAAGGGAGCGCCGAGCTTTTCCACGTTCGACATGATGAGGTTCTTCATGGAGTTCGACAGGATGACCAGCGGTATCTCCTTTGCGACCCGGGCCAGGCCTGCCGGCACGTCGGGATGCGGGCCCCATGTCGGCACTTCTTCATAGATGCGCTGGGCATCTTCCGGCCGAAATGCGACACCATTGCGCTTGCAGGCGCGCTCCAGCGAATTGTGGACGACATCGAGGTAGGGCTTCCAGGCGCCGAGAACCTCGTCCAGGCGATAGGCTGAAAAATCCTTGATGAACGCTGCCATCGCGGCGGGAGAAAGCTGAGAGCCGTAGACTCTCCTTGCCGCCCCGGCCATGTCGAAATTTGTCAGCGTGCCGTAGCAGTCGAAGGTTATGTATTTCGGTCGGAACGTGGTCATGGCGTCGTATCCCTCCAATCCTCTCGGCACTGCGTGCCGGTACGACGAGCACCATAACGAGCATCCCGTAAGATAACGCGCCGCTTTCGCTGCAGCCGGAAGCAGATTGTGTCGTATCGCATCGAAGCTTTGGCAGAGAGTTGCGCCAGGTAACCTTTCGAGTTGAGCATATCGCCATGAGCCGGAGCTGCTTCGGCATAAGATGCCGCATCGATCGCCTACGAAAGTCAAAGCTTCCTTCGGCCCCGGGCTGCTCAGGAGGAACGTCTGTCCTCGATATCCTACTTTGCGTGCAACGCTCCGCGATGGTGCGGACAGAACGCAGCGGACGACACCGGACATATGCGCTGATTGGTTCAGGCATTGGGTTGATATGGAGGACGATATGTTGAGCAATTCGCTGATCGAGCTTGACCGCGCGCATCTGGTTCACCCGGTTTCGTCTTATCGCGGTCATGAGGCGTCGGGCGTGCGGGTGCTGAAATCGGCGAAGGGGGCAACGCTGACCGATGCTTCGGGACATCAATTGCTCGATGGGTTCGCCGGTCTGTGGTGTGTCAATGTCGGGTACGGACAGGACAGCATCGTTGAAGCAGCCACGAGGCAACTGCGCGAACTGCCCTATGCGACGGGCTATTTCGGGCTGGGCTCCGACCCGGCAATCCGCCTGGCTGCCAGGCTGGCAGAGTTGGCGCCCGGCGATCTGAACCATGTCTATTTCACACTGGGCGGCTCCGATGCCGTCGACAGCACGATCCGCTTCATTCGGTACTACTATCATGCCAAGGGTACGCCGCAGAAGGACCAGTTCATTTCCGTCGAGCATGGCTACCATGGATCGTCAACGGCAGGGGCAGGGTTGACCGCGCTGCCGGCCTTTCATGCGGGCTTTGGGGTGCCTTATGACTGGCAGCACAAGATTCCGTCGCACTATGCCTATCGCAATCCTGCCGGCTCCCATCCGCAGGCCATTATCGAGGCATCGGTCGCTGCCTTGCGGGCCAGGATCGCCGAACTGGGCGCAGATCGCGTTGCCGCTTTTTATGTCGAGCCGATTCAGGGCTCGGGAGGCGTGCTCGTTCCGCCGCCGTCCTGGCTGAAAGCCATGCACGCTGTTTGCAAGGAGCACGACATCCTGTTCGTCGCCGATGAGGTCATCACCGGCTTTGGCCGTGTCGGTCCGCTCTTCGCCTGCGAAGAGGACGACGTCGTGCCGGATCTCATGACCACGGCAAAAGGACTGACTTCGGGTTATGTGCCGATGGGTGCCGTCTTCATGTCGGACCGCGTTTACGACACGATCGCGGACGGAGCAGGCAAGTCGGCCATCGGCCATGGCTATACCTATTCCGCACATCCCGTTAGTGCAGCCGTCGGGCTCGCGTGCCTGGACCTTTACGAGAACGGCTTGCTGGAAAACGGCCGGAAGGCCGGGCACCGCCTGATGGAGGGACTTCGCTCGCTTGGCGATCATCCGCTTGTCGGCGATGTCCGTGGTCGCGGCATGCTGGCGGCAATCGAGCTTGTCACGGACAAGGAGCGCAAGACGCCCCTGCCGCCGGAAGCCGATGCGGCGCGCCGCATCTTCGACCGCGCTTGGAATAACGGCCTCGTCATCCGCGCCTTTGCCCAGGGCGTGCTGGGCTATGCGCCGCCGCTCTGCTGCACGGACGGGGAGATTGACGGCATCATTGAACGAACCCGGATGACGCTTGATGAAACCCTCGAAGACCCGGACGTTCGCGCGGCGATGAAATGATGATCGTTGGGCCTGCCACCCAGACGGGATGATGCGCCGGCCGGTTCAGATGCAGCCAACTCGCGCATCACCCGACGATGTCGCAACATGCTGTTTCGAACTGATCGGCGCTGACCACGCAAAAGCGGCGTTGGCGCGGCAATCCGCTTCCCCAAGAGGCATCTCAGTTATCGAAGATGCTTTCGAGAGGCAGATGGGATTTCACGATAGGGGACTTCAGCACGACGAAGCTGAAGTATTTATCGATGCCGATATCCATTTCGACCAGACGCTCCATGAGCGCCTGGTATTCGCTGATTCCTGCCGTGATAAACTTCACGAGGTAATCATATCCGCCTGAAACGAGATGGCACTCGACGACCGAATCGATCTTTTCGACGGTCGTGAGAAAGCGGGCGAAATCGATCTGGCGATGATTTTTGAGCGTAATCTCGGCGAACACAGTTAGAGTTTGTCCGAGCTTGGAAACGTCGACCTGGGCGGAATAGCCGGTGATGAAGCCCTCCGTCTGAAGCCTCTTGACGCGCATCAGACATGGGCTCGGGGAAAGGTTGATCAGCTCTGCGAGCTCGACGTTGGAAATCCGCCCGTTCTTCTGCAGTTCGCATAAAATCCTGATGTCGATCTTGTCGAGCTTCATAGGGCGGCCCTATTGGACGTTCGAGCGGCGGATCGCCAGGGCTTCCCGGAAACCATGTCGGCAGTCGGCGTCCCCCGAGGCTGCCCTTCGGCCGGGCTGGACAGCATGTCGGCAGAGAGATGGGGGGCGACGATCGCAATCGCGACTCTGAGGCAGAGGCGTCATGCGCACCTTCATAGCATCAACGGGCATCTTGTCCTACCGACATCGGGGAGCTTCCGGGCCACCTCGGCGGCAATCGCATGGTCACGCACGGAGACAGGTCCCTGTGCCTCTCCAGGGCGATGCCGCGCCTTCGCGGCAGTCAATCGAATATTTGCCAAGCCGGCTTTTCAGAAGTCGGCGACCTTGCCCCAGACGCCCATTTTCAGACGCTCCGGGCGGTAAGGACGCGGGTCGACGATCGGCTCCCTCCCGGTAATGATGTCGGCAACCATATGCCCCACGCCAGGGCCAATCCCGAAGCCATGCCCGCTCAGTCCCGCCGCGAGGATGAAGCCTGGAACGGCCTCCACTTCACCGACCGCCGGAATGCCGTCCGGTGTGCTGTCGATATAGCCGGCCCAGACGTTCGAGATTCCGACGCGCCGGAGCTTGGGCAGCAGTTCGCAAGCCCTTTGATGTGTCGCCCGAATTTGTCCCCGGTCAGGGCGGGGATCGAGTGTCCGGTTCAGCTCCATCGGGGTCACCGCGTCGAGCCTCCATTTCCTCAAGGATTCATGACCCTGGCGCAAGCCCTCGAAAGCTCCAGGGGCGAGATTGCGCCAACGGCGAGCGAACATGGGCACGAATTCGCGGCTGAACCTGATTTGCTGCGGCGTCGGATCGACTCGCGCGCGCCCGCTGATGGCCAGCGTGTATCCGCCATTGCTGCGCCGCGTAAGCGAAACGCGCGCAGTGTGCAGGGCATCAGGCAGGCCGGTTGCGCCGGGAGCTACAGCAAGAATAGAGGAGCGCACAGAGGCCTGCGGGAAGCGAATGCCGAGCTGGTTGCAGAAGGAAGAAGCCCACGCGCCTCCTGCCATGACCACCGTCTTCGTCCGGATTGTGCCTGCTTCCGTCACCACGCCACTCACCCGGCCGGCAGTCAGCTCGACGCCGCGAGCGGCGCAATGCTGGTGCACTGTGCCGCCGGCCGCCATGATCGCACGCGCGACAATGGGCACAGCCTTCGAAGGGTCTGCCGTTCCGTCGGTTGGAGAGAAGACGCCGCCTTTCCATTTGCGGCCCGTCGCTACGCCCCTCTCGCTCGCTTCTTGCGTGCTCAGCATATTCGTCGCAACGCCGACCGTTCTCGCAAAATCGCGCCACTTCGCCCAGCCTGTCAGCTCATTCTCGTCGTCCGACAGATAGAGAAGTCCGCAGCGGCGGAAGCCCAAATCTTCACCGGTCTCCTGCGCCAGTCTCTCCCAGAGATCGAGGCTCCTGGTTGCGATCGGTAGTTCGCGCGCATCGCGGTTCTGTTGACGACACCATCCCCAGTTGCGGCTCGATTGCTCGGCGGCGACACGGCCCTTTTCGAGCAAGGCGACCTTTATGCCGCGGCGAGCGAGGTAATAGCCCGCGAACACGCCCACGACACCGCCACCGATGACGACGACGTCAGCCTCTCGAGGCAGCGACGGGCTGGATGCGATATGCATGAGGGGCGCGCTCATTGGGCGAAGACTCCGATGACTGCCGCATCATAGCCGAGGAGTCTCGGCAGGCACTTCGCCGACTTTCGTGATGGGACGGAATATCCTGCGGTATGCTGCCTTCAGTACAGCCCATTATTGCGAGAACAGGTCGCTCGCGCCACACCTCATGGCTGGTGGCCGCACGTACACTCTGCTTCGGCCACCTGATTTTGGCGCGCAGAGGACGCAGACTGAAATGCCAAATCGGACTTCGTTTTCGGAAGTTCCTGCTGCCCAAATCCCGCCTTTCGGCGACTCCAGGGTGATTGAACTGGTCAAACTCGGGAGGACCAAAGCAAAACCTCGATCGACGGGTCGAAGTCCACACGGGCGAGCTGGGAGGATAGTTTCATGACCTCTGGCATCCAGGCGGTAACGCACGCCGATGTGGCGCTCTCGGTGCGCGAGCTGAGTGTCAGCCTGCCGGAAGGCATGGAGCGGGCGTTCGCTGTCGAGAACGTCTCCTTCGATTTGAAGCGCGGTCAGATCCTGTGCATCATAGGGGAGTCAGGATCGGGCAAGTCGGTCACGGCCAATGCGATCATGGGGCTTCTCCCCAAGGTGATCCGCATCTCCTCGGGTGCGATCCACCTGGATGGGATGAACATCGTAGGCATCCCGTCCGATAAGCTGCGCAATCTCCGCGGCCGGGTCGTGTCGATGATCTTTCAAGACCCGCTCTCCGCGCTCAATCCGCTGATGACCGTGGGCGAGCAGATCGAGGAGGTGATGGCGGCACATGGCGTCGGAACTCCGAAATCCCGTCGCAGCCGCGCCATGGAATTGCTGGCTGAGGTGGGTCTGCCGGATCCGCAGCTCATGTATCACCAGTATCCATTCCGGCTTTCGGGCGGGCAGCGGCAGCGGGTCATGATCGCCATGGCTCTGGCTCTCGAGCCCGCGATTCTGATCGCGGACGAGCCGACGACCGCACTCGACGTGACGACCCAGGCGCAGATCCTCCGTCTGATCCGCGACATTCAGCGCCGCAAGGGAATGAGCGTGATGTTCATCACCCACGACTTCGGCGTCGTGGCGGAAATCGCGGACTCCGTCGTAGTGATGGAAAAGGGGCGGTGCGTTGAACAGGGCAGTGCCGAACAGGTGTTGAAGTCGCCCAGCCACCTCTATACGCGCCGCCTGATCGCGGCCGTGCCGCGACTGACCGGCAAGGACCGCGCTGCCCTGGACGCTGCGGGCAGGCCGTCCATCCTGAAAGTCGAGTCTCTTGTAAAAACCTATCGCAGCGGCAGCACGCTTTTCGGTACGCGGCGGGTCGTGCCCGCGGTCAATGGGGTGTCGTTCGATCTCACGCCGGGGCGCACGCTGGGCGTCGTCGGGGAGAGCGGTTCGGGCAAATCGTCGCTCGGTCGGCTGCTGATCAAGCTCATCGAGAGCGACGGTGGCGCGATCCTGTTCGAGGGACGTGACGTTGCCGGGCTTTCCGAAGCCGAGTTTCGGCCGCTGCGGCCGGACATCCAGATGATCTTCCAGGATCCTTTCGCGTCGCTCAACCCGCGCTCGATGGTCGGGCAAATTTTGACAGTGGGTCCGGTTGCACACGGGATGCCCTATGGCGCGGCGTGTGACCGGGCGCGGGAGCTTCTGTCCCATGTCGGTCTGGATTCAGGAGCCTTTGGCCGTTATCCGCACGAGTTCTCCGGCGGGCAGCGCCAGCGCATCGGCATCGCCCGGGCGTTGATGTTCAAGCCGAAGCTGCTGATTGCCGACGAGGCGGTTTCGGCGCTCGACGTGTCGATCCAGGCCCAGATCCTGAAGCTGCTCGACCAGATTCAGCGGGAGACCGGCGTGTCGATGATCTTCATCACGCACGATCTGCGAGTCGCGAGCCAGATCTGTGACGAAATAGCCGTCATGCATCGGGGTCAGATCGTCGAGCACGGTCCGCCCTCGCAGATCTTCCTGGACCCGAAATCCGCCTACACGCGCGAACTCGTGGCTGCGATTCCAGGAGAACAGCCGGAGAGCCGGCCGCAACTTGCAGCAACCCCGTAAAGACCATGGCGGACACCACACAAGGGAGGAGAGACGTTATGACCAAGCGTTCTGCGACTACATCGAACTGCTCGCGGCGTGATGCGCTGCGCATGATGGCGATCGGCGGAGCTGCCGGCCTGATCGCGCCCAATCTGTTGGGCAGGCCCGTCCACGCTCGCGCGTCTCCGGCGAGCCCAACCGGCCGTGTGATCGTCGGACTTGGGCAGGAGCCGACTGTCTTCAATCCGCTGATGGCGCACATCGAGGTCGATGATGGTGTGCATTTCTCGGTTTTCGACGCGCTCTTCCGCGTCGATCCCCAGGGCGTGATTCAGCCGAACCTTGCCGTGGAAGTGCCGAACCTAAAGAACGGCGGCATCTCGGAGGACGGCCTGAAATGGCGCGTTCGCTTGCGTGACGATGTGCGCTGGCACGATGGCAAGCCCTTCACGGCCGAGGATGTGAAGTTCACCCTCGAGCTGATCATGAACCCGAACTTCCGGAGTTGGCGCACCGCCGGCCACGCGCTCGTGCGCGACATCGCGGTGGTCTCGCCGACCGAGATCGCGTGGCGAATGGAGGAGGCTTTTGCGCCCTATTTGTCGTTCCTGACCGAAACCTTCATCGTGCCCAAGCACATCCTGGAGAAGGAGGCCAATCCGAATACCGCGGCCTTCAATCAGGCACCGGTCGGCACCGGCGCGTTCAAGTGGGGCCAGCGGGTTGCAGGCGACCATCTCGAACTGGTGGCGAACCCTGAATATTTCGGAGAAGGTCCTCACATCGAGAGGCTGGTGTTCAAATATATTCCCGACCTCACCGTCCTCTACACCCAGTTCAAGAGCGGTGATGTGGATCTGGTGGGGCAGCCGTACATCACGCCTGACCATTACGCGGAAGCCAAGACACTGCCGAACCGCGTGGTGACACTGGTCCCAAGGACCGCATTCGAGTCGTTCTACCTGAACCTGGAGCGTCCGCAGTTCAAGGACCTTGCAGTCCGCGAGGCGCTTTACGCGGCTATCGACAAGGAAGCGATTATCCAAGGGCTCTATTACGGCGTGCCGGCTCCAACGGAGACCTTCATGCCGAGGCAGTCCATGTACCATAACCCCAATCTTCCGGGACACGAATATAATCTGGACCGCGCGCGCCAGATCCTGGATCAAGCCGGCTGGGCGCCCGGACGGGATGGCATTCGTGCCAAAAGCGGCGTCCGTCTGTCCTTCGCCAACTCGACCACTTCCGGCGATCCGCTTCGCGAGCAGGTGCAGCAGTTCTTGCAGCAGACATTTACTCAGTTGGGCGTCGAGATGAAGATATCGAACTTGCCCGCCGCCGTGATGTGGGGCGAGTTCTGGCAGCAATCGCAGTTCGATTCGGTGATAGTCGGCAGCTCGTATCTGATCGGCGCCGACCCCGATGTCACCAATCGCCTGCACTCGCGTTCGATCGCAGCGAAGGGCGGGCGCGGCTCGAATAATGCGCAGTATGCAAATCCCGAGGTCGATGCCCTGCTCGACAAGGGGGCTCGCATCTTCGACCCGGACGAGCGGCGCTCGATCTATTATCGGGTCCAAGAGCTTGTCCGTCGCGACCTGCCCTTCCTCCCGCTGTACCAGAACAATGCGGTGCAGGGTCACAAGAAAGGGATTTCCGGCGTCGTGCCGAACGGCAACACCCGCACGGAATCCTGGAACGCGCTGGCCTGGTATTGGGCGAGCTGACGTACTGCCGCCCGAGGCCTCCATGGCCATAGGGCGGCGACGGACCGGCACTGTCAGGTCACATGGAGGCTCGAATGTCCGGGTTCCTGCTCAATCGTCTCTCGCAGAGCATCGTGCTGCTGGTGATCGTCTCGATCATCGGCTTCACGGTTCTCAATCTCATGCCGGGCGGTCCCCTCGCGCAATTCGGGCTCGATCCTGGCATGACCCAGAAGGACATCGAGCGACTCGCACAACAGCTGGGGCTGAACCGGCCGCTGTGGCTTCAGTATCTTGACTGGGCCTGGCGGCTGGTTCAGGGCGACTGGGGACACTCCTTCCGCGATGGCTCTCCAGTGCTGGCGGTGATTGGTCGGCATCTCCTGGCTACGCTGCTGCTGATGGGGACGTCCACCGCACTGGCGATCGCGCTTGGGTCCTGGATCGGAATCCGGGGCGCCACCCACCGCTATTCCCTGTTCGACTATTGCGCGACGGTCGGCGCCATGGTGGCGCTGTCGGTCCCGACCTTCTGGTTCGGCCTCGTCGGCATCTACATCTTCACGCTGAAGCTCGGCTGGGTGCCCGCAGGCAACATGTACACGATCGGTGACGGCTCGGTGCTGGACTATCTACACCACCTGATTTTGCCAAGCCTGGTGCTGTCACTGGTCCATGTCGCGATCTGGAGCCGCTACATGCGCACGGCGACGCTCGATGCGCTAAGCCAGGATTTCGTCAAGACGGCTCGCGCCAAGGGTCTCAGTGAGCGCCGCATCCTGCTGAAACATGTCGTCGGTAATGCGCTGTTGCCGATGATCACGCTGGCGGGTGTGCAACTGCCCAGCATCCTGACCGGCGCGTTGGTCACCGAGACCGTCTTCACCTGGCCGGGAATGGGGCGGCTGTTCCTCGATAGCCTCGGTTACAGTGACTATCCGATGGTCATGGGGCTGTTGATATTCTCAGCCATCCTGGTCGTGTTGGGCAATCTGGTCGCAGACATCGTCGTCGCCATCGTCGACCCGCGCATTCGCCTGGTCTGAAGCCGCGGACAAGCCGTTAGCAAGGAGGCAGCAGATATGACCGTTATCGCCGCGCAGGCAACTCCAACTCGCTGGTGGCATAGCCGCGCGATGTACCGCTTCATGCGTCATCATCTGGCGCTGCTGGGGCTCGCGATGATCACCATTCTCGTGCTGGCGTGCGTCTTGGGCCCCTATGCGCTGCCCTACGACTCGCTCCACATAGATTTGCGCGCCCGCTTTGCTCCACCGCTCAGCGATCATCACTATTTCGGCACCGACCCTTTGGGGCGTGACTTGGCTGCACGACTATTGATGGCCGGGCGTGTCTCGTTGCTTGTGGGATTCTCCGCGATGATATTGTCAACGCTGATCGGAACACTGATCGGCGTGACCGCGGGCTATCGCGGCGGCTGGGTTGGAGCGGCGCTGATGCGCACGGTGGACGGCTTCCTTTCCTACCCCTCGATCTTCCTCGTGTTGGCACTCGCCGCAACGCTGCGGCCGAGCCCGGTGATGATCACCATCATCATTGCCGTCACGAGCTGGATGGAGGTTGCCAGGATCGTCGAGGCCGAGGTTCGCTCCTTACGGGAGCGCGAGTTTGTCCAGGCCGCGCGTATGGTGGGGCTGAGCGGCAGGCATATCATGTTCCGCGAGATCCTGCCCAATGCCATGGGTCCGATCATCGTGGCCGCGAGCTTGACCGTCGCCCGTGCGATTCTTCTGGAAGCCTATATCAGCTTTCTCGGCTACGGGATCCAGCCGCCGCTGCCCAGCTGGGGCAATATGCTCAACGGCGCGCAGCAGTATCTGGCCAGTGCTCCATGGCTTGCCATCATTCCCGGTGCTGCGATTACGATCGCGGTCACGAGCTTCAACTTCATCGGCGACGGGCTGCGCGATGCCCTCGACGTTCGGAGCGACCATATTTGATACGCCGAGCTGAATGCGATGCGAGCCACGGCGACAACGTCGCGAATGCCTTGAAGCGCCGTTTCGACCCGCGACTGTCCTGGGCATCGCCGGGGCTCATCGCAATCGATCTTGCAATCCCAGGCCATGCCTGAACACATGAGAAGCAAACGACATGCACGAGCCGAAAGTCGCCGAGAAGGATACGCCCTATTGGTGGGAAGCCGCCCCGCTAGAACCGCTGCCACGACAGACCCTTCCCGAGAAGCTCGACGTGCTGATCGTGGGCGCGGGCTATGCGGGACTTTCGGCCGGGCTGGTGCTGGCGCGCGAAGGACGCTCGGTTGCGGCCTTTGACGCGATGAATCCGGGCGAGGGAGCCTCTACGCGCAACGGCGGAATAACCAGCGGAACCATTCGGCCGGACTACGCCACGATCGCGCGACGGTTCGGAGAAGAGAAGGCGCTGGCGATCGAGGCGGAAGGCAAGACCGCACGCGAATTCCTGTACGATTTCATCAAGACGGAGGGGCTCGAGTGCGACTTCCAGCCGGTCGGACAGTTCAAAGGCGCAATCGGATACGAGCAATACGAGACCATGGCGCGCAGCGCGGAGGCGCTGGCGAAGAAACTGCGGATCGAGGCTTACGCGGTTCCATATGCCGAGCAACGCAGCTACATCGGCACCGACTTCTACCGCGGCGGCACGGTTCGGATGGACATCGGTGGGCTGCACCCGGCGAAATTCCACGCCGAGCTCCTGCGCGTCGCGCTCGCGTCCGGGTTGACCGTCCACGGGCGAACACCCGTCATCTCGATAGAAAGGGACGGCTCCGGATTCCGCGTCGTGACTGCGGCCGGCGCGGTCCAGGCGCGTCAGGTGCTGGTTTGCACGAACGGCTATACCGATGGGGCCGTGCCCTTCCTGCGCCGCAGGCTGGTCCCGGTTCGCAGCCGGATCATCGCGACCGAGGAGCTCGCGCCCGCAGTCATGGCGCGGCTGATGCCGAAACGCATGATGATCACCGAGAACCGAGAGGTCGGCTTCTATTACCGACCCTCACCCGACGGCAAACGGATTTTGTTGGGC
>Ga0105237_10003833_pt1 | contig 17682 bp, 19 predicted proteins | sample KBSC24metaG_FD_81520 | JGI IMG/M metagenome (GOLD analysis project Ga0105237, IMG submission 81520) | Corn rhizosphere microbial communities from Kellogg Biological Station, Michigan, USA - KBS C2-4 metaG | ecosystem: Host-associated > Plants > Roots > Rhizosphere > Soil | place: Michigan, USA... | reverse complement strand
GGCCGATTACCAGGTAGCTTGCACCGCTACGGATCGCGTCCGCCGGTGTCGAAACGCGCTTCTGGTCGCCGGCGGCGGCTCCCGCGGAGCGCACTCCCGGCGTCACAAGTATCATTTCCGGACCAGCGATTTTTCGCACTCGAGCCACTTCGAGCGGGGAGCAAACAATCCCATCGATACCGGCAATCACGGCTTTGCGTACGCGCAGATCGACGAGATCGGAGATAGTGCAGGGGTATCCAAGATCGGTGAGATCGGATTGATCGAAGCTGGTCAATACGGTCACGGCGAGCAGCTTGAGGCCAGTGTCGCCTCGTCCTTCGACGGCGGCCTTCATCACCGTCGAGCTGCCGTGGACTGTCAGCATCGACACGCCGCTGCGAGCTACCTGTGCCACCGCTCGCTTCACCGTCTCTCCGATGTCGTAGAACTTCATATCGAGGAATACGCGCTTGCCCTGCGCCAGTAACTCGCGCACGAAATCCATTCCGCAGGCTGCGTACAACTCCATGCCGACCTTGTAAAAATCGACTGACCCGCCAAGGGCCGCCACCAAATCACGCGCCTGAAAAGGCGTTTCCAGATCGAGGGCAACGATGAGAGGATTTTCCGTCATGAGATGTGAATCGGCTTCCCTTGCCGTTCCAGCACGCGGCCGATGCGATATGCGGCGGGGAATTCCCGCATCAGCGTTTTCGCGTCATTTTCCGGTAATGAGACGAGCAATCCGCCGGACGTCTGCGGATCGTAGAGCAGGCTTTCGATTTCCGGCGCGATGTCCGTTTTCATCTGCACGCACGAAGACGCGAAATCCCGATTATTGTTCAGTCCAGTCGAGATCGCTCCCGCCAGCGCGTAGTCGATAGCGCCCGGTAGCCATCGGATAGCGCCCTGCTCAATCTCGATCGTGACGTTGCTACCCATGGCCATCTCTCTCGAGTGTCCCATCAGTCCGAACCCGGTTACATCAGTGCAACTGTGAACATCGAGACTCGCCAGCGCCTCCGCGGCGGCGCGATTGAGCGTCACCATCGATTGAATCGCCGCGTTGATGTGCTCTTGCGCAGCCATACCGCGCTTGAGCGCAGTGGCGACAACTCCGGTGCCGATGCGCTTCGTGAAAATCAACGCGTCTCCAGGACGCGCGCCCGTGTTTGTCCAATAGCGCTCCGGATGCACAGTGCCGGTGACGGCATACCCGAACTTAATCTCATCGTCATTGATGCTATGGCCGCCTAATATTACGCATCCGCATTCATGAATTTTGTCCGCGCCGCCCGCAAGGATCTTTTCCAGATCGTCAAGATCCCCCTTGCCGGGATAGGCGAGAATCGACAACGCCGTGATCGGCCGGCCACCCATGGCGTAGACGTCGCTAAGCGCATTGGCCGCGGCGATAGCTCCGAACGTGTAAGGATCGTCGACCATCGGCGGAAAAAAATCCACCGTCTGAACCAATGCGCAATCCGCACTGATACGATAAACACCCGCATCGTCCGATGTGTCGAAACCCACCAGAACACTATCGTTCCGCATGCGCGGGACCCCGGCCAGCACAACGTCGAGGATGCTCGGGCTCAACTTCGCGGCGCAGCCCGCGGACTTCACGTGTGCCGTTAACTTGCGGTCAGACATTTTAATCTTCAGTCTATAAGAGTAACCATTGTGAAACCAGGTTTCCTGATCATTCTACTTTTCGCGGCGTCTTATTGCCGCGCCGCAGACGTCAAAGAGCACGCGCTCGATCCCCTGACGGAGCACGAGATCGATACTACCGTCGAAGTCCTGCGTGCAGCGGGAAAAGTGAATTTCTCCACGGTGTTCCCCGAGATTGCCCTCCGGGAGCCGGACAAGCAGGCCGTTCTTAGCGGACCCGCCGTTCCTCGACGATCGTTCGCCGTCGTTTACGACCGCGACGCGAATAAAACCTTTGAAGGCGTGGTGGACGTGCGCCAGCGGCGCTTGATCTCGTGGCGTGAGATTCCGGGCGTTCAACCGGCGGTGCTCGGCGACGATGCCAACCTCGCCGACCGCATCATCCGCTACGACCCGCGTTGGAGAGACGCGATGCGCAAGCGCGGACTCACGAATTTCGAGAGTATCGCGATCGACGTGTGGAGCGCTGGATATTTTGGATCGCCGGATGAACTGCACGGTCGCCTGGTGCGCGGGGTTTCCTACTATCGCGGCAAGAATTCAAACTACTACGCGCGGCCGATAGAGGGTGTGGTGGCGTATGTCGATCTCACCGCCAAGCGGGTTGCCCAATTCATCGACACGGGCGTGATTCCGCTGCCGAAAGAAAAATTCGATTACGAGGACACTGTGCTGACGCACCACCGCGGAGGTCTCAAGCAGTTGCGGATACTGCAACCCGGAGGACCGAGCTACGAGATGGAGAATGGCGAGGTCCGATGGCAGAACTGGCGCTTCCGCTTTTCGATGCATCCGCGCGAGGGACTGGTGCTGCATCTCGTCCGCTACGACGATGGCGGCCGGGAGCGTTCTGTGCTGTATCGAGGATCAGTGGCGGAGATGGTGGTCCCTTACGGGGATCCCGGCGCGGGCTGGTTTTTCAGGAACAGCTTCGACGTCGGCGAGCTCGGTCTCGGAAAAGCTGCGTCACCGCTTCGGCTGGGCGCCGATTGTCCGGAAAATGCGCAGCTATTCGATGCAGTCATCGCAGGCGACCGCGGCGAGCCGCTGCGGCTGCGCCAGGTTGCCGCACTCTATGAAGTGGACGCCGGCATCGCGTGGAAACACAACGACGAAACACGCCGCGCGCGCAACCTGGTGCTGATGTTCGTGGCGTCGGTCGGCAATTACGACTACGAATTCTCGTGGATTTTTCACCAGGACGGGACGCTCGAAGTGAAAGTCGGACTCACAGGCGTCATGTCCGTGAAAGCGGAGAAGGATCACGATCCCGCCAACGGGCACATGGTGGCGCCGTCGCTTTCCGCCGTCCATCATCAGCACTTTTTCAGTTTTCGCCTCGATCTCGATGTGGATGGGGCGGTGCCGAACCGCGTGCTGGAATTGAACACCGAAGCAGAACCGGCGGGCCCGAAGAATCCTTACAAGAACGCATTCCACTTGATGCAGACGCCGCTGAAAACAGAATCGGAGGCGAAGCGCCATTTGAACGTTGCTTCGAGCCGCCGCTGGGCCGTCGTGAACACGCAAGCGAAAAACGGTTTGGGCCAACCGGCTGGTTATCTGTTATTACCCGGTGAAAATGCCGAGCCGTTCGCCGCGCCCGACTCCTGGGTTCGCCGAAGGGCCGGATTTCTGAATGCGCAGATCTGGGTCACGCCTTATTCTCAGAACGAATTTTATCCGGCCGGAGACTACCCAAACCAGAGCCGCGGCGGCGATGGCTTGCCGCGGTGGACAGCAGGCAACCGCCCGATAGATGGGAAGGATGTGGTGGTTTGGTACACCATGGGAATCACCCACAATCCGCGCCCCGAGGATTGGCCGGTGATGCCGGTTTATGAAGCTGGCTTCAAGTTAGTTCCGATGGGATTCTTCGACACGAATCCGGCCATCGATCTCTCGCCGGCCCGGTGAATTTTGGAGTGGGCCTCCGGTACTGCCAGGTTTGTGCTATGGTGGCGTAACTATGAAAACCATGCTAATGCAAGGCGCAGCACTAGTAGTGTTTGCCCCCACGGCCCTGGCTGGCGCAGTGCCCACGCCCGAACCTACTTCGATTGTGATGCTCGGTACCGGGATAGTGGGGCTTGTGATACTTGGCAGCAAGCTTCGGAAAAAGTAGGCAGCCTATGCGATATTCCATCACTCAATCGTTGATTCTCCTGATGGGTTGTTGCGCGGTCGCTTTTGCCGGTACCGTGCCGACTCCTGAACCGAACACGGCAGCTCTCATCGGCTGTGGAATAGCAGCCGCGGGCGTGATGCTCTGGAAGCGAAACCGCCGAAAGTAGCGCATGAAAAAGACGATCGTTCAAACCGCTGTTCTCTCAATTTTCTTCGCATCAAATCTGATTGCCGGACCTTCCAGCTCAACGCCTGAGCCCGCTTCGATCCTGCTCATGGGCACTGGACTCGCCGGGCTCGGCATTCTTGCCAGAAAGCTCCGCAAGAAGTAATTTCGCTTCTCTTTTGGATTCGGCTCGCTTATACTGTGGCCTATGCGAATTGCAGCAATTCAGACGTTGATCCTCTTGATGGGTTGTTGCACGGTGGCTTTTGCCGGCGTTTTTGTACCAACTCCTGAACCGAATACAGCGGCGCTCATCGGCTGCGGCATAGCAGCCGCGGGCGTGATGGTCTGGAAGCGAAACCGTAAGAAATAGTAATTACTCGCGATCGGAGGGTCGCCCAATATGAAATATTCAGTTGCAAACGCATTGTGTCTGGTAATGAGCTTCGGCGTCTTGTTGAACGCTCAGACTCAGCCCACGCCGGAACCCGGAACCATCATGATGATGGGCGCAGGTCTGGTAGGGCTTGGCGTGGTTGCCTGGAAACGAAGCCGGCAGAAGTAGCTGGCTGAGTACAAACTGTTTTATGCAAAGGCCGGCTGCTCCAGTTGGCCTTTTTCTATTTCTCCCACTTTTCGCTTCCTAGATTTATTCCATCCCCTCATCCAAACCAATATCTGAAACGTAAGAAACGGTTGAGGGTCTAACGTGACCCGTTGGGCTACTCAATCAATTAGGAGAGAAAATGCAAACGTTTCGTGGTATTGTTGCCATGCTCGTGGCAATGTGTCTAGCCATGCCAACACCGTCGTTTGCCGCCAATCATCGGGAAGCGCCAATCACTGCGCTTGACCGGGCGGCCGACATAACGGACTGGTACGCTTTTGTCAGTTACGACGACGGTTCCAAAGTCACTTTCATCCTGAACGTGGACGGGTTGCAGGATCCGGGAAACGGCCCCACCTATTTCCCATTCGACCCCGATATCGTTTATTCGATGAAGGTCGATAACAACAACGACGCAGTTGAAGACGTCACTTTCGAGTTTCGCTTCCAGACTGAAATCCGCGCCCCGGGTGTTTTTACCTCATACGTCGGCGCCGGCACTGGCATCACCGCACCTGGTAATGCGCCTGCCGCGCTCGATGGCACGGCTCAGGCCGGTAAGCCAGTGGTTCCACCCGCCGTTACCTCACTCGATGGCGCTGGTTCGGCCGGCCTGAATCTCCGCCAAAACTATACCGTCACGATGGTCCAGGGAACCGGCGCTACCGCGGTTCGCACCGACCTCACCGGCGGGCAGAAACTGTTCGTGGTGCCGGCCAACATCGGTTCGCGGACAATGCCGAATTACGCCGCTTTGTTCAAACAGGGCATCTACAGTTTGGGCAATGGCGTCCGCGTATTTGCGGGCACCGTCGACGATCCGTTCTACATCGATCTTGGCGGTACATTCGATAGTCTGAATCTTCGCGGCATGTTTACGTCGGGTGTCACCGGCGTGCTCACGGCCGCGCAGGATTCCAACGATACAGCTAACATCGCTCCGGACAGCGTGGCGGGATCGAACGTGAACTCGATCGCCATCGAAGTCCCCATCTCCATGCTCGTGCAGGGTGGCAAGAAGCTTCCGGCCACCGATCCCCACGCCACAATCGGCACGTGGGGCGCAACCTATCGTCCACGCGTCACGGTTCGCACCGCGCCGGACGAAACGCAATCGCCTACTCCTGATGGCACCTATCGCCAGGTTCAGCGCATGGGCAATCCGCTCATCAACGAATTGATCATCGGCGTAGGCTCCAAAGACCGGTTCAGCATGAGCCAACCGAAAGACGATGCGCAGTTCGCGTCTTTTGCCTTGGACCCAGTGCTGGCCCGCGTGCTCAACGCGATTTACGGCATTGCAATTCCGGCGCCTCCGCGCAAGGATTTGCTGCCGCTGGTGACGTACGCTCCGCCGATCGCGGCGGTGGGAACGCCCCCTGGTCCTGTGTCGGATCTGTTGCGGCTGAACACGGGTGTCAATCCTACGGCGAAAGCCTCCCGCAGCCGTCTCGGACTGCTGGCGGGCGACGCCGCGGGTTTCCCGAACGGCCGCCGGCCCTCCGATGACGTAGTCGATATCTCTCTCCGCGCAGTTGCCGGCGTGCTGGCCGGGGCTCCGTTCAACGGATTCCCGTACAATGCCCTCGGCGACGGAGTGAACGTAAACGACAACACACTCGGTGAAACGTTCCCCTATGAAGCGCCTGCAAACAGCGGGCTTCGGGTTCTTGTACCACCACCGGCTGCGCCTGCACCTACTCCGCCGAAGAACCTGGGCTCGTACGATTGTGTGCGCAATCCCAACTCCTGCACCTAAACCACCGCCCGAAGGCCGCTCCTTGTTTTCGAGGGGCGGCCTCCCCCCACGGACAACCATATGAAACTTCAAATCACGACTCTCGTTCTCTTCGCCGGCTCGGCCCTTCTGGGGCAGACGCCAAGCATTGTTTCAAAAACAGCCGCCGAAATTCGCATCGATCAGGCGAAAACCGCCATTCAGCAGAATCCAAAAAAAGGCGACGGCTATGCTGCGTTGGCGAATGCGTTGCTCCGCCGCGAGCTGGAAACTTCCGATCCGAAGTATCGCCGTGAAGCGGAAGCGGCGATCGAAAAGGCGCTGGGGACCGAACCCGATCACTTCGAGGCCCTCAAGGCGCGCACTATGATCCTGTTGCGCGATCATGAATATTCCAAGGCCCAGGAACTGGCGCGCAAGCTGAACAAGCGAACGCCGGACGACGTTCCAACTTATGGCCTCGTCGCTGAGGCGTCCGTTGCGCTCGGCGACTACAAAGAGGCCGAAGAAGCCGTTCAGTGGATGCTCGATATGCGTCCAGGCAATCTTCCAGCGTATCTGGAAGGAGCGACGCTCCGTGAGATGTTTGGTGAGGTCGACGGAGCTCGAGATTTTCTTTCGCAAGCGTATCAGCGAGTCCGGCCTGAAGAGGCGCAAGAGCGGGCGTCCATTTTGCTGCGGCTCAGCCATCTGGCGCTGCTGAACAACAATCCGGTTAGCGCGGATCGATTGGTCGAGCAGGCGCGCAAGTTGTTTCCGGCGTACCCGGCCGCGACGCTCCAATTGGCGCGTGTCCGGATGGCGCAGAAGAATTATGCCGAGGCGGCGGACCTGTTCCGGCAGGTGAACACTATCGCACCGCGGACGGAATACCTGTTCTACCTCGCGGATGCGCTGGAGAAAGGAGGGAACGTTCAGGAAGCATCTGGAATTTTCGCCGAATTCGAAAAGAAAGCGATCGCGGAGAGCGAATTGGCGGACAATGCGAACCGGGAATTGATTCGCTATTACCTGGATGGATCGAAGAATGTTCCAGACGGGCTACGGCTGGCGAAAAGAGAAGCCTCTGTCCGGCACGATTCCTACACACTCGATCTTTATGCCTGGGGCCTTTACGCGAGTGGGCGGAAGGCCGAAGCGAAGACGCAATCCGATCGGGCGGTGGCGGTTGGGTTGCGGGATCCCGATGTGTTGGCGCACGCGAAAATAATTGCGAGTAATTAAAAAGCTTGTTATTTCGTCAAAGCGTCAAAGCTCTGCATGATCTGCATCGCCGCCGGTCCAAGCGTGACCAGCAGAACCGCGGGGAAGATCAGGAAGAACACGGGGAAGACCAGCTTTACCGTAATCTTGCGAGCCGCTTCCTGTGCTCCCTGACGCCGGCGGATGCGCAAATAGCGTGCGTGGGTGCGGAGCGTTGGCCCGAGGGAACTTCCGAATCGATCGCTATCGATAAAGATATTCGCCAGTTTGCGGATTTCCGGATCGTTGTTGCGCTCGGCGAATTCGCGAAACACTTCTTCGCGGCTGCGGCTGGCCCGTAGGCCAAGGTGCACGGCAGATAATTCCTCCGCCAGATCCGGGTAAGGCCGGCGGATTTCGCGGCCGGCATCGGAGATCGATTGATCGAGCGCCTGGCCCGCTTCGGCGCTGAGCACCAGAAGATCCATAGCGGTCGGAAGAGCGGCTTCAAGCCGCCGCATCCGGCTTTTGATCCGCATCCTCAAGACGCGGCCCGGCAGCATATAACCCAGTCCGAATCCACAGATAGCGGGAGCGAGTGCCCCTGAAAGGCTGCTCTGCGCCAGAAGCATATAACCGCCGAACACCAGGCTGAGGAAGGCGGCCGTAGCGAAGGTGATGCCGTTGAAGACGGCCGGCGCATCGGGCGACCGGTAGCCGGCCCGGATCAATAGCTTTCGCAACGCCTGGTCCGGCTTGACGGTTCCTGGCAGAGCAAGACCGATGGTCCGCAGCGTCTCAGCCAAAGCCTGAGTGACGCTCTGCTCGTTATTGCCGGCGAAGAGATGGGGTTGTTCTTCTTCCTCGGCCGGCCTTAACACGAGATAATAGCCGGCGGCGACGGTACCCGTCATCACGGCGCCGAAAAGATACGCAAATAAGAGAACGTGATTCATTTACTTCAGGGACGAATATCCACGATCTGGCGGATGATCACTTGTGCCAGGATCAAACAAACGATTGCCGCGCCGATGAGATTCCGCCCGAGCGTACTGTTGATCAGAATGAACATCTGGTCTGGGTTGACGTAGAACATCACCAGCGCAATTCCGATCGGCAGGGTGGACAGCACGAGACCAGTGGTCTTTCCGTGCGCCGCCATGGCACGTACTTCACCCTGAATCGCGCTACTCTCTCTCATGGATTCAGCCAGCCGCGAGAGCACTTCGCCTAACCTGCCGCCGGTTTTCATCTGGAGCTTCACGGCGGCGACAAAAACGTACACGTCGGTTAAAGGCACTCTCTTGGTGAGGTTGTCGAGCGCCTGGTTCCACTGCATTCCGAGCTTCCATTCGTCCAGAGTTTTCCGCATTTCGGTGGCGACCGGCGGCAATGCCTCCCCCGCCAATACTTCCATGCCGGCCGCGAACGGATGGCCGGCCCGAACGGCGCGAACCAGAGAATCCAACGCTTCCGGGAATAGTTTTTCGAACTTCTCAAGTTTGCGGGTACGGAGGTGCAGGATGTAGAAGTACGGCGACAGAGCCGCAAGCATACTCAGGAATGCAGTCGCGGCCATCGGTATCCACGAAAAACCCTTGAGTATGGCGGCGGAAATTGCCCCGCAGAGCAGCATCATCGCGCAGACGCGTCCCACCGACCAATCCAGATCGGCTTCGGCCGTCTTTGCGCGGATCACCTTGATGAAGTCGAAGTGCTTAAGAAAATAGCCAAAGATGGAGATAGAGCTGACCTCATCCCCTCGAAGCAGCAGCGGAGAGTTTTCTGATCCTGGAGTGCCGTCAGTCTCGTCAAGCGATCTTTGCTGGCGGTCCATGATCTGCGACGAGACCGCGACCGCGATCAGTGCAATAAGAAATACGAAGACGAAGAAGAATGCCGTAAACAAAATAGCGGCCATGGAAGCTATCTCGATGACACCAGGGTTGAAATCTTCTCTCCCGCAGCCGGCTTCGAAGCGGGCGCGAGCCGGAATAAGGTGCTGGCCGGCAGGTTCCCTTGCGATTCGTGGCCGTTATCGGCGGGGTTGCGCAAGACCAGCCGGACGCGGCTGATGGAATCAGCCAAAGCAAGGGTCTCTGCCTGCGCCGGTGTTGTGAGCACGTTCACAACCGGCCGTCCGTTCTCCGTACCTCCCACGGCCAGCACTTCGACGCTTTGCAAGAGTGTGCGCAGCGTAGCATCGCCGTGTTCATTGATCACCTGAATGTCGATTCTGAAACCGGGGTGCAGCATCGAGACGATCCCAGCCGAGTCGGAGGCATGTATCGACAGAGCTCGCATACCAACGGGTACTGCCCGTTCCGCGGTCACGCGCGATTCCAATAACGGATCGTTGGCTGGGATTTGTTCCAGAACAGTGAGGCCGGCCACGAGTTGCGGAGACGAAAACGCTCCTTTCGGCGCGGAACCATCAATCCAGACCATCTTCACATCCGCCCGTTGAATAACGGAGCCGCGTTCCAAGTCATGCGCCGCCGCGACGACCGTGGAACGGCCGTTTCCAGGCGACGAAGGCAACCTGCTAACGAAGAGCCCGTAGAAAATGCCCGTGGAGATAAGGGCCACTACGAACGCGATTCCAAGCAATGGAACTAGCTTCTGTTTCATAATTCGGTGGCGGGGGAGCCTACACCCACTGTTCTTTTATCGGTTGCGATACCGAATTTCATTAGAATAGTTGCGTTACGAGCAGCTTGCCGTATGCTGAGAGTTAAATCTCCATGGCCCAGATTTGGTATTACGCGCTGGATCGCCAGCAACTCGGTCCGGTTTCGGAAGAGGAAATGGACCGGCTCGCCGCCGCCGGCACAATCCGGGGAAATACCCTTGTTTGGCACGCCGGAATGGTCGGCTGGGAGCCATACAATGCCGCCCGCGGACCGGAAGCCAACGCCGGCGCCCTCGGATTTTGCAGCCAATGCGGCGCCTCGCAGCCATTCTCCGAAATGGTTCGATTTGGAGACGCCTGGGTGTGTGCCGCGTGTAAGGAACCTTTCACTCAGCGGCTTCGCGAAACGGGGTTTGTGGCACAAAAGTTCCGTTATGCGGGCTTCTGGATTCGGGTGCTGGCCAAGCTGATCGACAGCGCGATTCTGATCGCGGTTTACATGCCGGTCAGCTATCTGACCTCGCCAATGCTACTTCGAACTGCCGGATCAGGAACCTTAACACCCGGTTTCTTCCTGTTGGAGGGTGGCCTTCTCCTGTTCCAGATCGTTGGCAGCGGCGCCTACGACATATTTTTCGTCTGGAAGTACTCAGCAACACCCGGCAAAATGATCTGCGGCAAGAAGATAGTGACCGCCGAAGGCGGAAGGTTGACGCTGGGCAGGGCCACCGGACGCTACTTCGCCAATTATCTCAGTTCGCTTATTCTTGGCATGGGCTACCTGATGGTCGCTTTCGACGACGAAAAGCGCGCCCTCCACGATCGCATTTGCGATACAAGGGTTGTCGATAAACTAGACAGAGCCAAACTGGACGGAGCCAAACTGGACGGACCACGCCCGTGATCGCCGTTCATTGTAGCGACTGCGGCGCACCGGTGCCCGAGGAATGGCTTCATCGTCCGGATTTCTTTCACTGCCAGTCCTGCAGGAGTTCGCTTCAGGTATTCGTATTTCCGGCCGCACTCCGGGTTCCTGGGCGAACTCAATCGGGCGCAGCCCTCAGCGAGGGCGAATCGAGCTGCTTCTATCATTCGCATAAGCGCGCCGTCGCGCCTTGCGATCAATGCGGCCGGTTTCTGTGTTCCCTTTGCCGGGTCGACTTCGGCCAACGCATATTGTGCCCGCAATGTATTCATTCCGGCTCCAAAAAGGGCAGTCTGACTTTAGTCGAAAGCAGCCGCCGGCTCTACGATTCCATCGCGCTGGCACTGGCTGTGCTGCCTGCATTTTTCATCTGGCCGACCCTGTTTACCGCGCCGCTGGCGATTTACTTATCGATTCGCTATTGGAATCGGTCGTTGAGCATCGTTCCCCGCTGGCGATGGCGATTCGTGCTGGCCATCGTGGTCGCCCTGGCGCAAATCGGAGCCTGGGTAGCGTTGGGAATCTTCTTTTTCAGACCGCAATGGAGGTTCCGCTGGTGAGCCGCGAAACCTACCGTAGACTGCCGGGCGTGTATCGCACACCCGCGAGCAAATGGACGCTTTGGATGGCCACCGATCATCTGCTTCTTATCCGGTCATCGCGCATCTCGGAGCAATATAGGCGGTTCTATTTCCGTGATATCCAGGCCATTGCGCTATGCAAGCGGGACGGCGTCTCCGACCAGCCGGTGATTCGATACGTAGCTCTGTCGATCTTTGCATTCCTCTTTCTAGTCAGCTACCGAAGCGCTTTCGGCGGGCTCTCCTCATTGTTGCTATTCACCTATCTCTTTTGGTGGCTGCAACGGAGGGATTGCGTATGCCATATCCAGACAGCTACGCAAACCGAGCGAATCCCGCCGCTTTCCCACTTGCGCGTGGCCAGCAGGGTGATTCGCGAGATACGATCGAAGATCGAGACCGCACAGAGCGAGCACCCCGCAGGAGCAGCGTCATCGGCACCTCAGCCACCACCGCCCATCGTCTAGTCGCGCAGCGTTGTTTTCACCACGAAACACGCGAGGCAGTGGCGCGGTGCCCGGGGTGTTCCCGCTTTTTCTGCCGCGAATGCGTCGTGGAACACGACGACCGCCTGTTCTGCTCGGATTGTCTCAAGCGCGAATCCGCGGGAAAAGGCCAACGAAGTTCCCTCGCGGCTCGATTCCTGACGCCGGTGGGTGTCCTAGGCGGAGTGCTCCTGGCCTGGATCGTTTTTTACTGGCTCGGTCAACTTCTTTTACTGATTCCCGACGAGTTTCAGCGATGATGGAATCAGGGCATGGATCGTTTTGAGGATCTCAGCGGCGAGTTTGACGCCGCTATCATCGGGGGCGGCATCGTCGGCGCGGGCGTGGCACGGGACGCCGCCCTACGCGGTCTGCGCGTAGCGCTGTTCGAAAAGAACGATTTCGGCAGCGGCACCACTTCCGGCTCCACACGCCTGATTCATGGCGGTCTGCGGTACCTGGAAATGTTCGATTTCGGTCTTGTCCGCATGGACTTGCGCGAACGCGAAACCCTGCTCCGAATCGCCCCGCACCTGGTAAAACCGCTGGAATTTTTGGTTCCTTTCTATAGCCGAAGCCTGTTTTACCGGGCAAAATTGCGCGCCGGAATGCTGCTTTACGACGCGCTGAGTTACGACAAAACACTCCCCAATCACCATTTCCTCAACGCAGCGGACACGCTCGCCGAGGAACCCGATCTCCTGCCCGGCGGATTACAGGGGTCGGCCGTCTATCACGATGCGCAGGTGCGTTCACCCGAGCGGCTTTGCCTGGAAAACATCATTGAGGCGCGGGAATTCGGAGCCGTTACGTTGAATTACGCAGAGGTCACGGGCGCGGTTTCAAATGGCGGCAGGATTCAAGGAGTCACGGTCCGCGATACGCTGAATGGCGCCGAGACCGAGGTGCGCGCCAAAGTGGTAGTGAACGCCTCCGGCCCGTGGTTCGACCGCGTCGCCGCAAGAGTCGAAGTGCACCCGGAGCAGCGAGTGCGCACGACGAAGGGAATCCACATCGCGTGCGAGCCGGTGAGCCGAAGAGCCGCGGTTTTGTCCTCTAAGATCGACGGACGGCTGTTTTTTGTAATTCCCCTACTCGGCTTCAGTTGGATCGGAACCACCGACACGGACTTTTCAGGCGATCCGTCGACAGCCCACGCGACCCCAGAGGACGTCGAATACCTGATGCAATCGGCCTCGGAGTTTTTTCCCGCATTGCGGTCCAAAAATATTTTCTGGAGCAACGCCGGAGTGCGAGCTCTCGTGAAAGAAAAAGGCCGTGAATCCTCGGTCTCGCGGGCACATCACGTAGTGGACGCGGACGGTCTGATCTCCGTGATTGGCGGCAAAATCACCGGTTACCGTGCAATCGCGGAAGAAGTCACGAACCTGGTGTGTAAGAAGCTGGGTGTAACTAAGCCTTGCCAGACCGCCGACCTTCCCCTGCCTGGCGCGAGAGACACAGCTCCGGACTTGAACACTGCCGATGACACGCTATATTATTTGCGTTCTCTGTACGGCGATCGCATGCGGGACGCTCTGCAGCTAGCGGGTACCGATGCACGGCTCTTACAACGGCTCGCGCCCCAGTATCCGGACATTGTGGCGCAGGTAATTTTCGCGGTCCGCGAAGAGCAGTGTCTCACCCTAGCCGACTTTATGCGGAGGCGCAGTTTATTAGCCTTCACCCCCGACCAGGGAATGAAGGCAGTCCCCGCCATAGCTCCATGGATGGCAACGGAACTCGGCTGGCCCCCCGCGGAAACGGCTACCCAGAGGGACGCATACCAGAGCTGGGTCGAGGAAACCCAGGCCTTTCGCAAAACTTTCCCCTTGACCAAAATGAACTGAACCGTTTAGTATTGTTAAATCATGATCCAAGTTGAGAATCTCGTGAAGAAATTCGGCGAATTCACAGCCGTCGACCATATCTCCTTCCACGTCGCTCCAGGCGAAATCTTCGCGTTTCTCGGGCCAAACGGCGCGGGAAAGACGACCACGATCAAAATGCTCACCACACTCCTGCGGCCCACCGGTGGAACACTAGAGATCGACGGTTTGGACCCCAATGAACATCCGAATGAAGTGCGAAAGCGCTTCGGGATCGTCTTCCAAGACCCCAGTCTGGACGGAGATATGACCGGATACGAGAACATGGAACTGCACGCCATCTTCTATCACGTGCCGCGCAAACTGCGCCCGGAGCGAGTAGAAAAGCTACTGCGTCTGTTCGAGCTCTGGGACCGGCGCAAAGACCAGGTAAAGCTTTTTTCAGGCGGCATGAAACGCCGGCTGGAAATTGCACGCGGACTATTACACACGCCGAAGATCCTGTTTCTCGACGAGCCAACCCTAGGCCTGGACCCCCAAACCCGGAACCAACTCTGGACGCACGTGAAGCACCTTAACCAAACCGAAGGAGTGACGGTTTTTCTCACCACTCATTACATGGACGAGGCCGATCGCGTGGCACACCGCATAGCAATCATCGATCACGGCAAGATTGTGGCGCAGGGAACGCCCGAAGAGTTAAAGCAGCAAACCGGAGCCAATTCCTTGGAAGAGGCTTTCCTGGCGCTGACCGGATCGGCGATTCGCGACGAAGCTGCCACCTCGGCCGACCAACTTAGGCAAGTTGCAAAGATGTGGGGGAACCGCCGATGAGCGTAATTTATGGCCTCTGGTTGCGCGAATTAAAACGCTACGTTCGATCGCGAGCGCAGATCGTTGCGTCGCTCGGGCAGCCATTGCTTTATCTGTTGGTGCTGGGGTTTGGACTTGGGCCTGTGTTTCAGAAGGCAGGCCAAGGCAACTACGTGCAATTCGTCGCACCTGGAATCATCGCCATGACCGTGCTGTTCAGTTCGGTTTTCTCCGGTATGGGCCTGCTTTGGGACAGGCAGTTCGGGTTTCTGAAGGAAACGCTGGTAGCGCCGGTCCCGCGGATTCAGGTGATGTTGGGCCGGACATTGGGCGCCGCTGCGGTTGCCGTGTTTCAAGGTCTGCTGGTAGCCGCCGTATGTTTCATCGCGGGTTTCCGGCCAGTCGATATCAAGGCGCTTCCGCTGGTGCTCCTGCTCATGGGTCTGATCGCGTGTTTATTCGCGGCGCTCGGTACGGCGATCGGCTCCGTGATAGAGAATATTCAGGGCTTTCAACTTGTGATGAACTTTCTGGTTCTGCCGATCTTCTTTTTGTCAGGCGCCCTCTATCCGTTGAATAACCTGCCGAAAGTTCTCGGCGTCATTACGAGTCTCGATCCGCTCGCATACGGCGTAGACGGTCTTCGTACTATTCTCATTGGTATGTCGCATTTCGGTCTGGCCGCCGACGTCTCAGTCCTGGTTCTTGTCGCCACTGCATTCCTCGTCCTCGGCAGTTATCTGTTTTCGAAAATTCAGGTCTGACGATGCCTCGAACGCGGAGCGCCAGCGCCCACCAGAAGGTCTTAGACGCCGCAATTGGATTAGTGGCGGAACACGGCGTGGACGCGACGAGCATGGACGCCGTAGCCGAAAGATCCGGTGTCAGCAAAGCAACCATTTACAAGCACTGGGCCGGCAAAGACGCTCTGCTGCTGGAGATGATTGCGGAAATGAACGGTCTGCGTGCGAGACCTGTTTTCGATTCAGGCAATACACGTTCCGACATGATTGCGGTGCTATCGTACAGACCACACGAAAACGTAGACATGCGAGAGCGGATTATGCCTCATTTCGCGGCGTACTCCGCTCGCAATCAGGCGTTCGGCGCGGCGTGGAAGAACCTGGTGATGGAGCCTCCCCGGCAGGAACTGAAGCATTTGATCGACCTTGGCATTGCGAAAGCCGAACTGGCGCCGGATCTCGATCTCGATTTGTCTCTCGCTTTACTTCTTGGCCCGATCATTTACTGGCACGTTTTTCTGAAAAGAACATCAGAGAATCCGCAAGCTTTGGCAGAGGGGGTTGTAGAGGCGTTCTGGAGAGCATTCGGATTGAAGAAGAACGAGACTCAGTAGTACGGAAGATATAGAGCGACATTTTCCAGCTATCCTAAACCCATGACCCCGAACATGCTCGGCGCATACGGCGAATGGGCCGCCCAGACCATGCCGGATCCGCCGCGCCTCTCCTTCCGGCAACCAATCTTCACCAACGTCGACGCCTGGCGTGCCGTCGCTCGAGCGCGCTACAAAGAATTGCTCCTGGGCCCCGGAGGCGCGGCCACCCCGATCCCAGCCGTCCAGCACCACTTCGAATTCGACGGCCTGTCCATCGAGCACCTCCAATGGCAACTCCCCTACGGACCGCCCACCGAAGCGCTCGTCCTCAAACCCGCCGGAGCCACCGGCAAACTACCCGCCGTAGTCGGACTCCACGACCACGGAGGAAACAAATACTTCGGACTGCGAAAAATAACCCGAATCTCGAAGGACCCTCACCCGCTCATGATCGCCCACCAGGATCACTACTACGGCGGCGCCGCCTGGGCCAATGACCTGGCCCGCCGGGGATACGTCGTCCTCGTCCACGACGCATTCACGTTCGGAAGCCGCCGCATACGCCTCGCCGATGTGCCACCTAACATCCGCAACAACCAGATCGAAGCCAACCCCGAAGCCGAAGACGAAATCCAGCGCTACAACCAATTCGCCGCCGCGCACGAACACATCATCGCGAAAAGCCTCTTCAGCGCGGGAATGACCTGGCCCGGAGTCTTCGTCTTCGACGGTCAAAGGGCCGTCGACTACCTCGCCGCCCGCCCCGACGTAGACGCCACCAGGATCGGCTGCGCGGGTCTATCCGGAGGAGGCCTGCGAACAGTAATGCTCACCGGAGCCGACGACCGAATCCGCTGTTCATGCTGCGTAGGAATGATGACCACCTGGCGTGAATACCTGCTGAACAAATCCTATACACACACCTGGATGTGCTACATCCCCGGACTCCCCCGCGACCTCGACTACCCCGAAATCCTGGGGCTCGCCGCCCCCAATCCCGTGCTCGTCCTAAGCAACCGGCAAGACCAACTCTTCACCATGCCGGAAATGGAACGAGCCGACCGAATCCTGACCGAAGTCTACAAAAAAGCCGGAGCCCCCACCCACTACAAAACCAGTTTCTACGACGGCCCGCACAAATTCGACCGTGACATGCAAAAAGAAGCCTTCGCCTGGTTCGACCACTGGCTCAAGACTTAAACCGTCCTCCCATGCGGTCACAATCTGTGACCGCATCCCGCCTCACCCACGGGACTCAACCAGTGACCGATAAATGCCACGCGGCATCGCACGCGCGTTGTTGCTATGCTCCTTGTACAGTCTTCTAGTCACGGTCAATATCAAAAAGACAACCCCGGTCCGCTGTCCAGCGGGTCGCGGTTCCAATCGAGTTAATCGAGCGCAAAATTCATTTCATACGCGGCGAGAAGGTTATGGTTGACGTCGACCTAGCCGAGCTGTATATGGTACCGACAAAAGGTTTCAACCAAGCCGTAAAACGGAATCTCGCCCGCTTTCCCGCCGACTTCATGTTCCAACTTTCACTAGAAGAAACCGCACCATGCGGTCACAATCTGTGACCGCATCCCGCCGCAACCTTCG